>Ga0180215_1005876_pt1 | contig 10327 bp, 10 predicted proteins | sample eDN3rd37CBELigBY_FD_128871 | JGI IMG/M metagenome (GOLD analysis project Ga0180215, IMG submission 128871) | Enriched backyard soil microbial communities from Emeryville, California, USA - eDNA 3rd pass 37_C BE-Lig BY (version 2) (version 2) | ecosystem: Environmental > Terrestrial > Soil >...
CGCGCCGGGCGCCGGCGGCCGTCGCGCGACCTCCTCGGCGAGCGCCTCCCCGCTCGGCCAGACGATCGCCCAGTAGGGCGCGTCGCGGCCGCGCCCACTCTCGGCCTCGCGCAGGGCGGCCCAGTCGGTGGGCCGCACCACCGCGACCGGCCCTCCGGGCATCGCCACGCGCTCGATCGCGATGTCGAGCATCTCGGGCGGCGGGTCCGCATCTCCGAGCTCGGCGAGACGCTCGCGAAGGGAGGTCCGCAGGGCCTCCAGCGGTTCGTCAACCCGCGTCGCGATGGACCGTGTCCGGGGAGAAGGCGGGCAGGCAGACGGCGATGTACTCGGCGCCTTCCGGATGGGGCGTGGAGTAGCGCACCCACTCGCCGCCGCGGACGAGGACGCCCTGGCCGGCCGCGACGTCGAGGCTCCCGCCCTCGTACTCGAGGTGCAGGACCCCGCGCAGCACGACGGTGTACTCGTCGAACTCGGGGCGCTGCCCGGGCTCCTCCCACCCGGCGGGCGAGCGCATGTGGGCGACGCTGACGCGCTCCTCGCCCAGCGAGGGCACGCCGACGTACTCGTCGATGAGCTTCGGCTTCGTCCCGGCCGCCTCCACGCGGACCGGGCCGGGGATGAGCTGAGGCACGACGCGGACGGTAGCCGACCGCGCGGGTAGGGTCGCGCCATGCGCCGCCTCATGCCGCTCGCCCTCTTGCTCCTCGCCCTCGCGGCCGCGCCCGCCGCCGCCCAGGAGCGCACCCGCGTCGACGTCCCCGCGGCGCTCGAGCGGCAGGTGGACCGCATCGTCGCGCGCGGGCACGGGCCGGTGCTGCTTCCCAGCCGCCTGCCCCCCGAGCACGCGCGCCTGCACCCGAGCGAGCGCAGCACCCGCCGCGCCTACCGCCTGGAGCTGAGCGCCGCGCCGGGCTGCAACGGCGCGACCGCGTGCTTCGTCGCGGTGTTCTCCGCGCGGCGCGGCGGCACGCCGAGCGGAGCGCAGCGCGTCCGGCTCGCGAACGGGCGCCGGGGCCGGTTCACGCCCACGCGCTGCGGCGCGTCCTGCGCCCCGCCGCGCGTGCAGTGGCGCGAGCGCGGCCGCCTCTACACGATCCGGGCGCGCGTCGGCACGCAGGCGACGGAGAAGCGCGAGCTGCTGCGGCTGGCCAACTCCGCGATCGTCAACGGCGCACGCCGATGACGCACGCCGTTACGGCGCCAGCCGCTCGATCACCCAGTCCCCGGCGGCCGTGCGGCGATAGCGCAGCCGGTCGTGCATGCGGTCCGGCCTCCCCTGCCAGAGCTCGACCATGTCGGGCGCGACGCGCAGCCCGCCCCAGTGCGGCGGGCGCGGCACCGGCCCGCCGCGATGGCGCGCCTCGAGCGCGGCGAAGCGCTCCTCGAGCTCCGCGCGCGACGCGACGACCTCCGACTGGGGGCTGGCCGCGGCCCCGATCTGCGAGCCGCGCGGGCGCGTGGCCCAGTAGGCGTCGGACTCCTCCGAGCTCACCACGCTCACCGTCCCGGTGACCACCATCTGGCGCTGCAGCGCGAGCCAGGGCAGGACGAGCGCGGCACGCGGGTTGGCGAGCGCCTCGCGGCCCTTGCGCGACGCGCGGTTGGTGAACAGCACGAACCCGCGCTCGTCCAGGCCCTTCAGGAGCACCGTCCGGGCGCTCGGGCGCCCCGTGGCGTCGGCGGTCGCGAGCACCATCGCGTTCGGCTCGTGCACCCCCGCCGCGACCGCCTCGGTGACCCACCGCTCGGCCTGCGCGAGCCAGCCGGGCGCCAGGTCCTGCTCGCTCAGCCCCTGCTGCGTGTAGGCCTCGCGCATCGCCGCGAGCGCCTCCGCGGCGCCCACCGGCCCGACGAGGCGGTCGAAGAGCCGGTCGAGCTCGGCGGCCGGGTCGTCGCACAGGCCGGTGTGGACCGGCGAGGGCTGCACGACGGTGCTCGACGGCGCGGCGATCCAGCCGAAGCGCTCCGACGGCTCCATGCGCGCCACCGGGCCGCCCTCGGGGGCGCCCGCCGCGACCGCCGCCAGCGCGTCGAGGTGCGCGCGGACCGGCCCCTGCTCGAGGTCGGGGGCGAGCGCGCCGAGACGGCCGGCGGGAAGCCCGACGCGCGCCGCGAGGTAGCCCCGCGCGCGGCAGTAGACGACCACGCCCGCGTTCAGGCACTCGCCGCGCTCGACGTCGGGCACGACGCGCAGCACGAGGTACTGGAACGCCTCACGCGCGGGCAGCGTCGGCCTCCTGCGGGAAGACGCGCGGCTCGGCGAGGCGGCGGCACAGGTACTCCACGTACGCCTCGTGCCCGATTCCCTGCACCCACTCGCCCGGCACGGCGCCGACGATCTCGGCGATGCGCGCCTCCGTCACGCGGGGCGCCAACCGCGCGTCGGCCTCCGTCACGGGCCCCGCGAACGGCAGGAGCACGTGCTGGGCGATCTGCGGGAACGGGCGGCGGGCGTGCGCGACCGGATCGAGGCCGGCGTGCTGCAGGTACAGCGCGGCGCCGTGGTCGATGAGCCACATGCGCCCGTGCCAGCACAGCAGGTTGGGGTTGCGCGGCGTGCGGTCGACGTTCGTGAGGTACGCGTCGAGCCAGACGACGTCCGCCGCGAGCGCGGGGTCGGGCGGGTCGGTCGCCACCGGCACGAACGGCAGGGAGCCCGGGAGGAAGTCCAGCCCCACGTTGAGCCCGCCGCTGGCCCGGATGAGGTCCTGGATCTCGGGGTCGGGCTCCGCGCGCGCGAGCTCCGGGTCGAGCTCGACGAAGACGATCTCGGGCACCCGCAGGCCCACCGCCCGGGCGATCTCCCCGCCGACGAGCTCGGCGACGAGCGCCTTCGGGCCCTGCCCGGCGCCGCGGAACTTCAGGACGTACAGGCCGTCGTCGTCGGCCTCCACGAGCGCGGGCAGCGAGCCGCCCTCGCGCAGCGGCGTCACGTAGCGCGTGGCGGTCACGGTGCGCGGCGCGGCGAACGCCGCGACGCCGCTCACGCCAGCGCCTCCTGCCCTCGCGGCCGGCGCGAGCCGGCCCGCACGAGGACGAGCGCCACGCCGAGGCACAGCACCGCGAGGACCGCGAACGCGAGCGCGTCGCCGAGCGCGTCCCCGAGCCCGCCGCCCCCGGCGCCACCGATGACGTGTCCGATGCCCCACGCCGCGTTCATGAGCGAGAAGCCGAGCGCCACGTTGACGCCGCGCGCCTCGATGCCGTCGGCGAGCAGCGCCATCGCGGGCGCCCACGACGCGCCGATCGCGGGGGCGGCGAGGATGATGAGGACGGCGACCGCCCAGGCGGCCTCCGGGTGCGGGATCGCGAGCAGCAGGGGCGCTGCGACCAGCAACCCGATCCGGATCGGCGTCAGGCGCCCGAGCCGGTCGGAGATGCGCCCCACCACCGGGGAGGCGATCGCCTCCAGCGCGGAGGCCAGGACGAACGTCACGCCGATCGCCGGCGCGCCCGCGCCGAGCGCGTCGAGGCGCAGCGGCCCGAGCACGCCGACGGCCGCGAACAGCGCGCCCGGCAGCGACACGAGCGCCATCCCGCCCAGCACGCGCGCGTCGCGGGCCGCCCGCCCGATGCTGCGCGGATCCGCGGTCCCCCCGCTCGCGGGCGCCGGCACGCGCAGCGCGATGCCGGCGAGCACGGCGGCGAGCAGCGCGGCGAGGGAGAACACCGGCGCGGTGCCGACGCCCTCGGCCAGCGCGCCGAGCGCGGGCCCGAGCAGCGCGCCGACGATCGCCGCGCCCATCGCGGTGCCGATCAGCTCCCCGCGACGGGTGACGGGGGCGCGGGCCACGAGCCACGCGAGCGCGCCCGCCCAGGAGCACGCGCCGCCGACGCCCTGCATGAACCGCGCGACGTCCAGCACGACGATGGAGTCCGCGACCCCGAACGCGAAGCTCGACGCGCCCAGCAGCGCCAGGCCGGCGAGCACCGTCGCGCGCACGCCCATGCGGACGGCGAGCATGCCCGCGGGGATCGCCGCCGCCAGCGTGCCCGCCGCGTAGGCGGCCTCCAGGACGCCGGCGCCGGTCTTGCCGATGCCGTGCTCGTCCGCGTACGTCGGCAGCAACGGCGTGATCGCCGCGTAGAAGATCGTGTCGCAGAGCACGATCGCGGACACGAGCGCGACCAGCGCGCGCAGGCCGGGGACGGGCGAGGCGGACACGCGGAGAGCGTACGCATCCCCTTCCCGGCCAGTCCGGGCGCCCGCCCCTCCAGCTCGCGGCGCCGCAGCCGATGTCCAAGGCGATGCACATCCCCGTCCCGCAGGAGGTCCTCACCGCGGCTGCGGTGGGTGCACTCGTCGCGGCCGTGGCGCTCGCGGCGTGGCTCCGCGGCCGCCGCCGGGCCGCGCTGCTCCGGGCGCTGGTCGATCATTCCGGCGACGCGATCGTGATCCTCGGCGCCGACGGGCGAATCGACACGCCCCTCGGCGCCGTGCAGGAGGTCCTGGGCCGACGGCCCGAGACCCTGCGCGGCGCGCGGCTGGAGGACCTCGTGCACCCCGACGACACCGACACGGTGCGCGCGCTGCGCTCGACCGCGCCGCCGCGGGAGGCCGCGCTGCGGCTGCGGCACGCCGGCGGCTTCTGGCTGCCCGTGCACGCGGGCGTCGCGGACCTGCGCGACGACCGTGCCGTCCGCGGCCTCGTGCTGCGCCTGCGCGACGCGACCGAGCAGCGCGAGCTGGAGTCCCAGCTGCGCGAGCGGGCGCTGCACGACCCGCTCACCGGGCTGCCCAACCGCGCGCTGTTCCTCGACCGCATCGAGCAGGCGCTGCAGCGCGCCGGGCGCGACGACGGCCTCGTGTCCGTCGCGTTCGTCGACCTCGACGACTTCAAGGCCATCAACGACACGCTCGGCCACGCCGCCGGCGACGAGCTGCTCGTCGGCGTCGCCGAGCGGCTGCGGGCGAGCCTGCGCGGGATGGACACCGCCGCGCGGCTCGGCGGCGACGAGTTCGCCGTGCTCCTGCAGGGCCTCCCCGAGCACTCGGAGGCCGTACGGGTCGCCGAGCGGCTGCTCGCCGCGCTCTCCGAGCCCCATGAGCTGGGCGGGCAGCCGCGTCACGCGCTGCCGTCGATCGGGGTGAGCATCGGCGGAGACGGCGCGACCGCCGAGGACCTCATGCGCCAGGCGGACGCCGCGATGTACGCGGCCAAGCGCGCCGGGAAGGGTCGCTACGAGCTCTATGCGCGCACGCACGGCGACGTGAGCCACGCCGCGCGGCGCGACGACGCCGAGCCGGTCCCGGGCTGGTTCCTGCGCTCCGAGGAGCAGCGCGAGGAGGTGCTCGCGCTGCTCGACGCGCCGCTGCAGCCGCTGCTCGCGCCGGTCGTCGACCTGCGCAGCGGCCGGCTCGCCGGCCACGAGGCCCTCCCCCATCTCCCGGCCGCCGACGACCGCCCGCCGGCCGCCTGGCTCGCCCAGGCGCGCCGTTGCGGCGTCGGCCCGCGCCTGGAGGGCGAGATCCTCCGTGCCGCGCTGGCGCTTGCAGGCCGGCCCGACGGGACGTTCCTCGCGGTCAACCTGCCCGCCTACGCGGTGGACGCCGACGAGGTGCAGGCGGCGCTGCCCGCCGACCTCGCGGGGATCGTCGTCGAGGTCGACGAGTCGTCCCTGCTCGCCGCGGGCGGCGCGCTGGAGGGCAGCCTCGCCGCGCTGCGCCGCCGCGGGGCCCGGCTGTCCGTGGACGGCGCGGGCGCCGGCTACGCCGGGCTGCGGATGCTCATGCGCCTGCGCCCGGACCTCGTGAAGCTCGACCGCGCGCTCGTGCAGGCCGTCGCGGAGGACCTCGCGGCGCAGACGCTCGTGGAGTCCTTCGTCCGGCTCGCCCGCAACGTCCGCGCGGAGGTCTGCGCCGACGGCGTGGAGACCGCCGAGGACCTCCAGGTGCTCGCGCGCCTGGACGTCCGCTACGCGCAGGGCCGCGCCGTCGGGCCGCCCACGGAGACGTGGAGCAGCTCGCGGATCGCACCGCCGGTCGTCGCGGCGCGCCGCGCCCCGGGGACCGGCGCGCCGGTCCGGCGGGCGTCTACCGCGCCGCCGCGGAGAGCGACGACGCCTTCTCGCCGATCGTCTCGATGAGCGAGTTGAACGAGTCGGCGAACGCCTGGACGCCCTCGTCGACGAGCTGGCGCGAGACGATGTCGTCGAAGTCCACGCCCGCCGCGCGCACGCGCTCGATGACACGGTGCGCCTCGTCGACGCCCGCGTCCACGGTCCGCGCCGGCGTCGCGTGGTCGCGCGCGGCCTCGATGGTCGCGTCGGGCATCGTGTTGACGGTGTCGGGCCCGATGAGCTCGTCGACGTACAGCGTGTCCGGGTAGTCCGGGTTCTTCGTCGACGTGGACGCCCACAGCGGCCGCTGCACGTTGGCGCCCTTCGCGGCGAGGGCCTCCCAGCGCGGGCCGCTGAAGATCCGGCGGAACTCCTGGTAGGCGATCTTGGCGTTCGCGATCGCCGCCTTGCCCTTGAGGTCGTCGTGGCCGCCGATCTCCTCGAGCGCGGCGTCGACCTTCGTGTCGACGCGCGACACGAAGAAGCTGGCCACGGAGGCGATGCGGTCGACCGGCTCGCCGGCCTGCACGCGCCGCTCGAGGCCGCGCACGTAGGCCTCGGCGATCTCGACGTAGCGGCGCACGTCGAACAGGAGCGTGACGTTCACGGACACGCCGGCGGCGGTGAGCTCCTCGAACGCCTCGACGCCCTCGGCGGTGCCGGGCACCTTGATGAGCACGTTGTCGCGGCCGATCTCGTCGCGGAAGCGCTTGGCGGCCTCCACGGAGCCGGCCGCGTCGAACGCCAGCTCGGGCGGCAGCTCGAAGGACACGTAGCCGTCCTGGCCCTCGGTCGCCTCGAAGACGCCGCGCAGCACGTCCGCCGCGTCGCGGATGTCCTCGAAGGCCAGCCGGAAGAACACCTCGCGGGGCTCGCGGGTGTCGGCGAGGACGCGCCGGAAGGCGTCGTCGTAGCGGTCGGAGTGCCCCATCGCCTTCTCGAAGATCGTGGGGTTGGAGGTGACGCCGCTGATGCCGTCCTCCTCGACGAGCCGGCGCAGGATGCCGTCGTCGAGCAGCTCGCGGTTGATGTTGTCGATCCAGACCGCCTGGCCGAGCGCCTCGATCTCTCGCAGCCGGTTCGTCATGTCGCCGATCCTCTCTCGTGCTCGCCATCCAGCTTAGACCCGGTGGCGCTGCCCTCGTGCTACCCGACTGCGCACGCGGCCGAGCCGGGTGCTTCACTACCGATTCGTGCCCCGCGTCCTGGTCTGCGACGACGCCCCAGGTTTCCGTCTCATGCTCGGGCTGACGCTGCGCGACGCGGGCTGGGACGTCGTGGAGGCCGACTCGTACGTGAGCGCGCTGGAGGCCGTGCGCGCGTCGCCGTTCGACGTCGTGCTCGCAGACATCTGGATGCCCGAGCCGGACATGGAATCGCTCGCGGAGATCCGCCGGACGGTCCCGAACGCCACGCTGGCCGTGATGAGCAGCCTGGACCTCGACGAGGCGCGTGTCCTGGTGGCCGAGGTCGACGGGGTCGACATGGTGCTCTCCAAGCGCACGGCGCCCGAGGAGCTCGCCGCCGCGCTGGAGGACAGGCGCTCCGAGACGTGAGCGTGGCCCGGGGATGGACGGGACCGCACGGGGGCATCAGGGACCCATGCGGCGCGTCGCCAACCGGGTGTTCGACTTCTACTGGGGCGAGGGGATCGCCGACGACGTGCCGGCGCTCGCGTACTACCTCGTCCTGTCGCTGGCGCCGTTCGCCCTGGGCGTCGCCGCGGTCGCGCTGCGCCTGGACGACGCGCTGACCGCGCTGTCGGTCGCCGCCGAGATCAACCGCTACCTGCCCGAGGAGATCCATCCGGACGTCGAGCGCCTCGTGCTCGGCACGCGCGAGAGCACGCCGGAGCTGCTCGTGGTCGCGATCGCGGCGATGCTGTGGACGACGTCGGGCGCGATCGGCGTCATCGAGCGGTGCCTGTCGCGGATCCTGCAGCTCGAGCGCCACAACATCGTGTTCGGCCGGCTGCGCAACATGGGGCTGGGCGCGGTGGTCGGCGCGGGCGTCATCCTCGCCACCGTCGCCACGTCGGCGGTCAACGACATCAGCGACCGGCTGTCGCTGCGCGGCGTGCTGCCGGGCTGGCTGCTCGGCCTGAGCCTGGCAAGCGGGTCGGTGCTCGTCTTCGCGACGATCTACCGCTATGCGCCCCTGGAGCGCCTGCGCTGGCGGGCGTGCCTGCTGGGCGCGCTGCCGGCTGGGGTCGGGCTGCAGATCGTGCCGAGCGTCGTCGGGCTGTACGTCAGCGCGAGCGCCGGCCTGCAGGCGGTACGCCTGTTCCTCGTCCTGGCCGTGATGCTCCTCGGGCTCTCGATCGTCGCGACGCTCGTCCTCGTCGGCGCCGGGATCGCCGCGGTCACCGAGCGCCGCGCACGCGCGGCGGCCCGGCGGCCGCGTCCCCGGCAGGGCGCGGCCCAGCCACGGCCTCCGGAGGCGGAGCGCCCAGCGATGCGCACTCCGTCCTGACCCTTGCGGGGACCCGGCGGGGCGACACCCAGATGGCCGGATCCCCGGTGAAGCTCGCGTTCCTCCCCTGCCTTCGCCGGCCCTGCGGGGCCGGTCACGTCCCGGCGGCCCGGGGCCGCCGTGCGGCGCTCAGCTGTTGAGCGCCGACTTCAGGCCCGAGGCCGGCGAGAACCGCGCAGCCTTGCTCGCGGCGATCTGGATCGTCTCGCCCGTCGCGGGGTTGCGGCCCTCGCGCGCAGCACGCTCGGACACGCTGAACTTCCCGAACCCCGAGACCGCGACCTCGCCACCACCGGCGAGCTCGTCGGCGATCGTCTTGAAAACGGTGTCGACGACCTCCTTCGCCTGGCTCTGGCTGAGACCGGTGTCCCCGGCGACCTTCTGGGCAAGCTCCTGCTTGGTCATCTCTGCTCCCGTGTCGGTTGCTCGAGCGGTGCGAGGCTAGCGCTCTGCCCGGCGGAACCGCGCGTCAATCGCCCGCCGGGGCGGGAAATTCGGCGCTTTCGGGACGCTCGGGGGGTCAGATGGAGGGTTTGGAGCCCCTTTGCGACAGAATCCTCTCAGGAGTGGCGACGCGCACGCAGCGTGTCTAGGCTCGCGCCGCCATGTCGCCGGGCGCCTCGGAACGCACCAGCCGCGCGGGCTGGATCGGCGCGGCGTCGGCCACCGCGGCCATCGCCGTGTACGTCATCGCCTGCCTCGTCGCGGGGGTGTCCGTCGACGTCCGCGAACGCGACTCGGCGATCCTCGTGTTCGCCGCGCTCATCCTCGCCGCGGTGGCGCTCGCCGGTTGGTGGCGCGCAGCCGCTCGCGCCGACGCCGCCGCACGTACGCTCGAGCGCGAGCGCGCCGCGCATGAGCAGGCCACGCGGGAGCTTCGCGACGTCTCGCTGGCCCGCGACCGCGCGCTCGTGCGCGAGCGCGACCGGCTGCGCAACGAGGCCGGTCGGGAGCAGGCGCGCGCCGACCGCCTCGAGCGCCTGCGGACCGCCGAGCGCGCCTGGCACGCCGAGCTGCGCGACCGGGTGGAGCGCCTGCACCGCGCCGAGGGCGGCGAGGGCAACCTCGACGCCGTGCGCGCGGTCGTGCTGGAGACGGCAATCGAGCTGACGGGCGCGCAGCGCGGGCTGCTGCTGGCCCGCCGCCCCGGCGACCCCACCGGGCGCCTGGACGTCGTGGCCTCGCAGGGCCTGCCGGACGGCGAGGCGGGCGCAGCGCTCGCGCAGCGCTTCGCGCGCGAGCCGATCGAGCCCGGCCACGTCGTGCGCGACGCCGGCGGGCACGGGCTCGGCGACTACGTGGCCGTCCCGATCCACTCCCGCGGGCGGGCCGCCGGGGTGCTCGTCTGCGCGGGCCGGCCCGCGGCGCTGGCCGAGCACGACGACGAGGTCCTGCTCGCCCTCGGCGACCACGCGGGCACCGTGCTGCACGCCGAGCGCGTGAACGCGGAGCTGCGCGAGTCCTACGTCGGGGCGGTGCGGATGCTCTCCGAGGCGGTCGACGCCAAGGATCCGTCCCTGCACGGGCACTCGGCGGAGGTCGCCCGGTTCGCCGAGGCGATCGGCCGGCGCCTGGGCATCGAGCCCGACGAGCGCCGGCTGCTGTCGCTGGCGTCGCTCCTGCACGACGTGGGCACCGTCGCGGTCTCCGAGCGTGTGCTGCTCAAGCCGGGCCCGCTCAACCGGGAGGAGCGCGAGGTCGTCGAGCTGCACCCGCGGATCGGCGCGCAGGTCGTCTCCCAGGTCCCGGCGCTGCGGCCGGTCGCGCCCGCGATCCTGCACCACCACGAGCG
>Ga0180215_1005877_pt1 | contig 10324 bp, 9 predicted proteins | sample eDN3rd37CBELigBY_FD_128871 | JGI IMG/M metagenome (GOLD analysis project Ga0180215, IMG submission 128871) | Enriched backyard soil microbial communities from Emeryville, California, USA - eDNA 3rd pass 37_C BE-Lig BY (version 2) (version 2) | ecosystem: Environmental > Terrestrial > Soil >...
CACATCCAGCCGAGTATTGCAGCGCAGAGATTTATATAATCGCTTGAATGCAGTGATAATGAACATTAGAATGCAAATCGATCAGCTTAAAATGCTTGAGATCGTCCTTAACGGAGCGATGGAGCGCTATATTGATGTAGATAAGGCAATTAGTAAGCTAGCTGAGCAATTGCTAGATCAAGAAGGTAAAAATGCAAATGCTACTAAAAATAGCTTTAAAGATTACTTCGATGATATTACTAGCTTAGCTGTGAAGATTAACAATAGAATTATCGATGCTGAGAATGCGTATGTCTACGTAACAAAGGGGCTTCTTGCTGCAGGATCGATTGCTATGGTGGGCAGACTGAAAATTAATTATGTCGGTGGTAAACCTACGTTAATGCAAAAAATTAGAGGAGACTATAAATTCACTATAAGTGCCCCAAATTCTTGGAAGAAGCAAAACGGCAAGTATAGCTCATTTGTCGCGCAAAAGCTGGATGACTTTAAGAAATCCACGCCATCTAACCCGTTACTGAAAAAGGCGCATCAATTTGCAAGCAGCTATCGAACACCGTCAGATATGCTAAAGCATACACTTGGTTTTGGGAAAAATGTTCGCACTTCAGTTGAGGGCGGAAAATTTTTGAAATCAATGATTAAGGCTAGTGATGATATTGGCTTATCTAAAACAATTGGCAAGGTGGCAACGAAAAAGGGTTTGCTCACATTAGGGAAGAGAATTCCAGGGGTAAATGCCTTTGTTTCCTTTGTAGCTAATGCTGGAGAGTTCGGTAAAAAAGATAGAGGGATTCTTGAAAACAGTACTAGATTCTTAACTGGATTTGCAACCGATGTTGCCTTTACTGCAACTGGAGCGAAGGCAGGCGCAGTGATCGGAGGAATGATTGGTGGACCAGTTGGTATTGTTGTCGGTGGGGCGATTGGCGGTATTGCCGGTGCAGTAATAGGTACCGAATTCAGCGGGTTTCTTAAGGATAAAGCTGCAGAGACAGTGAAAGGAATTAGTAATGGTGTAGGTAAAGCTTTTAAATCTGTTGGAAGTTGGTTCAAATAATGGAGGTACACGATGGAATTATATGACATTCAAGCGCTACTCGCCATTTATTTTTGTGCACAAATAGGTTATGCAACACTTGTTCTATTAATGGGCTTCATTATTACCGATTATTTTCAATTAATTATATGGGAGAAGCCTACCAATATCTTTACCAAAACGATTACATTTATCTCGTATTTTTTATTCGGAGCGGGTCCATATCTTGACAAGAAATTTAGAAAATACTCATTTCTCAAGCGCAAGCTTTACTTATTAGGCTGTATTATTGTTATGATTATCGCTAGTGTGTTAATTTACTATGGTGTAACAGCGTTATTAAAGCCGTTATTAGACTAGCTAAGCTATTAGACAGTTTATGAAAGAAAGGATGTCCGACTGCAATGCAGCATATTATGACATGTACGACAGAGGAGCTAGCATTACTCATTACATTATGTGGTTATCCGGCAGTAGCAAAGAGCATTGCAGAGGCTTCGTTAGGTGAGAAAAGTGAGCAGGAATGGATGGCTGTAATGGATTCAGCTGCCCGCCAATTGATGGCAAAGCAATATTGGGATTTTGAGAAGGAAGCACGTGATGAAATTCCGTTAAGTGACGAGCTACAACGTTTTATTGTGCAATATGTGCAGTCTGACTATATGCTGCGTTGCTCGAACGCACCAATGCAAAATGTTTTATTATTTCATTACATCGAAAAAGATGCTCCATGGGTTGTCCATATTATTGATCGTGACATTATCCATGAGTTTTCATATATATCGCAGGAGGAATTGTCCTCGATTATTCGAGATTACTACGATTACAGAGGGAATTCTTTGGAGGTCGGTCGACAGTTTCAACTGTCGGATGAGGCATTTGATCTATTACAGGACAAAGCTCAGCTAGAGCGGGTTAAAGAGATATCTGCACTTTCTTCAGGACAATTAGCTACCTTCCAGCATTTTATTCAAGACTTGGAGGAGAAAGATTGGATTCTTAACAATATCTCTTTATTTTCAATTCCTGAGCAGGACGAGCCTCGATTATTGAATATTGTATTTTTTCTCCCGTCCTCAGCTGGCGTGTGGATTATTGAATATACTGATCATGAGGAGACACCTGTATTAATTCAGCTTTCCTCTTCTACGGAATGGGAGCAGCTGCTGCAATTTATCGGGCATATGGAGCTGAGTGAATAGGATGAAGAAAACTGGTTGGTTACAAATACTATGTGCTGTGGCACTTTTGTTTGGAGTGACAGGATGTATGATTAAAGATGAGAAGAAGATGACGAAGAATATGCTTCAATATGTAGAGCAAAAGTATGGTGAGGAGTTCACAGCGGAGCTTTTTGATAAAGGAGATATTCTGTTTCCAGAGCTGTATGGCGATGATCGCTTAATAGTGTCCCCACAAGCTAATCAGGAGATTGCTTTCTGGGTATTTAAGGAATCAAAGGGCTATAGCGATAATTATATGACAAGCTATTTTAGCCATCAGTTCAATACGTTACATCAGTCAGAAATTTTGAGTTTAGTTAATAGAGAAATGGATGTACAGTTTGCACTGAACTTCTCTAATTTGCCACAAGAAGCAACGACGAGTCAGCGAACAGTCGAGGAAATTGTAAGCGATGAACAGCTTGAAGGATATTTATACTTATATATCGCGATACCCGAAATTGAAAAGCTTGAGAACACGCAGGAAGCACAGTTCCTATATGAAGTGTATACGCATGTAAAGGAAATGAGCAATCGTGAGTTTCTCATCAATGTAGCCTATATTCAAGAAGCTTATGTAGAGGATGCTCAGCGTTTGTTAAGATACTCGCCGATTCTCAACTTTGATTGGTCATTATTACAGGATGAGGCTGTTGTGCAGTCATTAGCGTTTGGCTCGAACAGCGTAATTGAAGATGCAGCCTTCTTTAACGAACGGATTAAATAAGATGAGGTGTAGTAGCAATGACGGTACGTACAGATGAGCTTACGCATGAAGAAAATTACCTGCTGCTAGAGCTATCCTATATTGACTTGAATAAGGGCTGGCTAAAAGAAGCGGATACTGGTAGAAATTTGACGCTAGTCGAAATCGTTAACAAGGCAAAAGCTGATCCAAGCATTAGTGCAGAAAGAAGACAAAGCATAGCACAATTTGCCGAGAAGCTTGAGAAAAAGCCTAAGTTACATGACATTACGATTATAGATTACGAGAATCATAATAAATTTGGTCCAGCGACAGGTGAGACAGAAAGTGGCTTTGTAGGCTATGCTTTGGCTGATAGTAAAGGAAATAAAGGTTTTCTGTTTCGAGGTACGGAGTGGGATGATTCAACGGATATGATCGATAATATTAGCTCAGGCTTGACAGGTAATTCAGCTCAGGTTGAATATGCTAAAAGCTTTTTTGATAGACATGCAACCTCAGTAGGACTAAATTCCATTCTAGGACATTCCAAGGGTGGCAATGTAAGTGGGGAGGTCTATGTCGATCGATTAGATTGGAATGTCAAGGCATATATCGTTAACGGACAGCCAATCTATATGGATGACTTAACGGAAGAGCAATTGGTAGCAATTAGAGGCGATAATTATACCTTCATTGTTCATGAAGGTGATATCGTCAGCTCCCTTGGTGAAACAGATTATATCGATCTTATGATTCCGATCAAAGAGGACTCATGGGATTTCTTCTACCCACATTCATTGGATAGTGTCGCATTTGATGAGCATGGGAATTTTGTTTCCTCTCGTAAGCCTACGTTTGTCGACTATATGCTGCAGGGGAACTTGAAAATTAAGCTGCTAATGGGCGGTTCATTGTTAGGATTATCAATAATCGCGGCACAGGCTGTTGCTCAGCGTTATACGTATGAAGTAGTAAAGTGGCTGTCACGGATTAGTATTGCGATTGAAAGAAAGCTAGATGAGGTAGCTGCGTACTTTCAACAGCAAGCAATTAAAGTGATAAACAATATGATCCAGTTGGCTCATGAAGCGAGAGAAAAGCTCAAAACTTGGTTTAATGAGGCTGTTCAGACGGTTAAGTCTTTTGTTGCAAGTATTAGAGCACGCTTCCGCTCAGGAGTATCACATGCGCTTTACTCTGAGCATATTGAGCTTCGTACTACACAGCTACGTGATCTAGCCTTCCGCTTACAGCGCGCACAGCAACGTGCACAAAGGATTGATTCAAGGCTAAATGACCTTGCATATTTAGCTAGACTAGATAAAAAGCTTGCAGTAGCATGGGTTGATATTGGCTTTGATTATAGCTCTGATCTTCGCAAGCTTGCAGAATATTTGCATATTGCCGCAGATAATTTTGATCGCAGTGAGCGTACGCTAGTAGCTGAAGCGAATGCGTTATAACGATCTGCTAGAATAAAGAGGTGTCATGATGGGAAATTCGTTCTATTCTACTAAAGAAGAGATACTCTATGAGCTGAATACATTGGTTCGAGAGTTACATGAGATTGCAGGAGAACTAAGAAGTTCTCAAGGAATAGGTGCAGAGCTATGCACATCTAAACTGAATCACATTGCAGAACGATGTGAACGTACGAAAGGGCAATTGCATAGAATTTAAGTTTTGAAAGTGGGGCTTTTTATGCTGAATGTGGGAGAAATAATAGGGGAACGTTATGTGGTGCAGTCACGCATTGCCAGTGGCGGTATGGGGGCTGTCTACAAAGTGCAGGATCTAAGGCTTAACAATAAAAATTGGGCTGTAAAGCACATTATTGTTGATGAGCAGACGACGACTCATCTAGATGAGTTATCAATGCTTGCCAAGCTCTCACATCCTAATATTCCGAACATATCAGATTACATTGCTCCGGATCGCGAAGGTAATTGCTTTCTCGTGATGGAGTTAGTTAACGGTAAAACGTTAAAGGAGTATTTTGAACAGCGCAATAAAAGAATCCCTGCAAGTAAAGTCGTGACATACGCGATTCAGTTATGTGAGGTGCTGGAGTATTTACATAGTCTAGCTAAGCCGATCATTTATCGTGATCTGAAGCCAGACAATATTATGATTGATGAACGAGACGACATAAAACTGATTGATTTTGGTATTGCTCGGACGTACAAGGAAGAGCAGATGACGGATACGGTTGCCCTTGGGACATATGCTTTTGCTTCGCCTGAGCAGCTGGAAAATAAGCAGACCGATACGCGTAGCGATCTATATTCATTAGGAGCAACACTATATTATTTATTATCTGGTGGAAGCTACTACGGCCATCGACGTAACGTTATTACAACGCTAGATTGCAGTGAAGAGCTAAAATCTATTGTAAGCTCACTGCTTGAGTATGACGTGAATGATCGAGCACAAACCGCCACTGCCGTTAAGCTTGCATTTCTTCAATTGCAATTTAACGATAATGGCATTCAGTACATAGAGGTGGAGGAGGAGCTTCTCCATCAAGTGAACAATGCTTCAAATGTGTTTGATAACACCTTGTTTGATGCTAAAAATCATAAGACGATTCGGCTCGGTAATGCTTTAGAAGATAAAACGGAGATGCTGCCAGTGCAGGGAACAGCTCCAATCGCACTCCCTCCCCAGAATTATAAGGTGCAAGCGTCACAGTCGACACCAGCTTTAATCATTTATTTATTGGATGTAAGTGGCTCGATGTCTAAGGAAATGGGGACTTCTCGAAGAATTGATGTTGTTCAGCAGGCGCTAATGACGGCAATCAAGCAGATGGTGTTTCGTTCTACGAAGGGCAGCCGAATATCATCTAGATATCGCCTTGCCATATTAACCTATAGTGATCAGGTGCAGGATTTGCTAGGCGGTGTGAAAAGCATTGAGGAAATTGCGCGATCAGGCTTTTCACCTGTGCTAGAGCCGCAAACGTTTAGCGATGCGGCAGAAGCGTTTCAATATGCAGAGCAGCTGCTGCAAGCGGAAATCCCTAACATGGCGCAATGCCCTGCTCCATTAGTCTGCCATATGACGGATGGGGCTCATACGGGAGACGATCCTGAACCAATTGCAAAGCGCATTATGGAGATGTCCGTACCAGACGGAAATGTGCTGGTCGAAAATATATTTATTTCCGATACGATCTTAGACAAAGCCATTCCAAATGTTAAGCTGTGGTCGGGAATTGGCGATAATGATGTGCTTCGTAACGAGGTGGCAGAGAAGCTAAGAAGAATGTCATCCGTTATCCCAGAAAGCTATAGAAAGATAATGAATGAAGCTGGTTATGGGCTACAAAAGGGAGCATTAATGATGCTACCGGGAATGAATGCTGAGCTTGTGTCCTTGGGCTTTCAAATGTCTGCGGCAACACCTGTACGATAATATTAAGAGGGGGAGACAATGGGCACCATTTATATTGATCAAAGCAAGGAAAGCGGGTTAATTTCACAACAAATTGCCTCATTACATATGCGTTATGCTTACCAGCGTGCACTGGAAACACAGCAGGTGGATGATATTGGTCAAGATTATTTGGCTTGTCGCTATTCGGAAGATGAGCTTGCTTTCTGTATCTGTGATGGTGTGAGCTTATCCTATTTTGGAAATCTCGCGTCCAAGCTACTAGGCGATGCGTTAACTAATTTTTTATGGGAATTAGGGGAGCAAGCTTATGATGAGGCGAAAGCTCTACAAGAGCAGCTTAAGCAATATTTACAGCAATTGACGGATTCTGCTACAGCTCAGCTGCGAAACCACGTTATCCCTCAGCATATAAGCGGAATGCTGCGCGAAGTGCTAGAGGCGAAAAAAGCTCATGGCAGTGAAAGCACATTTGTATGTGGAAAAGTACAGTTTTCCGATTCAAGCATGACTAAGCTTGCACTAGCTTGGGCAGGGGATACAAGAGTTCGAATGTGGAGCAATGAGCTTGAAAAGACTAGCCGACTGGGAGGTCAATTCCTTACGCAAGAACGCTGGTCAACTGTGAATGGTGTCATTGGTGAAGGGCCACATGTATATACGAGTACTGCTCATGGAGCGATTAATAAGCTTCACATTTATACAGATGGTTTAATTGCGCTTGATGATTGGACTACAGCTCCAACTGATGGTGAGCTTACTGCAATGTTAGAACATAGCTTAACTAAGCCAACAAGCGATGATATTACATTTTTAGAGCTGGAGGTGAGATAGAGTGTCAATGCAGATTAATGCTAGAGATGTGCTTACGATACGTGGTGCACAATACTATGTTGCAGAGCATCCAGCATTTACAGGAATGCCATATGGTCAAGGCGGTCGTCAAGGGACGGTTTATAAGCTAGTTTCTGTTCATAATGAAGCTGATGCTAAAGCACTTAAAGTATTCAATGAGCAGTTTCAAATGCCTTCCTTGGTGTACGCTTCAGAGTTAATGCAAAGTCGTGCTAATACAGCAGGATTAAAGGTTTGTGATCGAACAGTACTTGTCCCGCAAAGCGACCATCAGCTCATTGCTGATCATCCGGATTTTCTATATGCCGTGCTAATGCCATGGATTGAAGGGCCGTCATGGTTTGATATTATGTCAGACAGCAGACCGTTAAGCCGCGAAGAGGCCATTGAACTAGCTAAAAGTATGGCGAGTGTGCTTTCACATATGGAACAGCGCGGGTTATCTCATTGTGATCTATCGGCTGCTAACGTTATTGTATCGGGTCTAGCTCAGCAGACTTCAGAGCAGCACTACTATATTGAACTGGTCGATATTGAGCAAATGTACGGTCCACAGTTCGAAAAACCCGAAGGTATTCCTGCTGGATCACCTGGATATGCTTCTCGCAGCATTTCTAACAACCCGATTTGGAATAAATATACTGACCGTTTCGCTGGAGCTGTGTTAATAAGTGAAATGCTTGCTTGGTGCCGAGAAGACATTAGAACGCAAGCATGGGGAGAAAGTTACTTCGATCCTGCTGAAATGCAGGAGGATAACGAACGATATGAATTAATGTACACATCGCTTGAGAAGGAATGGGGCTCAGCAATTGCAGAATTGTTTAAACGAGCATGGTTCAGCGACGATCCTGTCCAATGTCCTACTTTCAGCGACTGGCTGCAAAAAATTATGATTTGCTCTGAGAAGTTAGTATCACAGCCCGTTAAGCAACAAGAAACGGTTAGTGATCGAAACCTTATTCTACAGGATATTGAAGCAGCGCGACGACTCGCGGAGCAAGGAGAAATAAGTGAAGCAATTGAAAGACTAGAATCAATCAATCTACGATTAACTGCAAGCGATGAGCTGTATGAGGAAATAGAATTATATATTAAAAAGCTTACGACAGCGCAAGCAACAGTGACAGAGGTAGCTGCTTCCCAAAGTGCTGCTGGTAATGAAGGGGTTAAGGAGACAGACAACACGAACATTTCTAGCAACAAGCAAGTTAGTAAGAGGAGCAAGTTATATCTTACGATTGCGGTAGCGGCACTGCTTATTATTGGCAGTACTGTAGTATGGGGATTGCAGGACCGTTCTAGCGAAGCGGAGGTACCATTGACTGCTCTGCAAGCTGACCCTGATAGTAGTGAAGGGCAAGGAGATGGCTGGAGTGAACAAACAATTGCTGCGAACGATGAAAGCAAGCCTGAAGCGACCGTTGAGCCAACAAGCACACCAGAACCAACGCCAGAGCCAACACCTGAACCGACAGCAGAGGCTGAAGCTGAGGTTTTAGAGGTAACTAATGCGGCTGGAGAAGGGGATGCACAAGCAGAGAATGCTGCAACTCCAACACCAACTGCAGCAGCAACAGTAGAACCAACAGCAACGGCAACGCCAAAACCGACGGTGAAGCCAACAGCAACACCAAAAACAACAGTGAAGCCAACGGCAACGCCAAAACCAACGGTAAAGCCAACGCCAAAACCAACAGCGAAGCCAACGGCAACACCAAAACCGACGGTAAAGCCAACACCAAAACCAACGGTGAAGCCAACGGCAACACCAAAACCAACGGTGAAACCGACAGCGACGCCAAAAGCGAATAACGAGGAATTGAAGAAGGAAATTTCCCAGTTAGAAGCGTCTATAAAACAGCTCGATCAAGATCCTAAGTCGAGAATAGCAGACATATCGGATGCATGTAAAAAGTTAATAAAAATTGATCCTAATAATAAATTAGCTAAGCAAATGGCTGATAAATATGGCTTTATCATATAGGAGGGATAACAGGTGAAAAAATTCATATTTGGATTTATACTAGGTGCTATGTTTTTTGGTAGTATTGGAGTGGCAGCCGTGATGGAGGACACCATTAAAATTAAATGGGATATCAACGAAATCTATGTGGATGGTAAGTCGGTTGCTTTGAAAAAAAACAATCCTGCATTTACGTATAACGGTGTAGCCTATGTACCGAGTTATGTACTTAGTGAAATGGGATACTCTCCTTCAAGATCAGCAGATGGGAAAAACATTCTATTAAATGCAAAAGGTAGAGAATACATTCCAAGCTCATCGTTGCAAAATACGAACGATGATGATGGTTTGAGAAAAATTATCCCAAGCTCAGTCGATAATACAAGGGCTAACGTAACCTTTAACGTGAATGCAAGTGAGCCGCTAGTTGTAAGCAGTAAAACGTATGAAAACTACATTCACACGAAATTCCAACAAAAGGAAAAAGGGACTAAAGCTAATTCTTCGATTACATTTCAATTGAACGAAGATTACAGAAGATTTAGCACTAAGTTTGCATTAGCGAGTGTGGATGCTCCGAAAAACGAAGAGCCAGTTACACTAATCGTATACTTAACCAATGATCAAAACAAAGTTATTATTTATAAGTCCTATACTTTCAATGGAATTAACAAAAGCTTGGACCTAACTGTTCCACTTAGAGGTATGAAAGCAATCGAATTTGACATCACTAACACCTCTGCGAAAGAACAAGACTTAGTCATGCTTAATCCAATATTTGTGAAATAGAAGCGAAAATTGGCATAGTTAACCGTCCCTAGATGAAAATGATTTGCGAGAAGCGAACCTTTTTCAACAGGGACGGTTTTTTTGTATGAATAATGCGCTCTTGTTAAGTAAGTGTTGACGCCAAGCTGCCAGCGCAGGATTAATACGCTCTGGAAAACGAAGTGTTCCGCCTTTATGTCCTGCTGCTACCTAAATAAACCAAAATCGTAGCAGCAGCATTTAAAAAGCGTGATGAAAGAGCGAATTAATCCGGAGCGAAGCAATGACTGCTACAAAAGCTCCTTATCCGGAGCGATGCTATCAAACCAACTACGATGCTACAAGAGCGCATTATCCGTAGCTCTTACATAAACTTCCTCGTCACCTTC
>Ga0180215_1005879_pt1 | contig 10323 bp, 10 predicted proteins | sample eDN3rd37CBELigBY_FD_128871 | JGI IMG/M metagenome (GOLD analysis project Ga0180215, IMG submission 128871) | Enriched backyard soil microbial communities from Emeryville, California, USA - eDNA 3rd pass 37_C BE-Lig BY (version 2) (version 2) | ecosystem: Environmental > Terrestrial > Soil >...
GTTGATTTTTGACTCATTTAAGCTGTATGGTCATGAAATAGTAGGAGAAAATGCATTTTCTCCTACTATTTCATGACCATACAGCAACCTTTCAGCATAGCTGAAAGGCGTGTGAAATGTTCACTTCACACGAATGAGTCAAAAATCCGGCTTATCAACACAGTACTTTAACAAAGCCTCCATAAAAAAAACTTGTAATTAAATTCATACTATACCCTATAAGGAGTGCAAGTGGTGAGGATTGGATTTAGAACAAAACTGATGGTAATTATGGGGGTATTTAGTCTTCTTCTTACCTTCACAATTTCCTTTATAGATCAAAAACGTTTATATCAGAGTTTAATAGAAGAAAGAGAAGTTCAAAAATCATTGATTCAAGATAATATCATTACATCCATATCAAGTATAGATAAGGCTTATCAAGTATTGGATAGTGATTTGGAAACAAAAATGCTAAAGTATTCAACCCTGTTAGGGGAGCAATATAAGTCCAATCCAAACTTTGATGATTGGAATTTTGAACAACTAAAACAGGATTTTGAAGGTATGGATATTTATATTATCAACCGCGATCTGGTTATTACTCACAGCAGTTACAAGACGGATGTTGGAATAGACTTCAAACTGTATCCTAAGTTCTCTGAGAATTTAATGAAGATAATGGATAGCAGCCAATTTGTTGCTGACAATATGGATTTAGAAACACTGACAGGAAATCTAAGGAAATATAGCTATTATCCCACACATGATCACAATTATATCATTGAATTAGGTTTTCCTTTAACCAACAATAAGCTTTTCGAAATGTTAAGCTTTTTGAAGGTTACTGAACAGTTGGAAAAAAAATATTCAATGGTGGACGAAATTACTGTTTATACTGAGGATGGACTGGCTCTTGGCAAATTAACCCCTGATGGGAATACACTTTATCTTGACAAGAAGTACAGCGCTATACTTGAACGTTCAGGAACAAATAGCGAGGGAAAAACAGTCGTCCCTAATGCTGATAATCCAAATATTATTCATGAGTTTGTCCCTTATATCATAGGAAAGAAAACGGATCAAACTCTAAAATATGCTGATTTTCGAATGGTTGAAATCGTTTATAATGAAAGCCTGTTCAACCAGATACTTAAAGAAAATAAAAAGATTTTCATCCTGCAATTAGCACTAACGGTCATTATTGCATTTTTTATCTCCTATACTATCGCCCGGCTAGTTGCTAAACCAATGTACCTTGCTTTTCATGATTTATTAACCGGATTAGCAAATCGAGCGTCTTTTCAGACAAAATTAGAAGAAAGTTTCAAATACATAGCGAAAAATAAAAGCCAATTCGCTGTTCTAACGTTAGACTTAGATAATTTTAAACGTGTGAATGACACTCTTGGTCATGACGGAGGAGATCTTTTGTTAATGGAATATGCTAAAAGGATTAAAGCTGCTATTGGCAGTTCTGCTTTTGCTGCCCGATTGGGTGGAGATGAATTTGCCATCATCTTAACCGGTTTCAGCGTGGAAAAACAAGCTGTTGAAATTGCGGAACGTATTTTATCTGAATCTACCAAACCAATATTAATTAATGGCAAAGATGTCGTTAAAGAAGTTGGAGTCACTACAAGTATCGGTATCGCTATTGCACCGGTACATGGGGAAGATTCGCAAACGATTTATAAAAATGCTGACCGCGCTCTATACTATGCCAAACATTCTGGAAAAAACGTTTATAAGATATTTGATTGGGAATTGGTGAAAGAGTCAGATTAAATAGAATGAATGGCAGAGTTTAATTCAAATATTAATGGCTAATTTTTGAAAAGTTTATTCAATTATCATGCGGCTGACTGTCTGAGCAAAACAAGAATAATACAATTAAAGAGGCTTGAGAAACTAAAGCCTCTTTAATTTGTCTATTTTATCAAATTTTAAACTAATGATTGTCCATATCAAAAATATGGTACTTGAAGATTCACATCCCCTACAAACCCCTAATTATTGCTTAAGAGGATTATAGGCATCCTCTCCCAATTTCTCTTGCCATTCTTCACGCCACGCTTTGACCTTATCATTAATCTCCTTGTGAGCAGCCCACATTTCCTTCTCTTTCTCTTCTTTTATTGCTTTAAAATCACTAGCCCTTATTTCTTCGTTTTTATCTGCTAATGACAATACGTACTCTTCTGTTTCATCTGATATCAGCTTTTCATCATTGAGAAAATAAGCCGCATTTCTGATTCTATTCCTCTCGCGGTCGGATGCAAAATATAATGGATTGTATATATCGTTCATTCTCTGCATCGCATCTGTTGTATCTTTCAAATCAACACCGGTTGTCCAGACAAGCTGCCCAATCGTCGGGCGCCATTTTTTTAATACTTGTGTTTCTAATTCTGACTTATCGCGAACCGTTGCATAGATGCCGTTGCCTGCATCCGCTACCTGCTTTAACTGCTTCTGACCCTCATCATCCACATCGAAGCCTATAATATTCACCTTTGCTTGAATGTTGTTTTCCTGTAATTTCTTCGCTGCTACAACAGGGTCTCCTCCGCACGTTTCAATTCCGTCACTGACAATATAGACGATATTATAATAGTCTTCCGTATGATATGGTGCCAATAACTCATAGGCTTTTTCAATAGCTCCGGCAAGAGGAGTCCACCCGCTTGCATTGAATGAATTTAGAGCCTGGCTAAAGGAACCTGCATCATACGGCTGCAAAGGATAAACGGATTCAACAGCGCCACACGATAATGTTTTATCCGCATCAGTGCCAGTACCAACATGACCATAGGCTAATAACGAGATATTTGTATCTTCCGGCATTTGCTCCATAAACTTGCCGATTGTTTCTTTCGCAAGACTCATTTTACTGCTTCCGCTTACTTCCCCCTTCATGCTTCCGCTCGCATCAATCAAAACCACTGCGTTCATCTTTTTATTAGCCGTTTCCGTTTGATCGGCCCCATTCGGCAACTCCGGCATTTCAAACCCATGCTCATAGTTAGTTAACTGATTATAATATTCTTTATACTGACCGGAGCCAAGCTGATAAATAAGATAATCATAGACTTCTTCCTTTGTTAAATCAGTATTTTCTTTAAAGTAATCATGTAATTCTTTTTCCATAATTGGCCTAAAGGTTTCTTCATAGAAAGCATTATAGTCACCGATATTCCAACCGGTAACCGTTTCTATCTCCTTGTTCATATGCTCTTGAATAAGAATTCCCTCTTTTTGTTCAATCATTTCCTCTAGTGTCCTTGCCGCTTTCGGGATTTTCTTAGCCGCTTCCTCAATGTTTTCACTCGGTTCTTTTTTGTCCTCAGTTTGAGTTTCTTCTCCACACCCACTAAGGAATAAGACAAAAGTAAAACAAATAAATCCGATTAAGAATCTCCGCTTCCTCATTTTCAACCACCCCTCAATATGTAGGACTAACAATAATACTTATCCATCTACTACTATCTAACCAAGCAGAACTCCAGTCAAATTTTCCAATGAATCGACAATACTCTATTTCTAGTTCTTTTTATCCTCTATCTATGTAAACCCCATGAGAAAAAAGAAATGTATTCATTCAGAAAAAAAGGTCCAATATTACAGTACCCCCAAATTCTACAAAGAAAATCTAATACCTCAAGATTACTTTTAGGTATAAGTGTTCATTTTTATATATGTTCTTTTTAATATTTCGACATATACTAGTGGATATTTGACTCATCTAAGCGATATGGTCATGAAATGGGAGGAAAATAACAAAGGAAAGTTCTGTAAGAGAGTTAAATCTCAACAGAACTTTCCTTTATCGTGATTGCTTGAAGCCATTGTTTATCTAAAGAGCTTTTGTCCTTATCGGATTGTGAATAATGCTTTTGACCAAGGAATTAACTGATCTAACATTTGATTAACAGAATCCTCTTGTACCGCCTTTGGTTTAAAGTCAGTACCATTCTCAAAATCAGTGAATAATGATAGTGCTGGATGAACACGAACATCAGCAACTAACAATTCACCTAAAATACCACGTAAATGTTCAGCCGCACGCGCACCACCAACTGAACCATAAGATACTATTCCAGCCGCCTTATTGTTCCATTCTTCACGAAGATAATCTAATGCATTTTTTAGTGCTCCTGTAATCGAGTGATTGTATTCTTGGACAATAAATACGAACCCGTCTTGAGCTGCAATGCTTTCTGACCATGCTGCTGCACCTGAAGCATCTGCTCCTGCCTCACCCAGTAATGGCAGTTTGTAATCTGCAATATCAATAATTGTATAATTCGCATCCCCACGTTTATCTGCTATTTCCTTTACCCATGCTGCTACTTGTGGACTTACACGTCCTTCACGTGTAGATCCGATAATAATTCCAATGTTTAATTTTGTCATTGTTTCTTCCTCCTCATTTTTTACTCCAAATAGTTTATTTAAAAATCCCACTTACCTCACCCACTCACAATTATTCCTTTTCAAGTCTCCATCTACTACACAACAAGGTAAATCCCTCTGATTAAGTTATCTTGAATTAAAGGCTTTTACCCAAAAAAATAACCTGCTTTTTGCCTTCATACCCATTCGTTTTAATGATTCAATCATTGATTAAGCTCAATTTCCGAAACTTACATTATTCTGCTGGATTTAATTCTAATTCCACTTTGATTTTGATATCTTTTCCTACTAGTACGCCACCTGTTTCAAGTGCTGCATTCCAAGTAAGACCAAATTCCTCACGGTTAATTTTTGTAGATGCCTCGAAACCACATACTTCAACACCCCATGGGTTTGTTCCTTTACCGCCAAATTCCACATCAAATGTTACTGTTTTTGTTACATCCTTAATTGTTAAGTCACCTGTTACTTTATAGTCATCGCCATCTTTTGTAATGCTTGTAGATACAAAGTCAATTGATGGGTTATTTTCGACATCAAAGAAGTCGGCTGATTTTAAGTGATTATCTCGATCCTCATTTCTTGTATTAATACTCGCTACATCAAATTTGAATGCAATAGAAGCAGTTGTTAAATTTGTTAAATCTTCTGCCTCAACATCCGCTGTATATGAATCAAATTGACCTTTTACTTTGGATACCATCATATGCTTTACTTCAAATCCTACCGATGAATGCGATTGATCAACTGTCCATTTTGCCATTTTATATTCCCCCAAATTCTTTATTTTTATCTTTATCTCGATTTCAAGATATATAACAAAAAAATATTAGATGGTTTAATTATATCTAAATCAGATATTCCAAAACCATTTATCTTTAATTCGAGATAAATTTATCACATTTTCTAAATGTATGTCAACCCTTTTATAAAATTTTTTTGAATAAATATCTCAAACTCGAGATATTTATTCAAAAAAATTTAGATACCTTTTGCATAGTATCCTAACTTTTTTAATTGTTGAATCATGTTCTCTTTTTCATTTGTATCTAAACCAGATAATATTTCTTGAATAGCTATTTTATGTTTAGGAAAAATCTCATTCATTAACTCAGTGCCTTTTACCGTTATAGCTGCATAGGTAATACGACGATCATTTGGACAGGGTTTTCTCTCTAACAGCTTTTTCTTTTCCAACTTATCTACCACATAAGTAATACTGCTGCTAGCTATCAAAACCTTCTCGCCAATTTTTTGGATAGGTTGTTCACCTTTATGATAAATCAATTCCAAAACGGCAAACTCCGTTGGATTTAGCCCTAAACATTTAATATCTTCTTCTGCACGTTTTTTAATTGATTCTAAAGTTCGAGTTAAAACTACAAATAACTTTAGAGACAATTCTTCTTGGCTTTTTAAGTTAGTCATGAATATCATCCCTTTCATTATCTCGAATTCGAGGTAATTATATAATTGATTGGTGCCTTTTGTCAATTATTATCAAAATGACAAAAAGCACCCCATCAAGAGATGCTATATCTAAAGGTTAGCTGTCTTAACTTTTATGAATTTAAATCATACATTTGACCCTTGATTAGGTAGGCTGCACTTTCTGCAATGTTTGTGATATGGTCTGCTGTTCTTTCAAGGTAGCGATTAATTAATAGAAATTGTACTAGTTGGTCTGTTTCCTCAGGATGCTCTTTTAAATAGCCCGTGATGGTTTTATAAGCCTCACTGCTATAATCATCCACCTCATCATCCAATTCGCCAACTTCTTTGGCAAGCTTGAGATCTCCATCTAAAAACGAATGTAATCCCTTTTGAAGCATTGTAACTGAGATATCCTTCATTTTTTCAAGAATTGAGATATTCACTAACGAATGTGAATTCCCAATTTTGATTGTCGATTTGGCAATATTAACCCCAAAGTCTGCAATTCGCTCAATTTCCGAACTAATTTTTAAAGCCCCGATAATTCTTCGTAAATCTCTAGCAACAGGCTGTTCTTTCGCCATAAGCCATATGATAAAATGATTAATTTCAATTTCAAGGTCATCCACGACCTCATCCTCTTCAATCACTTTTAACGCTAATTCTACATCTTTTGCTTTAAAGGCCTCAAAAGCATTCTCAAGTGATGAAACAGCCAAGTCGGACATTGTTTTCATTTTTTCTTCCAGTTCCTTTATGCTATTATGAAAGCTTTCACGAGTAACCATTTATTTGTCCTCCCTTAACCGAATCTGCCTGTAATATAATCTTCCGTTCTCTGATCGCTTGGCATAGAAAAGATTTTATTTGTTTCATCATATTCGACAACTTCCCCACTCAAGAAAAATGCTGTTCTATCTGAAACCCTTGCTGCTTGTTGCATATTATGGGTAACAATGACAATCGTATAGTCCTTCTTCATATTTTCAATCAGCTCTTCCACTTTTAAAGTAGAGATAGGGTCCAATGCGGAAGTAGGCTCATCCATTAGAATAACATCTGGTTTCATAGCAATGGCACGTGCAATGCACACACGCTGCTGTTGACCTCCAGATAGACCAAGTGCCGAGTGTTTAAGGCGATCCTGCACCTCATCCCAAATGGCTGCACCACGTAAGCTATTTTCAACAATTTCATTTAGCTGTTTTTTGTTTTTAATTCCTTGCATCCTTGGACCATATGCTACATTATCATAAATACTCATAGGAAATAGATTAGCCTTTTGAAAAACCATTCCTACTTTAGTTCTTAATTTGATTACATCATTGGTTTTGTATATATCCTGATTATCAATCATAATACTGCCATTAATATTTACCCCATCAATCAAATCATTCATGCGGTTTAACGTTCGTAGGAAAGTTGATTTCCCGCATCCAGATGGACCAATTAGAGCTGTGACCTCGTTTTTATGAATATCAAGGGAGATGGAGTAAAGAGCCTGCTTATCCCCATAGAACAAATCAAGATTTTTCACACTGATTTTCACTTCTGTATTTGACGGTTGCATCATTGTTGTATTATTGGGCCTTACTTTCATTCCGTTTATACTCATATCAACACCTCATTTAATAATCCGCTTTATTTAATTTTTTCGAGATAAACATTGCCGTTAGATTCAACGCCAGGATAATGACGATTAAGACAATCCCAATGGCCGAAGCTAATTCAATGTCACCTGATTCCTGTGTAACTAAAAAAGAATGAACGGTTAAAGTTCGAGCCGATGAGAAGATACTAGAAGGCATAGCTGCAACCGTTCCAGCTGTTAAAAATATCGCAGCAGACTCACCAACAATTCTTCCAATCGAAAGGATGATTCCAGTTAAGATACCAGGCATGGCACTTGGTAAAATGACTTTATATAAAGTTTGCAATTTTGTTGTTCCCAAGGCTAATGATCCCTCGCGATAGGAGTTAGGAACGGTTTTTAATGATTCCTCAGTTGTTCGGATAATGACCGGCAATACAATAATAGTTAACGTTAAGGAAGCAGCTATGATGGACATTCCCATCTTTAAAGTTGTCACAAAGAATACTGCTCCAAACAATCCATAAATAATCGACGGAATCCCTGTTAAGCTTTCGGTTGCAAAACGAATGACATTGACCAATCGACCTTGTTTTGCATACTCTTGCATAAAGACTGCGGCACAAATCCCAATTGGAGTTGCGATGATTAATGAAATAGCAATGGTATAAATGGTTGTAATAATCATCGGCCAAATTCCACCGCCACCAGCAGGAGAATAGTCTCCAAAGATAAATTCAAAGTTGATTAAACGGTAACCCTTGAAAAAGAGATAACCAACAATCATGATAAGTACGGCAACGGTTAAGAAAGCCGATCCCCAAAGAAGTCCACGATACAAATTATCTTTAAGCTTTCTCAACTTACTTACCACCCTTCGCACTGATTTTTGCTAACACAAAATTTAAAAGTAAAATAAACGAAAATAAAACAATACCTGTAGCAAATAACATCTCTTGGTGTGTACCGAATGCATAACCCATTTCCAATGCAATATTTGTAGTTAATGGTCGGACACTGTCTGTGAGGCTTGTTGGTAAAATAAGACTGTTTCCTGCGACTAAGATAACAGCCATTGTTTCACCGATAGCTCTGCCCAGACCTAAAACAATGGCTGCCATTATCCCTGACTTAGCTGCTGGGATAACAACCTTAAAGATTGTTTCTATTTCAGAAGCACCTAGCGCTAATGAACCTTCACGATATGTTTTGGGGACTGCACGGATAGCCGTTTCAGCAACTGTTACAATGGTTGGAAGCATCATAATGGCTAAAACAAAGATAACCGCAATTAAGCTTTGTCCTTTTACTAGGTTTAATTGATTTTGTAAAAAAGGGACAATGAGTGCAAGTCCAAATACACCATATAATACAGATGGGATTCCCGCCAACAGCTGTACTGCGGGAGAAATCACTTTTGCTACACTTTTTGGTGCAATTTCAGCTAAGAAAATAGCCGTAAATAAACCAATAGGTACTCCAATCACTAAGGCACCAATTGTCGCATAAATAGATGCTATAATCATTGGCAATATACCAAATTTCTCTTCACTTGGAACCCAATCCACTCCAAAGAGAAAGTCGATAAAACTATATCCATCAACTACAAATGGAAGTAATCCTTTATAAAATACAAATCCAACAATTAATAATAAACTGATAACCGAGAGAAGTGCACAAAACTGAAATAATCTTGATGACAGCTTCTCTAACATGTACTTCCTCTTATTTAGATTCTTTTCCTCTTCAAGCTGCTGTGGCATATGCATTCCTCCATGAATCACGTTTTCCCTCGTTAGTCTTTATCTTTGCCGTTATTTAATTGGAATAGCGCCTGTTTCAGCCACAATGGCTTGTCCATCCGGGCTTAATATATATTCGATAAATTGCTTTCCGGCATCGGTCATATTGTTCTCTTTATGTACAAAGAGAAATGGACGTGATAGGCTATATTTTTTCTGCAATACATTCTCCGCTGTAGCCTCCACTCCATTTATATCTATAGTTGAAATAGAGGAATCAATATATTCGAATGAAATAAAACCTACCGCATGCTTATTCCCGGCAACCGTCGTTTTGATATTTCCGTTACCACTCGCAATGATTGCATTTCTTATCAATTCACCTGATGAATACCCTACTATTTCTTGAAAGGCATCTCGTGACCCGGATCCATCTTCTCTGGAAACAACGACGATTTCCATGTCTTCTCCCCCTAGATCCTTCCAATTTGTAATCTCACCGGTAAAGATGGCCTTTACTTGCTCCATCGTAAGATTTTTCACTGTGTTGCTAGGATGTACCACGACAACAATCCCATCGTAAGCAATAATGGTTTCAACTAACCCGCTCAGCTTTTCTTCTTCTTCCAAGTCACGAGAGGACATCCCAATTTCCGATACTCCGTTTATCGCATTTTGGATTCCTGCTGATGATCCAATTTGATTTATTTCAACTTTTACATGACTCGTTTCTTTAAACTTTTCAGCAATTTTTTCAGCTAAAGGTCCTACTGATGTGGACCCCGAAACAGAAACGGTAGCTGAACCTTCATTTGATGCTTCTTGCCCGTCATTTGTACTATTTCCACATGCTGATAAAAAGGAAGTTAAGATGAACACTAATAATCCCGGCATTATTTTTCTTTTTAACATTATAATTAACCTCCCAAAAGATCGATTCCATTCGAAATTAAAGAATAAACGCTATATGTAAAGATTCACTGCCTGTTTTGTAAAGGTTTTGTAAATTTTATTAATTACCTTTTGGCTTTGTTAAAGAATATTGTTGATTTTTGACTCATTTAAGCTGTATTGTCATGAAATAGTAGGAGAAAATGCATTTTCTCCTACTATTTCATGACAATACAGCAACCTTTCAGCATAGCTGAAAGGCGTGTGAAA
>Ga0180215_1005884_pt1 | contig 10317 bp, 12 predicted proteins | sample eDN3rd37CBELigBY_FD_128871 | JGI IMG/M metagenome (GOLD analysis project Ga0180215, IMG submission 128871) | Enriched backyard soil microbial communities from Emeryville, California, USA - eDNA 3rd pass 37_C BE-Lig BY (version 2) (version 2) | ecosystem: Environmental > Terrestrial > Soil >...
ATGGGCGCAATATCGGTGACTTCACTGGAAATCGCGATCCACCAGAGTTGCTGGTTGGCCGGGGTGAGATCGCTGTAAACCCGCAAGCCTCCCACGACATCGTAGGAGAGGCGGATATACCGCTGGTCGCCCCCGAATGAGGTGGGATCGAATCCATAATTGATTTCAAGATTGCCGTTCTGGGTATAGCTGGTATAGGTTCCTGGTTCATTACTGAACCGTGAAGGGGAAACCCGGCGTGCTTCCTGCATCGAATCGGGACTGTTCCCGACTTCGACCTGCACGTTGTTGATGTCTTCTACCCGGCCGAGGGGAATGGTGGCGAAACCGTGACTGAACCGGCCATTGAAGGTGACTTGCTGATCCTCGACGACGCTGAAGGTCCCGTCCTCATGGATGGTGATATCGACATCGTACCGGTTCCATGTGACATCCGAGGCGGCACTGACCGGTGATGCCGGTACCAGACCGGCTGCGAGGGTGAAGATGATGAGCAGCAACAGCCACCGGAATGAGCGTGGCGTATGGTTTCGCAGGTTGTCCTGCCGGATCCAGTTCATGCAGTTCGCCCTTTGCTTGCTCCGCTGCACTGGCGGAGGGAGTCCCTTGTCTTGCGTGTCCCTGATGATGCCATCTCCGGCGGTTCATCGACGTAGTGGTCCGTCATATTGAACGTCATGATACGTGACCCGGTTGCAGGGGTGCCCGTGGTAGGATTGCATCATGAACGCGATGCACTTTCATTCCACCCCCAATACCATCGAGCAATCACCAATCACACAGGACGATATCGAGCAGGTTCTTGTGCAGCACGGGTATCGGCTGACGGCACCCCGGCGAATTGTCATCGACACCATGCTGAGGTATGACCGGTCGTTTACGGCCGAGCACCTTGTGGCGGATGTGCGCGAGCAGGATACCCGGCAACTGATTGGACGGGCGACGGTGTATCGCACGCTGGAAATCCTGGCGGCGATCGATGTGCTGAAGCGGATCATCCAGCCGGACGGGCATCCGGCCTATATCTGCGACACGATCGGGCACCGGCATCACCTGGTGTGTTCCAAATGCGGCAAGGCCGTGGCCTTCACGGCGTGTCCGGTCGATGACCTGGTGCGGAACCTGACGCAGCACACGGACTACACGATTCACGATCACATGCTGGAAGTGTTCGGAATTTGTCCCACCTGCCAGGCCAGTTGACCAGCGGCGTCAGCGATGGGCGCCGGCCGCAATGAGTTTTTGCGCGATGATGGTGAAACCACGGTTTTCGGCGTGCTGGAGCGGGGTCACGCCATCCGCGTCGGCGATGTTCACATCGGCTCCGGCATCGATCAGCAACTGCACGATTTCCTGGTGCGCGGGACCGCCATCGCTGAGGATGATGGCTTCGAGGAGGCCGGTCCAGCCGAGATTGTTGATGTGATCGATATCGACACCCGCCGCGATCAGGATGCGCACGGTTTCGACGTGCCCGCGTTCGCAGGCAGGGATCAGGGCGGTACCGCCGTACCGGTTGGTGCTTTGCAGATCGGCACCGTGTTCCAGGGTGAGTAGCAGGATTTCGTTGAAGCCACTTGCCCCGGCGTAGAGATAGGCGCTGTCCTGCAGGTCATCCCTGGCATTGACATCGGCGCCAGCCTCGATCAGCAGGCGGGCAAGTTCGATGTTGTTGGCACGGGTGGCGATGATCAGCGGTGTTCGCTGGTGGTCGTCCCGCACTTCCAGGTCGGCATTGCGGGCAATCAGGGAAGCGGCGAGTTCAGTGTCGTTTTGCTCTGCCGCGTGCAGCAATTCCTGGCCAAGGGCGGGATCGGGCGGTGGATCGACTGGTCTGACCGGATCCTGCCGGAATGGCGAGAATCCGACGAGCAGAAGGATGAGAAGCCAGACGAGGATGGTCATTGGTCAACGTCCTTTTGACACTATGTCTCAATACGCGGTATGCTGTGCCGGTTACGCGTGCTGACGCCTCTCACGATTGCCGAAACCAATGAACGAAGTATCCCACGTTCCCCCCAAACCGATTCTTGTCACCCACGACCTGACAGTGCACTACGACCAGCGACCAGCCATCCAGGATATCAACCTGGAAATCCGGCCGGGTGAAACAACATCGCTGGTTGGTCCCAATGGTTCCGGCAAGAGTACCTTGCTGAAATCGCTGGGCGGCATGCTCGATCCCTCCCATGGTGAAGTGCTGTTCGAGGATCGGGTGCTGAAGCGACCGCACGAGCGGATTACCTATGTCCCGCAGCGCTCGGGTGCTGACTGGACCTTTCCCATTTCAGTCCTCGAATGCGTGCTACTGGGGGGAACGTGGCGGCGACCGCGCTGGAAACCGTTTACGCGGCAGGAAAAGCAGGCGGCACTGGAAGCACTGCAGCAAACGGGTATGGCTGATCTGTCGGCGGTGCAGATCGGGGCGCTTTCCGGAGGACAGCAGCAGCGGGTGTTCCTTGCCCGGGCACTGCTGGCGTGTGGATCGGTGCTCCTGCTGGATGAACCGTTCACTGGTGTGGATGTGCCAACCCAGGATTTGCTGATCGACATCATCGACCGGTTGCGCAGCCGCGGCAGCGCGATTGTGTATGCCACGCACGACCTGACACAAGCGGCGACGGCATCGAACCAGGTGGTGTTGCTGAACCGGCAGATTGTGGCATCGGGACCACCGGAATCGGTTCTCGATGCTGACCGGTTGCGAGAGACATTCGGTGGTGCGGTGATCGTGTTGCCGGAACCACAGCGGGAACCTGTGCTGGCATGATCGAGTGGTTGGGCGATCCCTGGAACCTCCAGTTCATGCAGCATGCCTTCATCGCGATCGTGATGGTGGGGGTAATTTGCGGTGTTACTGGTGCATTTGTCATCTTGCGGGGTTTGGCCTTCCTGGGTGATGCCCTTGCCCACGCGATCTTTCCCGGGGTGGTCATTTCCTTCATCCTGGGGGCGGATTTCCTGATTGGCGCACTGATCGCGGCAATGGTGATCACCTTCCTGATCGGTGCAGTCAGCCAGGGTGGGCGGCTGAACAATGACACGGCGATCGGGGTGCTGTTTGCCGGCGGGTTCGCGCTCGGGGTGGCGATCATGTCCACCCAGAAATCCTACACGCGGGATTTGAACAGCTTCCTGTTCGGTTCGGTTCTGAGCGTCACCCGGGATGACCTGGTGCTGATGGCCCTGATCGGGGCGGTGGTGCTGCTGGTGATCTTCTGGTTCCGGCGGGAATTCACGGCCATTGCCTTTGATCGCACCTTTGCCAAGGCGAGCGGGTTGCGGATCTGGGTGTTCGACCAGTTGTTCCTGGTGCTGCTGGCACTGGCCATCGTGATTTCGCTGCAAACGGTGGGGAACATCCTGGTACTGGCCATGCTGGTGACACCGGCGGCGACAGCCCGGTTGCTGACCGACCGGTTGATCCGGTTGATGATCGGGGCATCGCTGATCGGGGCGATCAGTGGGGTGGCCGGGTTGTACGTGTCCTATTACCAGGGGGTGCCATCGGGATCGGCGGTAGTGCTGATCGAAACGCTGGTGTTCGGGGTGGTGTACCTGCTGAATCCTCGCAACGGGGTGATTACCGCTCGCATCCTGCACCGGTTGCACCGCGAGCATCCGGAGACGGAGCCGTTCCCCCGCGTGACGGAGTGATACCTCAACCAATAAGAGATGCTGGGGAGATGGATTGCTATACTTGCGACGTAACCAGAATGGAGACGGTCATGCTTGCCACCAAATTGCGACAGGTTGGAAACGCGACCATGGTCGCTGTGCCAACGGAACTTCTGGAACTCCTGAAAATGCAGGCTGGTGACACTGTGGCGGTGACGGTGGAAAATGGGCGACTCGTCGTTGAACCGCGACAGAGCACCAAGTACACCTTGGCTGAATTGCTGGAGGCCTCCGATTATTCCGAGGCCGATCCGGCTGACGAACGGGAATGGGTCGATGCTGGCGCTGCAGGTCGTGAATTGTTGTGAATCAGGGTGACATTTACCGGGTCTCGCTTGACCCCACGGAAGGGCATGAACAGCGCGGATTCCGCCCGGTCCTTGTCGTGTCTTCAAGTGCTTTCAACCAGGCAACCAGGCTGCCGGTCATCTTGCCAATCACGAACGGCGGGAACTTTGCACGCCGGCTCGGTTTTGCGGTTGCATTGACTGGCACCAGAACCACCGGCGTCGTCCGGTGCGATCAGCCGCGTGTACTCGATCTGGCCGCACGGTATGGAGAAAAGGTCGAAACTGTGCCGCAAGAACTCATGGATGAGGTATTGGCGCGAATCGTGACGCTCTTCGAACAGGGTTAGTCGGCGGCGATGCGTTCGGTATCGGGATCGAGGCTGAATTGTTCCTGGTAGAGCCGGGCGTAGATGCCATCGAGTGCCAGCAATTCGTTGTGGGTGCCGCGTTCGACAATCTCCCCTTTGTCGATCACCAGGATCTGGTCTGCCGCGAGAATGGTGGACAGTCGATGGGCGATTGCCAAAGTGGTTCGCCCCTCCATCAGCGTGGAGAGAGCGGATTGCACGGCGCGTTCGTTGTGGGTATCGAGGGCGCTGGTGGCTTCATCGAGGATCAGGATGCGGGGATTCTTGAGAATGGCCCGGGCGATGGCGATGCGCTGCTTTTCCCCTCCGGAGAGTTTGTACCCGCGTTCCCCGACCACAGTTTCATATCCTTTGGACAATGCCATGATCCGGTCGTGAATCGCGGCGGCCCTGGCGGCGGCCTCGATTTCGGCATCAGTGGCGTCTTCGCGGGCGAACCGGAGATTTTCGCGCACTGTTGCGTGGAACAGGTAGGTCTCCTGGGTCACGAAGGCCATCGCGTCGCTCAGAGATTGCATGGTGACATCGCGCACATCCTCTCCATCGATGCGTACGGCTCCACGATCCACATCATACAAACGGGCAACCAGTGAGACGGTGGTCGATTTCCCGGCACCGCTCGGACCGACCAGCGCAACGAGTTGACCCGGTTCGGCGGTGAAGCTCATGCCGCGAATGGTCCATTTCGGGGGAGTGCCCGGCGCCGGTTCGCGCTTCTTGCCGTAGGCGGCATTGCTGTCATAGGCAAACCAGACCTGATCGAACTCGATGTGTCCCCGGACATTGCCTTGCGCAAGTATGATGGCACCGGGTTTGTCCTGGATTGTGACCGGCAAGTCCAGATAATCATAAATGCGGTCGAACAGCGCCAGTGATCCCTGCAACTGGACTCGCAGGTTCAGCAGGTCGTTGATCGGGCTGCGAGGACCAACCAGCCGCGCCTGCAAGGCCGTGAAGGCAATGATGGTCCCGATGGTGAGGGGCGGATTGTCCGAGTTTATCAACTGGTATCCGGCAATCAGGTAGACCAGCACCGGTGCGACGGAAAAGAGGGCCATGGTGCTGGCAAACAACCAGGCACCGAGCATCTGGCGGCGGACCTGGGTTTCGGAAAGTTCCTGGTTCTGTTCGGAAAAAGTGTCCTGCGCGCGCTGGCTGCCACCAAAGACCTTGATCAGCATGGCACCGCTCACGGAGAGGGTTTCTTCCATGTGGGAGGTCAGGGTGGCCAGTTGTTTCTGGCGCAGGGAATTGATCTGGCGGCTCATGCGACCGACGCGCGTGCCGACGATCCAGACAATGGGCAGGAAGGCGAACGACAGGAGGGTGAGGGGCAGGCTGAGGATGACCATGGCAATGATGACACTGCCGCCTGCCGCGATATTCCGTACGGTATTGACGAAGGTGCTGGACAGAATGTCCTCGATACCGCCGACATCGTTGGAGAGGCGGGACTGGATTTCGCCGGTACGGGTAGAGGCGAAAAACTGGAGTGGCATGCGCTGCAGGTGGTGATAGAGCTGGTTGCGAATATCGCGGATGATGCCTTGCCCAACGAGGGCATTCAGCCAGGTCTGCCAGACATTGAGGAGCGATGTCACGATGGGTACCAGGACCATCAGCACACTGAGCTGGATGAGGAGGGTGGTGTTTCCCTTGCCGATGGCATCATCGAAGATGCGCTGGGTAAGCAATGGGGAAACGATGCCGCCGACTGCTGACAGGACCGTGAGAACGAGGATCACCACCAGTTGTCGCCGGTAGGGTCCGAATGAACGGGCCGCTCGCCTGACCGTTCCAAAATCGCCCTTGCGGGTCCGTTCGTCCGGGGGCAAGCCCCGCATTGCTCTATGCATCCACACTCCTGTCGCCATTTTTTCGCCAGCAATACGAAATCCGGATGATTGAATGGTCTACCGGCGGCCTGGCGCGGTCGGATAGACGGCGCTGGCGCGCCTCATCCGAGGCCCTACGCGACAGGTATTCACGCATGAATTATCCGGATTTCATGCAACAGGTATACGCGCGCCGTATCGGATCTATCTACCGGCCGTTTGGTCAGGAGTGTGCTGCTGCAACCCGCAGCATGTTGTCTTGCGGGTGCCAATGCGAGGGTGGATGCCATGGAACTACCGTGAAAAAGTGAAACATCCCCCGGACCTCATGGGTCAGCAGGGGATGCAGGGGGAGGGGAGAATGGTGCGTCTGGACCGGCAATTTACGCTTTTTCCCAGGTCCAGCCATCGAGACTGCGCTTGCGATTGATCATGCGTTTTGCTGATGATGGCGAGTATTCCTTGCCGTTGGAAAAATAGCGATACCCGGACGCGAGTTCGTATTTCTGTCCAAGTACCGACCAGGTGACAGGCGAATCGGATTGCTCCGGGGCCTCCTCGACAACCCCCTCCTCATCCGGTTGATCGACCTTGACTTCATCGGTTTCCGGGTTCCATTGCACCAGCAGGTCCTTGCCGACGACGGCATCGACAACGGTACCGACGCGGAACCAGTGGGGGATGCCGCTGGCCTTGAGTTCGGGAAAAGGATCGCTGGCGATGCGCTTGTTCACATTGGTCGGATGCTCGCCCAACTCGATGGCGATATCGCGACGGTAGCGGGCCGCGCGTTCGCAGGCGCGGCGGATTTGTTCCTGGGTAGCCATCAGCATGTTCTCTTGCTCTCCTCAGACGGTGGTATGGTGTTCCATGCAGTCACCGTTCGTACTCCATTGGAAATAGATCATATGTTCTAAATGCAATTTTCGCAAGTGGGAATTGGCGCTGAAATGTGGCACCTCGTTATGGGTTGGAGGCCTGGTTGGCTTGTTGCGAATCGCCCACACTGCCTGCGGGAATGAAGTCATCCGGTTCGGGATCGCTTTCGAATTGCACGGCGCGGATGGTCGTCAATCCCTGGAGCAGAGCCTTGCAGAGGCGATGTCCACCATCCATCAATCGGCCATTGGCCGACAGGATAATGGGATAGGCGAGATCGGCATCCTGGATGCGGCGGGCATGTTCCGCAACCGCCCGGCAGGTGGGAATGTGGGCTGAACCGAACCAGCAATCCTGGTCCAGTTCAGCGATATCCTGAATGGCGACTTCCTTTACCGGCAGATCACGCGACAGGTGCCAGAGTCGCTCGGTGTACCACACGGCGCGACCGCCCGGGACGAGGCGCGAATGTTTTTCCGGCATGCTGCATTCCCGGCTAGTCTCATGAAGCAAGACGGTCAGGCGATATCACCACGCTTGCGCAGGTAGCGCTGGAGACCAAGGGCGGAGACAAAGGTGGGATCGGCGAGTTCCAGTTTGTTGTAGGTGACTTCATCGCGATCGACCGACTGGCGCAGGAACTCCTGCAGGGCGGCGATGACGGCCTGGAGATCGCCACCGGTGGTAAAGGTATCCCGGGCCAGGTCAATGAAATGATTGGTGACCGGCATGACCTGGTCGAGGTGCTCCTGCACATCCTCGAACACCCCGGCGTGGGTGAGGGCGAGTTTGCCGGGATGCAGTTCCCGCATGATGTTCACACTGGTTTCCCAGGCCACCGGATCGAGTTCTGGCGGGGCGGTGGCGCCCGTGACGAATCGGGTGCCGGGGATGCGCACCCCGGCGACATCACCGGTGAAGAGCACATTGGTGGTGGCATCATGCAGGATCAGGTGATGCGAGGCATGCCCGGCCGCATGGCGAACCAGGAGGTCATGGTTCCCAACCGTGAAGCGATCACCATCTGCCAGGGTGTCGATGCGATCGGCTGGAATCGGGGCGATTTCACCCCAGAGGGTGTCCATCTGGTCGCCATAGATGCGGGCGGCGCTGTTCACCAGTTTTTCGGGTGCGGCCATGTGGGGTGCGCCGACTGGGTGCACGGCAAGGCGGAGGTGCGGATGATTGCGCAGGAGGACTCCCGCCGCCCCGGCGTGATCGAGATGGATGTGACTGACCACGATGCGGCGAATCTGGTCGAACGACACACCCGCTGCGGCGACACCTGATTCCAGTGCGGAAAGCGTGGTGGTGGGACCGGTTTCGAACAGGATCCAGTCGTCATCATTCCCGATGAGATAGGCAACGATGACATCCGGCATGCCGGCGAATCCGAGATCGATACGGAAAACACCTGTGGCGATTTCAACGCAGTGAGCTGGGGCAACCATGGAAATCCTTCTCGATTCGCGTATGCCCAAACCGGGCAAAACGTACTACCATGTTGTCGTATGCAACGAAATGCTGGTTGGGTGTGGTCAGGACCAGATCTGACCTTGATAACGGTAAGGATGCCACAGGATGCCTGAAGAACGACCGCTTACGGTGGCCGAAGTTGCCAGACGTCTCGATCGCTCGACCGAGCAAATCCGTCGCTACCTGCGGGAGGGACAGCTTCAGGGAGAAGTGATTGGGCGTCAATGGTTTGTGCAGCGGGATGTGCTGGAGGCTTTCCAGAACCGGACACGGGAGCGGCGTGGTTTCCTGCACAAACTGGAACCGGCATCGACCCTGCGCGCGCTGGATGATGTGATTGCCATGGGTGATGGACCGGGCTCGAACCTGGGTGAAGGAAAAGTGGCGTATCGCAGTGCCTCGTGGTGGAGGCGCTAGCTCTTCCGGCACAAGGGATCAGCGTGGGGTAGATTCGAACGGAATGGATGACCAGGCGATGGATGATTCGATCCGGGGAGATGAGGACGCACCGGTGGCCCTCATCGATTCTTCGGCACTGGTGGCGATGGCGGACCGGCGGGATGCCCTGCACGACCAGGCCGTGCAGGCGTATCACGAGCTGGCCGGGGCGGGATACCGGCTGTTTACCACCAATTACCTCGTGGCGGAAACCGTTGAGTTGCTGATGACCGGTATGGGTGCAGCCATTGCCCAGCGCTGGTTGCGTGATCACCGGCTACCGGTGTATCACGCCGATGAGCAGGATGAGCGCCGGGCACGCAATATGGTGATCACCACCAGGCGTCCGGAAGGATTGACCATGACCGATGCCATCAGTGCGGTGGTGATGGACCGGCTGGGTGTACGCGAGGCATTTGCGGTCGATCCCAATTTTCCGAATGAAACACCATAACGGGTTCGAGGCAGGACGACGATGAGTGCAACTGGAAGCGGCAGCATGCGCAAATGCCCGGCATGCGGTGCGGAGAACAGCAACCTGAGCCTGTTTTGTGCCGAGTGCGGCACGGCGCTGAACGGTGTGCCGTGGGCGGCGAGCGACGATGCGACACAGGGATACCAGCCCGTCTCGACAGCTACCTCGCAGGCGGATGACCGGTACGATGCGGGCAATGGCGGAACGGCTGCCTACCGGCCGTATGCCGGGGGTACCGGGAGTTTCGAACCGGAAGGGCACTCGACGTGGGCGGAACCGGTCAATACCGGATACGCCAATGGACGTCCTGACGCTGGCGAATCCGCACCGGTCGTTTCGATGTGGGAGGCAGAAGTTGACCGGGGAGTGCGGGGATTCGTGCTGGGAACATTGGCCTGGCTGATCATCCTCGCGGTGTTCGTGCTGTTTCTCTGGGTTGGGGTGTTCAGCCAGAGCTTCAAGGACGATGTGAAGGATCTCATTCCCGGTGTAGCGGCAATCATGTTGTTCTGAGTGCTCATTGTCATCGCAGACACCCACTGGCATTCCGAGTTTGCGAGGAATGGTGGTTCGCGTTTATTTGGGGACGCGGCGGGCGGATATACGGCCTGACGGCCTAATCCGCACCCTACGCGCGAACTGGCATCTCCACGATCCCTCGTGCCTCAGTGCTGTGGCTATCGCTTACTGTCACGTGACCGTCATCCCGAGAAACGAGGGATCCCCGGCGCCGTATTGTTTTGTGTACCGGTTGTGAAGGAATGTACCGGCTTCGCCGGGGGATCCTCAAAAGGCAATCGCGCCAGCGATTGAGCTAGCGCAGCGCAGCGGCCCTTGCTTCGCTCAGGATGACGAGGGGTGGCTCAGGATGACGAAGG
>Ga0180215_1005888_pt1 | contig 10307 bp, 5 predicted proteins | sample eDN3rd37CBELigBY_FD_128871 | JGI IMG/M metagenome (GOLD analysis project Ga0180215, IMG submission 128871) | Enriched backyard soil microbial communities from Emeryville, California, USA - eDNA 3rd pass 37_C BE-Lig BY (version 2) (version 2) | ecosystem: Environmental > Terrestrial > Soil >...
GTCGATGTACTGCCCGCTACCGTCGCGCGACCTGCGATGCAGCGACGAGACGATGGACAGCGCGCCCAGCATGCCGACCGCCACGTCGATGACGGGAAAGCCGACCTTGAGCGGCGGGGCGTCGTCTCCTTCGCCGGACATCATCATCATGCCGGTCAGGGCCTGCACGACGTGGTCGTAGGCGCCGCGCTGCGACCAGTCCCCTTGCTGGCCGAAGCCGGAGATGGAACAGTAGACGATGTCCGGCCTGACGGCCTTGATCGATGCGTAGTCCAGCCCGTAGCGCGCGACCACGCCGGGACGGAAATTCTCGATGAACACATCGGCGGAGGCGGCAAGGGTGCGGAGCAATCCGGCGCCCTGCGGTGTCCGGATATCGAGCGCCAGCGACTGCTTGCCGGCGTTGAGGGCGGCGAACCCGGTGGGCGTGTCGGTGTCCGCCCCGTCCTTCATGGAACGCAGGACCTCGCCCGCCAGCGGCGGTTCCACCTTGATGACTTCGGCGCCCAGCTGCGCCAGGTAGAACGAGGTCAGGGGGCCAGCGATCACGTGCGACAGATCCAGCACGCGCACGCCTTCGAGTGGCTTGGACATGAATGCTTCCCGGTCAGGCGGCGGTGATGCCGGTGAGTTTGATGATGTCGGCCCATTTGCGGTATTCGCTGCGCACGAACGCCGCATCGGCTTGCGGGCTGTCGCTCTGGATCACGCGGTTCCCGGTTGCTTCGAACATGTTCTTGACCGAGGGGTCCTTGAGCGCCGCCGTGGTCGCGCCGTAGAGCTTGGCGACCGCTTCGGCGGGCGACTTGCGGGGCAGCCAGAAGCCGAACCAGAATTCCTGGACCGCCAGATCGCTGTGCAGGATGTCGTACAGCGGGGGAATGCCCGGAAGCTCGGCGAGGGGCTCGCGGCTGGTCACGGCCAGGGCGCGCAGCTTGCCGCTCTTGACCTGTGGAATGGCGGTGCCGGCGATGGTGAACGCGAAGTCCGTGTCGCCGCGCTGGAGCGAGATGGGAATTTCCACCGAGCCCTTGAACGGAATGTGCACCGCATCGGCCTTGAGCAGCGACACGAAGGTGGCGCCGCCCAGATGCGCGCCCGACCCGATGCCGCCGGAAGCGAAATTCAGCTTCCGGGCACTGCTGCGCAAGGCGGCAACGAGGTCCTGCACGGTGTGGTAGGGCGAATTGGCGGACACCACCAGCACTGTGGGGGAAGTGGCGATGACGGTGACCGGCACGAAATCATTGATCGGATCGAACAGCAGGCTCGGCTGCAAGGCCTTCTGGATCAGGTGCGAGTTCGAACCCATCAGCGCGGTGTAGCCGTCGGCCGGAGCCTGGGCGACGTACTGGGCGGCCAGCACGCCGCCCGCGCCGACTTTGTTTTCCACCACGATGGGCTGGCCCAGCGCCGCGCCGAGCACGGGGCCGAACTGCCGCATCATGATGTCGGGCCCCCCGCCGGCGGCGTAGGGCACGACGACCCGCACCGCTTTCGAAGGATAGGTCTGAGCGGCCCGTGCCGCGGTATCGAGCATCAGGCTGGCGCCCAAGGCGCCCAGGCAGAAGGTGCGGCGTTCCATGTCGTCTCCTCGTAATGCCTGAAGAATATCGGACTGACGTAAATAGAAAAGGAATATATTTTTATATATCGATAACCTTATGTTTGATGTCTACGAGGAGAACGGTGATCGAACCCGACCATCTGGTGGCCAAGCTGCGCTTTCGCCACCTGCGCCTGCTCAAGGAAGTGCAGGCCACCGGCAGTCTCCGGGCCGCCAGCCTGGCGCTCAACCTGACGCAACCGGCCATCAGCAAGGCGCTGACCGAAGTCGAGAGCGCGTTCGGCTTTGCATTGTTCGTGCGCACGGCGCGCGGCTTGACGCCGACCGAGCAGGGAAAGGTGGTGCTGCGCGGCGCCACTTTGCTGCTGGAAGAGCTCAGGCATCTGCGTTCCGAGGCCGTGACCGTCGATCGCTACACGGCCCGCATCCGGATAGGCGCGCCGCCGTTCCTGGCGCAGACCTACTTGCCCGGCGTGATCGCCAGGCTGGTGAAACATGAGCTGCCCGTGCGGGTGCATTTGCTGGAAGAACGGGTCCCGGCCCTGATCGGCGCGCTCCAGCGGGGCGAACTCGACGCCCTGGTCACCACCTTCCCGTTGCAGATGCTGGAGTCCGATGCGGAGGCGTTCGAGTACGTCAAACTGTTCGAGGTGCAGTTCGCCGTCGTTGCCTCCCCGGGACACCCGCTGGTTCGTTCGCGGCGCGTGGACTGGACCCGCTTGTCGGAGGAACCGTGGGTGATGCCGACCCAGGGATCGATGGGCCGCAAGCTCATCGAGGACTGCTTCACCCATGCCGGCGTGCCGGTTCCCCTGCCGGTGGTCGAAGCGACGAGCCCCATCACCAGCGTCCAGTTCGTTGCCGCCGGCCTGGGCATCGGCATCATTCCGGACGTCGCGCTTCTTCATCACAGCGCATTGCGGGCGGGCCTGGTCAAGCAACTGCGCGCCGTGCCCGAGCCGCCGACCAGCGTGGTGGCCCTGATTTTCCGCAAGGGGCCGCTCAATCCCCGTGTCGGCCTGTTGAAGGAAGCGCTGGGGCTCTGAGGCCGGAGTGCGTTTTCAAATCAGAAGATCGTCGAGCAGGGTCGCGGCCACCGCTTCTTCGGCGATGGGTATGCCGTGGGTCTGCATGGCCGGCGCGAGTCGGGCATCCCAGCTTGCGATGATGGCGGCCGGACCCAGTTGCTGCTGCGAGACAGGCGCAAGGCGAACGGCGGCTTCGTAATCGTGGGAGCCCAGGCGCCAGGGGCTGGCCTGCCAGGCACGGACTACGAAATTGGCAATACCGAGGCCCGGCCAATCGAAGTCGCCGTGGTAGCGCAGTTGTGCGCCGGCGCGCAGCAACTGGTCGAGCAGAGTGCGTTGCGCCGCGGCTGGCATGCCGTCGGTGCAGACGAGAGGCGCGCATCGGCGGCCCAGTTGATCGGCCGCGATGGCCAAGAGATTGGGATTCTCGCAGACGAAGACGGTCTGTCCGGCGACTGACCAGGCCGGAGGCATGCGCAGCAACTGGCGCAGCGACAGGTATGCGGGTTCCCCCGGTCGCCAAGATTCCTGTGCCGGATCATTGACCGGCAGGTTGAGCAGCAGCGCGGGGCGCGCCAGCTCGTTGACGAGGATGCCCGCTCGTGCCCAGATGTCGCGCTGACGCTCTTCGGATCCCCGGTGGCTGCTCGCTTGCGCTGCGTCGTCGTCCATTTCGGCGCGGGCCGCGTCAACGGACTCTCGATAGCGCCATGCCGCCAGCACCAAAGTGGCTATCGGCCGCCCGGCATCCAGACCGTGGGCGTCGCCCAGCGTCTGGGCTGCCAACTGGGACCGGGGTTGCCCCTTTGCGGGAAGGCAGCGCAGCACGCGATCGGCAGCTGTCAGCAGCGATAGTGCGCGGCCCGGGTCGCGGCCCAGGCGCTTGAGGAGTGTCGGCGCGGCCGGCGTGTCGAGCCAGGCTCGTAGCGCAGGGCACGCCGGGATCGAGATGGCCAGCGCCGACCACTGCGCCTCCAGTTCCCTGCGCAACTGCGCGCGGGCGACGATGGGGCCATCCAGCCGCTCCAGCGCATCGCGCAGCGAATCGGCCAGACCTGCCGCAGCCAGCTTCGCATCGAGCTCGACGATGTCGAGCGTCATCGAATGTGCCGGACGGGCGGATCTGCCCGTCAATTGGCACAAGGTCCGGTATGCGGCGGGATCGAGGCCGCCGAGGCGGATGACAGCGGTAGCGGCGCCGGGTTCGGCGCGTTCGAAATGTCGGCGCAGACGTTGGCGGACCGAGTCCAGCTCGGCGCCGCCGAGCAGGCGCCGCAGGCGGGGGTCGGCTGTGGGAGGTGCCTTGTCCATGGGAATGGCGGCCTCAAGCCGCAGGGGGGAATCTGCGATCGGGGTCGGGTACCGGGCGTTTGGCCTGGCCATCCCAGGTCCAACGCGAGACGTGCACGGCGTTTATCCCTTCATGGCGCTGCAACTGCGCAATCGCCACGCCGGGCAATTTGGCGGAGCAGGCCCATTCGCGTTCGCTCGTGACCACGAAATCGAGGTCGAATTCATGGATCAGTCCCCAGCAGTGGTGGCGCGCGGAGTCGTCGATGCCGGCAAATACTTCATCGAGCAGAACCAGGCGCGGCGCGTGCATGTGGCCGGCCTGCGTATAGTAGCTGGAGACCGCGGCGAACAACGGTACGGTCAGGCCCAGCGCGCGCTCGCCGCTCGAGGCCGGCCCGGACAGCGGCCGCCATTGTCCGTCCCAACGTTGTACGCGGAAGCGATGCCAGCGGCGGTAATCCAGCGCACGCGCCAATTGCTCCTGCAGGCTGCCGCCCTGATCGGCATCGGCGCGGCTGCGTTCGGCGGCGATGCGTTGCTGCAGCATTTCGCCGACCACGCGGCGATCTTCGGCGCTCCACAGGTCCGTGCTGGTATTGAGCAGGCGCTGGCGGGCGGCCTTCAATCCGACCGGCGCGCCGTCGTCCGTGCCTTCGGGCAAGATCTCCCACTGCAGGCGAAAGCGCACGCCGGTGGTAGTGGGGCGTTTGTCCAGCTCATCGTTGATGAACTGGACATGTTGCTCGGCATCGTGCAGCAGCCTATGGATGGCGCTGGCGATCTCGGCCTGCAAGTGGTTTTCCAGAACCTGCCGCTCGCCTGCGGTGAGCAGTTCGCGGCGCTGGGAGATTTCTCCGGCCAGGCGTGCGTTCAACTGATCGGGGCGTTCGGGCCGGTTTTGATAGATGATGCTGACCACCAGACCGAAATCGCTGGTTTCGGCCTGGGCCTGATGGCTCAACGCGCTCAGCGCACGGCCAAGCTCGGTGTAGTCTTGGGAGATTTGGTTCTGCACGCGGGTCCAGGCTTCGTCGTCGTCCTTGACATGCAGCAGAGCCTGCTCCGCGCGGCGCGCCAGTATCAATGCGGGCTCGATGGTCCAGGGGGTATCCAGTGGCGGCAGTTCGGCATCTGGAAGCGCTATCCCCAGTAAACCGGTGGCGGCGAACCCTTGCCATTGATCCACGGCCAGCTGGCGTGCGGTGGTGCGGTCGGCAAGCGTGGCATCGGCGTCTTCGACTTTCTGTTCGGCGCGGGCGCGGGTTTCGCTCGCCAGGCGCAGGGATTCGTTCGATTTCCTGTGCCGGGTTTCGCCTTCCGCTACGGACAGGCGGGCCTCGTGCATGCGCTGCTGCAGCTCTTCGACTTTCGCGCCCACGGATTCGCGCAGCGTTTCCAGCCGGATGAGCGCTTCCTCGGCAAGCATTTCGCGCTCGGCGGTTTGTTCGGCGGCGTGCCGCATATCGGCTTCGGCCTGGCGTTCGCGCTGCAACTGCTGGGCTTGTTCGCCAAGCGCATCGTGCAGTTCGCCAGCGGCACTGGCCAGCGCATGCAGAGTTTCGCCAAAGGCTTGCAGCGCCTGCTCGATGGCACGCAAGGCATCCCGCTCGGGCGGCAGGGCGAGATCCTGCGCGTCCTGGGCCAGCGTCAGCCGGGCCGCTTCCCAGCGTTGAACGGCCAGGCGCAATTGCTGATCGGCCTGTTCCAGGCGCTGTCGGGCGGTCTGGAGTTCGCGTGCCTGCGATGCGGCTTCGGCATGGGCGGTACGGAGCGCATCGTCGGCAGGCGCGGACTGCCATTCGCGGGCCGCCCGGTGCTGGTCGGCCTCGAGCCGAGCGAAGTCACCCTGCAACTGGACGAAGGTCTGGTCGAACGCATCGAGGCGTTGAGCGATCTCGGCCAGCCGGCGCGTGCGCGCGGCGGCGCGTGCGGCATAGCCGATGAATTCGGCCCGGGTCTTGTGCCATGCACCCGCCAGTGCGCCGAGCCTGAAACGGCCGTCGCAGGCAATCCAGGCGTCGGCCGAGGGGGTGTCCCGATCCCCGGCGGCAATGCCTTCGAGCAGGCGCCGCAGCACGTCGGGCGCGACCGGCGGCGGTATTTGGGCAAAGGCTTCCGCGGGTTGCAGCCAATCGGCCAACGAATCCGGCTGCGGTGGGCGCATGATCCATTGTGAGTCGTGCGGTAACGGGGCGCCGTTACCATCCAGCAGCAGCCCGTCGGGCGTGACCCAGGCATCGAGCAGCCCCGAGGCCTGCAGCGAAGCTTCGAGACCAGCGCATGCCGCCGTGGGTGCGTCGGGCCGAAAATCCATCAGTTGCCAAAATGGAGCGCCGAGGCGGCCGGCGCGCACGTCCGGCGCTCTCCAGTGCGGGGGCGGGGGCGTCGTATCTTCGCCTCGTTCGAGGCGCGAGCGCTCCTCGTGCAGGGCGGCTTGTTCCTGCTCCAGCGTCTCCTGTTCGGCCTGAAGAGCGGCCAGGCGTTGTGCCAGGCGCAGGCTGGCGGCTTGCTGGGCCCGATGCAGCGCCGCGCGGGCAGGGTTCTCGCCCTGTAGGCTGGCCGTCCACGCGGCCAGCGCATCCATTGCTTCGGTTCCATCGGGCAACTGTAGTTGTTGCAAGCCGTCGAGATGACGGTGCCAGTCGTCCAGCAATGCCTGACTTTGCTGCTCGACGGCGGCGTCGGCTGCTTCGCGGCGGGCGGCAGCCTCTTCGGCCTCGTCCGAGCGCTCGTCGCGCTGGGTCTGCGCCTGGGCATGCGATTGCGCCGCTTGATCGGCTTGCTCGCAGCAGTGCATCAAGTGCACGACCTGCTCTTTGCGCTTGATGCCGGCCCGGCGCAAATCCTGGCGTGCGGCGTCCAGGTCCGGTCGTTGCAGCAAGCCGATGTCGCCGTCCGCCAGCGGGCTGGCGCGGTAGGCGGATGCAAGCCCGGCGTGCTCGGCGGCCTGGCTGCCTTGGTCGCGGGATTCGGCCAGCGCGCGGCTGGCCCGGTCGGTTCGTTGGGTACGCGCGTGCGTGGCCTGCCGTTCTCGCTCGAGGCGGTCCTGCATCCGTTGGCCTGCCTGTTGTGCGCCTTCGGCGTCCCGGCGCCGCTGTGCGGCTTCAGTATGAGCCTTCTCCAGCGTTCTGGCATCGGCCATGGCCGGGTCGTTCTGCAGTTCTTCAAGCCGCGTGCGGCAATTGGCCAGCGTGGCTTCGGATTGCCGTTGTTCGGCAAGGGCGTCGGCTTCGATGGTGCGCGCGGCCTGCAGCGCGGCACGCCCTTCATTGAGCTCGCGGCTGGCATTGTCGAAGCCGGTTTGCGCGCTGCGCAGGCTGCGGGCCCGGCGGCGCGCCTGGGTGGCGGCATAGCGTTGGTAACGCTGATTGAACTGGCCGACGGCCCGCTCCAGTGCCTCGTACTCAGTCAGCTCTCGACGATACTCCTCCAACTGGTTCAACGCATCGGCGACGTCGGCCAGCAGGTCGGCGGCAATGGGCGGCAGCGCTTCGGTCAACGCGTTCGACAGGCTGGTCTCGTCGGGTTTTTTGGACAACTGTGGCTGACGAAGCTGGATCAGCGTGTCCATCAACGCGGCATAGCGCGTGGGGCCCAGATGAAACAGCCGTTCGTCCACCGCGCGGCGGTAGGCGGTGGCGGTATCGAAGATCTGGCCGTGCCCCTGCAACGCATCGTTGAGCCGCTCGCGTGTCAACACCACCCGGGTCGGACTCATCAGCCAGAAGTCCTGGCCGATGCGCTGCTCGTCGAGCAGGAAGAACCAACTGTCCACCTGGGCCCGTGCCGCGGTGGCAAAAAGGCCGCACCCCAGCGTGAGGTAGTGCGGCCGGCCGTCCGCATCCTGGCGGCCGAACTCCAGCCAGACATAGCCCATGCGCCGATCGTGCTGGCCCAGCAGTAGGTTCCAGGCCATTTTCTTGCTGGGGTCGCCGTCGGGCTCGATGCGCGAAGATTTGAGCTGGGCGTCGAAAAGAAAGGGCAGCGTCAGCGAGAGTACTTTGGATTTGCCCGTGCCGTTGTTGCCGCGCAATAGCAAGTGGCCGTCGCGGAACCAGAACTCCTCGCTGTCGTAGTGGAACAATTCGATCAGCCCCAGCCGCAGCGGTTGCCAGCGAGCGAGAGCAGGAGTGGGCAAGGGGAGGCAGAGCGTGTCGGTCATGCGAACAAGGAGGGTTGCGGTGTGGCAGGCGCGCGTTGCCGGACGTCGGCATCGCCGAGCGAAAAGCGGGCGAGCGCGGGCAGCGGCCGGACCTGATCGGACGTGCAGGCGACGAGTTGCAGTTTGAGCAGGCGTTCGAGCGCGATACTCGTCAGTTCGCGTTCCGCACCCGGCTCGCGCGCCGATTTGCGCCAGTAGCTGCCGTGATCCTTCCTGGCCTGATCCAGGAACGCGACGATTTCGTCCGTATGGATCGGGACGGCGGCTTCGCGACGGCTGCGACTGGCAAGGAACTCGGCCACCAGCAATGTGGCATGGGCCTCGGTCCCCTCGGCGGGCATGGCGACATCGGTCAATTCGCCGTCCTCGTCCACCAGGGCCACGCCCTCTGCGCGCTGCTCGGCTGCCAGGCCGGCAGCTTCGCACAGACGGCTCGCCATGGCACCACGCTGGTTGACGAAATAGGCACGCAGATCGGTGTCGAGAGTATCGAGGTAAATGACCGGGTCATCCAGCAGCCGGCGCGCAAGATGATGCCGCAGGGCGGTGCGCCGGCCTTCTTCGCTGTCGGGTTGATGTTCGGTGACCAGCGATGCCAGGCGTTCGTCCAGGCTGGACGGCGCCTGGTCGGCTGGCCAGGTGGAGGGGCCGCGCACGGCCGCCAGCAAGCCGGCAAGCACACGCCGCCGCACGTCGTACAGGGCATCGCCGCCTTCGGCAAGGCCCGTGCGGCGCACGTAGCCTTCTTCATCGCCGGCGACGCGCTGCAGTACACCGAAGTCGAGCAGCGTGCGGCACACGGAGACGAGTTCGCGTCGCTCATGCGCGGCGGAGAGCGTGAAGCAAAAGCCGCGTGCGTCCAGGGAGGGGTCCGCGGCCAGCAACAGCAGGCGTTCGCCCAGCACGCGCAATGTGATTTGCGGATCGGCACGTTCGAGCACCGCGCAGGCCAGGCAGAGCAGCACGTAGCGTCTGCGCTCGTAGCCGGGCAGCCCCCGGCTGGCATCGTGCAGGTCGGCAGGGCGCTTGTAGAGGCGGGCGGAGTCGCGCTCGATATGCAATGTCCAGCCGGTTTCCCGCGCGAACCAGGCGCGCAGATCGTCGGCATGGCGCCGGACGGCGGCAAAACTTTCATGGGCAGGCGTCATCAGCGGCGACATCAGCAGCGCGCGCAAGGCCTGGATGCGCTCGTCGTCGCGGTGGCGCGCTTGCTGGCGGCCGATGGCATGACTGTCGCTGCGCATTACTGCTCTTCCACGCGGCTGATGGTGATCAGATGGTCCCGTCCGCCGAATGTTCCAGCCGGCGTACGAATCGTGGCGCGGCTGTCGCGGGCCAGGGGCTCGAGCCGGATGTGCAACAGTCCATCGCCGCTCGGCACCTCGATGATTGCGTCGGGAGAGGATTGTGCCGTCAATGCTTCGCCCAGTAGATCGAGGAATAGCGCGAAGGCATGGGTGTCCAGAGATCCGAGTTCGGACAGGCGGTTCGGCCGGCCGGTGGCCAGGTGCCGGCGAGCCGCTTCGATCTGGGCGTGTTCTTCCTGCAGCCGTGCGGCCAGCAGGTGCCGTTGCTCGTCGCGAGACTGCACGCGCGGCAGAGCGCCGCGTGGCGTTGCCTGGCCGTATTCGCGCAGCCGCGGATGGATGCGCAGCGGCGGCGCCTCGGCCCAGGGCGTGCTGGCTGGGAGATCCTGGGCATTGGGCGTCAACGCCGGATTCAGCGAAAAGTGGCGTGCCGGGTTGAGCGCGAAGGCGGCGCGCGCCAGGCGATGAGCCTGAGCGTCGTCCTGGCAGGCGGCGAACCAGCCCGCCAGCGTGCGGAAATCGGCCGATCGGTCACTGCGCCCGCTACGGCGTTCATTGAGCGCCGCCACGGCCGCCAGCAGTTGCGGGATCGCAGCGCGGGCCTTGGAGCGCAGCAACTCGGACTGCGGCGGCTCATGGCCGGCAGAGACGAACCAGCGGCGCAGGCCCTTCCAGCGTTCGCGCCAGGCCTGCCAGCCCCGTGCTACGGCATCGAGCTGTTCTTGTTCGTCGCCCGGCGCACTGTCGCGCGCCTCGCGCTGCGCTGCCAGCCACAGGAGCGAGTCGATGCGGGACGACAGTGCGCCGATGTGTCGCGCGATACCGCCGGAGCGGCCGACCAGATCGCCGATGAAGCGCTCCAGATAGTCGATGAGACGTCTTTTGTAGGCCAGCACGGCAGTGGCTTCGGCTTGCTGCAATTCGATGCTGCGGCCGATGCCAGCCATGAA
>Ga0180215_1005890_pt1 | contig 10302 bp, 9 predicted proteins | sample eDN3rd37CBELigBY_FD_128871 | JGI IMG/M metagenome (GOLD analysis project Ga0180215, IMG submission 128871) | Enriched backyard soil microbial communities from Emeryville, California, USA - eDNA 3rd pass 37_C BE-Lig BY (version 2) (version 2) | ecosystem: Environmental > Terrestrial > Soil >...
CGAATAAATTGCCCGGCATTTCCCTCGAGGAAAAACAATGGCCCAAAGGAACAAATCGTCGCCAAGGTGGCGGTCAAAATGGAGAGCGATACTTCTTTGCTCCCTTTCACCGCTGCTGTATAAGGACTCTCTTTTAACACGCTGAGCCTTCGCTCGATATTGTCGTTCACGACCACCGCGTCGTCGACCAGGATCCCCAGCACGATGATCAGTCCGACGATCGTGATCTGGTTCAGGCTCACTCCCATGTAAGGCAGCGGGATCATCCCCACCGCGATAGAAATGGGGATGGCCAGCGCCACGACGAGCGAAGTAATCATATTGAGTCCCAAGGTACAGACAAAAATAACGGCAAAGATCGCGATCAACATTTCCTTCGTTAAATCATGGAACAGTTCGGCAACCCGTTCCTGTTGCGAATATACGGATTCGACTTGCAACCAGGTCGGTTTGTTTTGGGTCAGATCGGCCATCGTACTTTCGACTTTTTCCTGAAGCGATGGGACATCGGCTCCAAATTCGGAATTGATACTGATCGATATCGCCGGCCGCCCGTTATGGTAAACGAACTGTTTGACCCGTTCCGTCGTTAACTTCGCAGTCCCGATGTCCTGCAGATAAACCGGTTGCCCCTCTTTTGTGCGGGTGATCAGGATATTAGCAAACTGCTCAGGATCCTCCATCTCCTGCATCCGCAACTCATAGGTTCTTCCTTTTAGCTGATAGTCCCCTAAAGGGGTGCGGTCGTTTTCCTTTTGAATCGCGCCAAGCACCTGGTTCACGCTAATGCCGTATTGCTGCAGCTTTTGCGTGTCGATTTCGATGCTCACTTCCTTTTCCGGTAGACCATCGATTGTCACATCGGCAACATTTGGAATCGTCCGTAAGCGGTCCTTCCAATTCTTGGCCAGCTCGCGAATGCTATACAGCTGTTCAAAAGAATCTGCCGACAAATTGAACGTTTGCACAAAAGTCCGATTGAGATCGTCGTTGATGATTGGCATTTTCGCTTCATCAGGCAGGTCCGCTTCGGCGTCTTTGACCTTTTTTCGCAGCTCCTCCCATTTCTTTTTCGGGTCAACGCCGTTTTCGGTTTCCACGACAATCGAGGAAACGCCAAGCGAAGAGGTCGAGGTAACCGACTTCAGCCCCTGCAGCTCATTGATTTTTTCCTCAATCTTTTTGGTGACGCTCTGTTCCACTTTTTCCGGGCTCGCCCCTGGATAAATGGTTGTAACCGTTGCGATCGTAATCGTTATCTCTGGCAGTTCCTGCTTTGGCAGTTGTAAAAAGCTCAGGATTCCTGATAGGGTGACCATCACGAAAAAAAGCAGGGTAATTTTTCGTTTGCGTACGAGGTATTCAATCACTTGCCGCTGCCCCCTCCCGCTTCGGATTCAGATGAGGTCGGGGCTTGAGTCTGAAGCGTATCCCCGTCAAACAGGCGGTCTGCCCCTTTTGAGACAACGATATCCCCTTCTGTCAGGCCGGAAAGAATCTGCAGCTGGTTATCAACGAGTTGGCCGATTTCAACCGGTTGCTTGTGGGCTTTCTGATCTTTGACAAGGTAAACAAATGGCTGCTTTCCTCCTGTACTAACCACAGCGGAAACGGGAACGAACAGCCCCTTTGCCCCTTTTTTCTCGTGTGTGGCTTTTACCACCTGACCCACAAACCATTTCCGATCTTGATTATCGACTTTAACCTCTATCCCAATCGTTCCGGTTCCCTGATTCGTTGCCGGATAGATTTGTGCGACAGTTCCCTTCCGAGTATTATCGTAAAGGCTCAGCTCCACTAGATCCCCTATCGCCCAATCGGCAATTTCCCGGTCGGGGACGGGAAGGATGACTTTTAATTGGTTCACATTCCCCACCTCGTAGATCGGGGTTCCCGAGTTGATTAGCTGTCCCTCACTAGCAAACTTGGTGATAATCGTACCGGAAACTGGAGATTTTAAGACTGTTTTTTGCAGTGTTGTTTCTGCTTGTTCCTTTACTATCAAATTTTGTTCATAAACTGATTTTGTCGTCTCTTTATCCTCAGCTCTTGCACCCTCCATGATCATCGATAAGCCTGCTTCAGCGTTTTTCAACTCGCGCTCAGCCAACTCCGCTTTCAAAGCCATCGTATCTAGTGTATCCTTTGAAACTGCCCCGCTTTGATATAGCTGCTCATACTTTTTCTGGTCTTCCACGGCTTTTTCATAGTTTAACTGAGCCCTTTGCAATCCCAATTTGGCCTGGTCTACCTCTTGGGCCCGCGCGCCATTCTGCACTTTTTCCAGTGCTGCCTTGGCCTGATTCACGCCTGTCGCCGCTCTTTGCAAGCTCAACTGATAATCTGTATCATCCAATTTCCCAAGAACGTCCCCTTGGTTGATCTTCTCTCCCTGCTCCCGATCCAGCTTCACGATTCTCCCAGCCACCTCAAAAGCCACCTGAGTCCTTTCACTAGCCTCCAGCGTTCCCGAAAGTTCTGTCACCTGTGTGAGCGTCTTCTGTACTACCTCCGTGGTTTCAACCACTTTTGCCTCGGATCCCGCAAAACCCACTTCTTTTGATTCACTGCATCCACCCAACGCGATAGCCAATAGTGTCGCAAAGACAACATTCGCCCATTTTTTCATAGAACTCCCTCCGATTCTTCTCTACCTTTCTATATGCCAACCTAACCCTTGCAAAATAAATCCCGTCGCCGCCTCAATGGTTTCATTTAAATCTACTTCGAGATTCGGCATCCATGATTTTGCTGCTTGGCAATGGTTCTGATAAGTCAACGCTCCGATTGTTAAGAAAAACACCATATCAACAGACTGGAAATGGAATACTCCCTGCTTTTTTCCCAGCTCCAGCAACTCACGCATCTTGCCCCAAACGGGCATCACAAAGCTCTCCACCACTTCGGTCCGCGGGCTCTGCATCGTGAGTTCCTGATGAATAATTCTCGATAATTCTTCATCCTGGGCAAAAAATTCAAGAACACCCCGAATCAAAATTTTCACCCCATTTACCGGGTCTTGAAATTGTTCCTCATACTGTTTGAGATCCTTCCCTGGGAAATATTCTTCAAAAATTGCCCGAAAAACGTTCTCTTTCCCCCCAAAATGATAGGAAACCAGCGCCACATTTCCTCCAGCCTCCTCACAAATTTGCCGCACACTCGTCCCGTCATACCCTTGTTGTGCAAATAATTTCTTTGCCGATAAAAGGATTTTGGTTTTAATGCTAAGGTCTTGTTGTAGTGGATCCTGTTGCTGAGTCATTTATGTACCCTCCAGTTTTTTGATTTTTTGATCGATGTTGTTAAATGTTTATTTCAATTAAATGTTTGTTTAAAATGATTGTTTAATTGGATAATATATCCATGTGGTGTATGGTGTCAATAGGATTTTCTTTAGATTTATTGGCGGGCGGCGACTTGATGACTTTGGCGACTATGTGTACTTTTGTTCCTTTTGACCACTATCCCACCTTTTCAGGGACGCTGCTTGGAAATTTGCCAATCCCAGGCTTTGCGTGACCCTATCTTTTTCTGAACCCTATGTCCACTATCCCCCGCTTTCAGGTGAGATGGACCGGCTACTTTGTCGAAAACTTTTCCTTTACATAAGAACACATGTTTGTTATTCTATGAATAGAATATATGTTCGATAAAAGGAGGAGTTATTCATGAGTGAGTTGACCCTGGAACAATTTATGGATCGTTTTCCCTCGGAAGAAGCCTGCGCGGACTATCTGTTTCATAGTAAATGGCCGAAAGGGTTTGTTTGCCCAAAGTGTAGCCATCGTCAATTCTATAAAATAACCAGCCGCCGGCTCCCTCTCTATGAATGTGCCCATTGCCACCATCAAGCATCTTTAAAGGTTGGAACCATTATGGAAGGAAGCGGAACTACCCTGCTAAAGTGGTTTACAGCCATCTTTCTCGTTTCTCGCCCTGCCCCTGGAATCAGTGCCGTTCAATTGAAAGATACGATCCAAGTCACCTACAAAACAGCCTGGTTAATGCTGCAAAAGATTCGCCATGCCATGAGTCAATCCGATGCTTCAAATCTATTATCCGGTATGGTCCAAGTCCACGATGCCTGCTATGGCCGCCCCTACAACATAACCCATCAAACTCATCCTGAAGAACATCTTCTGCTTGTTGGTACATCCCTGAATGAACAAAAAGAACCCACCTTTATCAAGATGAAACTTGTCACAGAAGCACCAAAAGAGAGGCGTATTTACCCTGTCGAAAAAATGTTATTTGCAGATAAATATATTGAGGAAGATGCCAAGATAGAGTTTATCACCGAAAGACTAAAACCCCGCAAACTAAAAATCGGATATCCCATATTTAAAAAGGCCAATCATTGGATCAACGAAACCTTCCATGGGATAGGGGTTCGCTATTTACAGGCTTACCTCGACGAGTTTTGCTTCCGAATCAACCGAACGTTGAATCACAAACCTATCTTCCAAGCCCTTATTCAGGTGTGCTCATCTTCCCGAAGGATTACCCATAAAGCATTGAAAGAAAAGGGGAAAAGAGTACGGTACGCGCATATGATCGGTATGCCATGGTAGTTAAATGATCTGTAGGGATGAAACCTTTTGAGGAAGTCCAACTAAAGTTATGTTGTTGGCTTATTTGGAATGCAAAACTAAACGCCTAATGAGTAAATTTGGTTTCCCTAAAAAAGTGACACATCAAATACAAGAAATCCAAAAGTTTTTCATAGGGGAAAGGGATAATGGACAGAGGGAACCAAAAGGTCACCTCTAAACCTTCACCCTAACAAACGACATCATTTTGCGCGCTTTTTCTGAGAGGATGGGATAGTGGTTACAAGGAATCAAAAAGAACCCATCACCAAAGAGCCTCTTCCATGAGACAATTTCATTTCCCTGCCATCACAGCAAAAGACCGACCCAAATAAGGCCGGCCCTAAGTCGCGAAATTATTTATCTTAGCAAAAGGTGACACCACATTAAAAAGTATCAGGTGGCTCGGATCGGAATCCGTAATAATATAAAATAGCCTCGGCGATCCGGCGTGAAGCTTCTCCGTCACCATAGGGGTTGGCTGCTTTGGACATTTTGGCATAGGCCTCTTCGTCTGTAAGAAGTTCATGGGCCATGTTAAAAATGGTGTCTTCATCTGTCCCGGCAAGTTTTAACGTTCCTGCATCGATTCCTTCTGGACGCTCGGTGGTGTTCCTTAGCACTAAAACAGGCACTCCAAAAGCAGGGGCCTCCTCTTGCACGCCGCCGGAATCCGTTAAAATCAAATAAGAGCGGGACATAAAATTATGAAAATCGACGACATCCAAAGGCGCAATTAACTTAATTCTTGGGTGGCTGCCGAGAATTTCGTCCGCTGCTTCTTTTACCGCTGGATTGAGGTGGACAGGGTAAACGACGGCAATATCCGGATGGGTTTCAACCAGTCGACGGATTGCACGGAACATCCCCCTCATGGGTTCACCGAGGTTTTCACGTCGATGAGCAGTCATCAAAACGAGGCGATTTCCCTCTAGTTCCTCCAGGACAGGATGAGTGTAATCATTGCGAACCGTTGTTTTTTGTGCGTCTATCACCGTGTTTCCCGTAATGAAGATTGATTTTTCTGGTTTGTTTTCTTTGCTTAAATTATCAGCAGACACCTTTGTCGGAGAAAAGTGCAAGTCTGCGATAACCCCTGTCAGTTGTCGGTTCATTTCTTCCGGATATGGTGAATATTTGTTGTGGGTGCGAAGCCCTGCCTCCACGTGCCCCACAGCAACTTGATTATAGAGGGCAGCAAGACTGGCGACAAAAGTGGTGGTTGTATCCCCATGCACCAACACGATGTCAGGCTTTAAATCCTTCATCACTTCATCAAGACCTGCCAGCGCTCGGTTTGTAATCTCGATCAACGTCTGGCGATCCTTCATAATATTTAAATCAAAATCAGGCTCAATTTGGAAAATCTCCAGCACTTGGTCCAGCATTTGCCGATGCTGGGCGGTTACACATACATATGTCTCTAATTCTGGATACTTTTTTAATTCGTGGACAAGTGGAGCCATTTTGATCGCTTCGGGTCTTGTCCCAAAAACGGTCAGCACCTTTTTTTTCATTTCCCCAACTCTCCCTTATTTTGTTCCAAACAATCGATCTCCTGCATCCCCTAAACCTGGTACAATATAGCCATGGTCATTCAAACCTTCATCCACTGCAGCAACATAAATATCGACATCTGGATGCTCTTCCTGCACTTTTTGAATGCCTTGCGGAGCAGAGACTAGGCACATTAATTTAATATGTCGCGCCCCCCGTTTTTTCAATGCGGTTAAAGCTGCAACCGCGGAGCCTCCCGTCGCTAACATCGGATCAATCACAATAAACTCACGCTCTGTAACATCCGACGGAAGCTTGAGGTAGTACTCGATAGGCTGTAAAGTGTCTGGATCACGGTACAACCCAACATGTCCAACCTTTGCAGCAGGGATTAGCTTAAGGACCCCATCCACCATCCCAATTCCTGCACGTAGAATCGGCACGAGTCCGACTTTTTTTCCGGAAATGACTTTGGATTTGCATTTCGTCACAGGTGTTTCCACTTCAATTTCTTCAAGTGGCATATTTCTTGTAATTTCGTAGGCCATCAGCATAGCCACTTCGTCAACCAATTCACGGAATTCTTTGGTTCCGGTATTTTTATCTCTTATGTATGAAAGTTTATGTTGGATCAAGGGATGATCAAAAACGTATAAATTTCCCATGTTCACCCTCCTATACTATAGGTTTTAGTATGTACGCTTCGTTTCCTCTTCATGCCGGGACTAATTATATCATAAAAAAGAAAGTGGAAGGAAATAGGTTCTTGAACAACTATTGCCAATTTGGATCGGTTGATATACCGGTTAAACTTGGGGTCGGAGCAAGAAAGGACTTTTTGTCTACAAGAAAATTTTTAACGGGAAAAGAAAAATCCAGCTCTCCTAAAAAAGAGCTGGATTCCCTTGTTACCTATAATAATTCCTTACACCAACTGCATACCAGGGTAAAGCGGGAATTTCTCACAAAGCGCTGCAACGCGTTTGCGAGCTTCTTCCTTTTTCGCTTCGTCTGCTGGGTTTTTCAGTACAAGGGCAATGATGGAGCCGACTTCTTTCAAGGCTGCTTCATCAAATCCACGAGTGGTTACCGCAGGGGTACCAATCCGTACACCACTTGTGACAAATGGGCTTGCTGGGTCAAATGGAATGGTGTTTTTGTTTGTTGTAATTCCTACTTCGTCAAGAAGGTGCTCAGCTTCTTTTCCGGTTAGGTTAACACTGCGCACGTCGATCAATACCAAGTGGTTATCTGTTCCACCAGATACAAGAGTCAAGCCTTCTTCTTTCAAAGATGATGCTAGAGCTTGGGCGTTTTTAATGATATTTTCGCTGTAGGTTTTGAATTCTGGTTTCAAAGCTTCACCGAATGCAACCGCTTTGGCACCGATCATATGCATCAAAGGACCACCTTGGATGCCAGGGAAGATCGCTTTGTCGATCGCCTTGGCAAACTCTTCCTGACACAAAATCATACCGCCGCGTGGACCGCGAAGGGTTTTGTGGGTTGTTGTAGTGACAAAATGGGCATGTGGTACTGGATTTGGATGATGTCCGGTTGCAACCAGTCCAGCAATATGAGCCATGTCCACCATGAAGTAAGCTCCGACTTCATCAGCAATTTCGCGCATACGGGCGAAATCGATCACACGTGGATATGCGCTGGCACCAGCAACGATTAGTTTTGGCTTGTGCTCGAGAGCTTTGGCACGGACTTCTTCGTAATCAATGGTTTGTGTATCAGCGGATACTCCATAATCCACAAAGTTGTATAGTGTACCGGAAAAGTTAACAGGGCTTCCGTGTGTCAAGTGTCCGCCGTGGGAAAGATTCATCCCAAGTACGGTATCTCCTGGTTTTAATACACTTGTGTAAACGCCCATGTTTGCCTGGGAACCGGAGTGTGGTTGAACATTGGCATGGTCAGCGCCAAAAAGCTGCTTTGCCCGTTCGCGAGCTAGGTCTTCCACGATGTCCACGTATTCGCAACCGCCATAATAGCGGCGTCCTGGGTAACCTTCAGCATATTTGTTGGTTAGAACGGTTCCCATCGCTTCCAAAACGGCTTCGCTCACAAAGTTTTCCGATGCAATCAACTCGATGTTGTTTCTTTGCCGTCCCAATTCCTTATTGATGGCTTCTGCCACTTGCGGGTCTTGATTTGCTAAATAGTTAAACATAGTTTCCCTCCACTTTTTTGATTATCTAATCATATCATTTACTTTATTTGCAGCTTTCATTTCCAGGTGTTCGCGTATAAACTGCACGGCTTCCGCCAATGAGCTTTGGTCGCGTGTAAGCCATCGTTACGTGGGCATTTCCAATTTGACGGACGGTGCTGCGGAACGGCACGGCAACGGGGCGAAGGTGCATCCCGATGAACGTATCTCCGATATCAATCCCCGCATGGGCCTTGATCGATTCCACCACAACGGGGTCTGTCATGTTGGAAAAAGCATATGCCGCCATCGAACCACCGGCCTTGGGGACGGGCACGACGGAAACTTCATCAAGCACAAATTGGTTTGCGGTTTGCCGCTCCACGACAAGAGCGCGGTTCAAATGCTCACAACATTGAAAAGCCAATTGAAAACCGTGCTGCGTGCTTTCTTCCTTAAGCACACGAAAAATCACTTCCGCCGCCTGCGTACTGCCCGATGTCCCGATTTTTTCTCCGACCACTTCACTCGTGCTCGTCCCGATCACGAGAATTTGCTGTGGGCCCATTGGATAGATCTTTAGCAAATCCCTCACGATTGTCCGAATTTGCTGCTCCATCTCAGCGAGAATCATTGGTTGTTGGCCTCGATCTCGTTGATTTTGTTTAATCTATTGATATGGCGACCACCTGCAAACTCCGTTCCGAGCCAAACCTTCACGATTTCCATGGCAAGTCCCGGTCCAACGACCCGTTCACCCATCGCCAGGATGTTGGAATCATTGTGCTCGCGGGTGGCTTTTGCTGAGAAAAGATCGTGAACAAGCGCACAACGAATACCTTTCACCTTGTTCGCCGCAATGGACATCCCGATTCCAGTTCCGCAGATGAGAATTCCCCGATCACATTCCCCAGAGGCCACTTTCTGAGCAACAGGAAGTGCATAATCCGGATAATCCACCGATTGTTCACAGTCACAGCCAAGATCTACTACTTCTATTTGCTGTGCTTCAAGCATCGCTTTGATTTCTTCTTTTAGACGAAAACCGCCATGATCAGCGCCGATTGCAACCTTCAAGCTATCTCCTCCGTTTCCTTCAATTCAACCCTATTATACCCTATAATCGGGAAAGCCAATAGAAGTTTTTTATGAATAATATATGTAATTTAGTTAAGTAATGTTCGCTTTTGGCTACACTATGGCCGTTATCCCTTTTCGTCAGAAGGACTTTTAGAAGTAAATCAGGCTGAGGTCTCTATCCATTACCCTCTTCAGTCCCTGTGGCCACTATCCCTTCTTGTCAGTGAGTTCTTTTGGGGGCGTAAATTCAGTCTAGGGCCTCTTTACATTACCTTCTTCAATCCCTATGACCACTATCCCTTCTTGTCAGTGAGTTCTTTTGGGGGAATAAATTCGGCGTGAGGCCTCTATCATTACCTTCTTCAGTTCCTGTAGCCACTATCCCTTTCTGTCATTGAGTTCTTTAGGGGGTGTAAATTCGGCGTAGGGTCTTTATCATTCCCCTCTTCAATCCCTGTTGCCACTATCCCCGGGACTAAGGCTAACCTTGACCTCACTAATTCTGTGGGCTGTTCCTGTTGAATAATTGTGAGAAGTGACCGAGTCTTAGTTTCAATAAGCGGAGTAATTCCGGTTATTTTCCCTGAAATGGTGAATTGGTCAAAAATAAGCGGATTTTCTCCGCTTATTTTTGGCAGTCTGGGCCTATGCTAAGATAACGTACCCTTCTATTAGCAATACGCTTTTAAAACTTGGCTGGTAGGGATATTACATCCCCCAAGCCAAAAAAACTAAACCCATCTCTTACGACATGGTCCACAAATAAGAAAAAGAAGTACCTATTCTCAACCCTGAAACCACGGGATAGTGGCCAAAGGGCTAAAAATAAGATACATCTTCACTCTTCACCAAACTAAAGTCGGCCGAACCCCCGCCTGAACCCATGGGATAGTGGTCAAATAGTCTGTACTTCTTATACCGTAAACCTGCTGATGTGGTCTTTTAATTTCTCGGCTTGCTCACGGAGGACCATTC
>Ga0180215_1005892_pt1 | contig 10299 bp, 9 predicted proteins | sample eDN3rd37CBELigBY_FD_128871 | JGI IMG/M metagenome (GOLD analysis project Ga0180215, IMG submission 128871) | Enriched backyard soil microbial communities from Emeryville, California, USA - eDNA 3rd pass 37_C BE-Lig BY (version 2) (version 2) | ecosystem: Environmental > Terrestrial > Soil >...
CACCGGCGCCTGCTGGAGCGCGCAGCGGCCGGCGTCAAGGTCTATTTCCTCTACGACGGCATCGGCAGCCATGCGCTGGCGCGGCACTACGTCGAGTCGCTGCGCGCAGGCGGCGTGCGGATCCATGCATTCTCGGTGCGCCGGTTCAGTAATCGCTTCCAGCTCAATTTCCGCAACCACCGCAAGATCGTCGTGACCGATGGGCAGACGGCCTTCGTCGGCGGCCACAACGTTGGCGTCGACTACCTGGGCGGCAATCCGCGCCTGTCGCCATGGCGGGACACGCACGTCCGGCTGTCGGGGCCCATCGTGGCGCAGATCCAGCGCACGTTCAGCGAGGACTGGTATTGGGTCACGCAGGAACTGCCCCAGCTGTCCATGCCCGAGGAGTCGCCGGGCGACATGACCTGCCTGACCATCGCCAGCGGACCGGCCGACCATCAGGAGACCGGCTCCCTGTTCATGGTGCAGGCCATCCAGGCGGCGCAGCGGCGCATCTGGCTGACCTCGCCGTACTTCGTGCCCGACTCCGCCGTGCAGTCGGCGCTGCGGCTGGCCGTGCTGCGGGGCGTGGACGTGCGGGTGCTGGTGCCGTGCCGGCCCGATCATTTCATGGTCTACCAGGCCTCGCTGTTCCACACCTACGAGGCGGTGCGCGCGGGAGTGCGGATCTACCGCTACCAGCCGGGATTCCTGCACCAGAAGGTCATGCTGATCGACGACGACGTGGCGGCGGTGGGCAGCGCCAATCTCGACAACCGTTCGTTCCGGCTCAATTTCGAGCTGAGCGTGCTGACCGTCAGTCCCGTGTTCGCGCAGCAGGTGGAGGCCATGCTGCAGGCCGATTTCGCGCAGGCGGTGGAGGTGGGGCGCGGCGACGAAGGAAGCGTGTCCCTGCTGCCGCGCGTGGTCATGCATGTGGCGCGGCTGTTCGCGCCGGTGCTCTGACCGCCGCGGTCAGCGCTTGTCGAACACCTCGGCGCAGCGCGAGAAGCTGAACCCCGCGCCGGACGACTCGCGCGTGGTCTGGATGGACGTGATGCGGCCGCCGGCATCGGTATTGATCTGCAATTCGCAGAACAGCTCCTCGGTACGGGCTGGGGAGACCATCACGCGGTCCGTCAGCTTGGAATCCTTGGAGCGCGGCACGTCGCGGTATTGCGCGGCGTACTGGATGCTTTTCTCGCCGCCGCGCCAGTTGTAGACCGAGCTGCCGTCGTTGAGCTTGTACGAGCGCTGCGGCGGGCCGTACTGGGCGAAGAACAGGTCGCCGGGCTGGCCGATCCAGCGCGCCCGTATGGCCGAGTTGGTTTCTTCGGTAGTGGCGCATCCGGCCACCAGCAGCAGCGCGGCCGCCAGGCCGGGCAACAGAACCTTCATTGGATTCTCCAGGACGAGGGGCTCGTCGCGCGCCGGCCGTTCCCCCGCCGGTCCGCGAACCGCCGCTATTATTATCCAGCGCCGGGCGGCGGATGGGCAACTGCGGGATGGTCCCGCGATGAAAGACCCTGGCGGCCGGCCAGGATGTGCGGGCCGATCTCGCCGATGGCGCGGGTGCCGGTCAGCGCCATGCTGACGTCGAGTTCGCGCTGGATGATGCCGAGCGCGGCATCGACGCCGGGGCGGCCCATGGCGCCCAGCCCGTACAGGAAGGCCCGGCCTATCATCGCGCCGCGCGCGCCCAGGGCCAGGGCCTTGAGCACGTCCTGGCCGCTGCGCACGCCGCCGTCGAGCAGGACCTCGGTGCGGTCGCCGACGGCGTCGACGATGGCCGGCAGGGCGGCGATGGACGACAGCGCGCCGTCGAGCTGGCGGCCGCCGTGGTTGCTGACCACGATGGCGTCGGCGCCGCACGAGGCCGCGATGCGGGCGTCCTCGGGATCGAGGATGCCCTTCATGATCAGCTTGCCGCCCCATTGCTGCTTGATCCACTCCACGTCCTTCCAGGACAGGGTGGGATCGAACTGGCGCGCGGTCCATCGGGCCAGACTGTTGATGCCGTCGGCATCCTTGACGTGGCCAGCTAGGTTGCCGAAGGTCTTGCGCCGGGCGCCGAGCATGCGCAGCGCCCAGGCAGGCTTGCTGGCCAGGTCCAGGAGATTGGCCAGCGTCGGGCGCAGCGGCACGGTCATGCCGTTCTTCAGGTCCTTGTGGCGCTGGCCGAGGATCTGCAGGTCCAGGGTCAGCACCAGGGCCGAGCACCTGGCCGCCTTGGCGCGCTGGATCAGCTCGGCGATGAATTCGCGGTCGCGCATCACGTAGAGCTGGAACCAGAAGGGCCTGATGGTGGCGGCGGCCACGTCCTCGATCGAGCAGATGCTCATGGTGGAAAGAGTGAAGGGGATGCCGAACTGCTCGGCGGCCTGCGCGCCCAGGATCTCGCCGTCGGCCCATTGCATGCCCGCCAGGCCGGTGGGGGCGATGGCCACCGGCATGCTGACCTCTTGTCCGAGCAGGGTGGCTCGGGTCGAGCGGCCGTCGACGTCGACCGCGACGCGCTGGCGCAGCTTGATGGCGGCGAGGTCGTCGGCGTTGGCGCGGTAGGTGCACTCGGTGTAGGAACCGCTGTCGGCATAGTCGTAGAAGGCGCGCGGGACGCGCTTCCTGGCGAGCTGGCGCAGGTCTTCGATGCAGGTGATGACGGGCATGAGGAAAATCCGGGTATTCGAGCCGCGCGGCGCGCGGCCGTATGGGCGCTATTTTGCTACAGATGAGCGGGGCGGCCCCGCGGCCCGGGCATGAAAGCTGCTGCCCGCAGCGCCAACCCAGCAGGAGCCGATCATGCAACGACCTCCCGATCCCAATGCCGGCGCGCCGCGTCCGGAGCACGTTTCTGCCGATGATGCCCCGCGTCCCGACATGAACCATCGTCCCGGTCCGCCGGGCGCCACGACCGAGTTCGACCAAGGCAGGGCGCAGGCCAGCCGCGAGGCGAGGACCGGGACGCTGCCCGGAGCCGACGATTTCACTCCGGCGCAGCGCGGCCAGCAGGGCGCCGATGTGGAGGTGCGCAGCGACGGCGCGGCGGGCAACGAAAGGCGTGATGGGGATTCCGAAGATCGCGACGCGCCGACGGCCGGCAGCGGCAATACGCTGGGCGACGGCATGACGGCCGGCGGCGCGGAGGGCGTGCAGCGCCGGCGCGAGTGGCTGGAACGCGTCGAGAAGGACGAGGGAGAGGATTGACGGCCGCGCCCTGCGGGGCGGCCGTCCGGCAGGCTGTCAGGCCAGGTCGGGGTCGCGGCCGCGGCGCGAGGGCGGGGCGCCGGCCGGCGGTACCTCGCCGGGCATCTTCCGGCCGACGTCGGCGGGCTCGGCCCCGGTCTGCGGCTCGATGCGTTCGCGCGGCCGGCCCTCGGACCCCACGCCCAGCCAGTTGGGGTCGGCCGGGCGTTGAGGGATGACGGTGGCGGGTTTGGCAGCGGGTTCGGAGGGGTGGGTCTTCATGAGCGGGTCTCCCGAAAGCCGAACCGCAGCAAGAGACGTGCCGCGCGACCTGATGCATGCCATGGGCATGCGGGCGCGCGCGTGGAGACGCGCTATGGGCGGCTCGTTGCTGCCCACGGCCTGCCTGGGCTGGTTCAAGGCCTGAGCCGCGGCGTCAGCCGAGAGCCAGGCCCGCCAGCCCCGCCGCGAGGCCGGCCGCGCCGCCGTGCGGTACCCAGCCCGGACGGAAACTGATGAGCAGCGTGCAGCCGAAGGCCGCGAAGCCCAAACCCGCCGCCCAGAGCGAGAGGCCGACCGAAGCGCCCCAGCCGGCCCACGCGGGCACCGCCGCCAGGACAAGCAACCCCCAGCCCGCGGTGCGCAGCCATGCCGGCGGCATATTCGGCCGCCCGGTGCCGTGGCGATATCCTTCGCTGGCCATGGCCAGGCAGCTCATGGCGGCATAGGCCAGGGCGAGTGTGGACAGGAGGTTCATGGCACCGCCTCGGTCCCGCCCGGTGCGGCGTGGCTGCGCGCGGCGCGGCGATTGGGACGGGCGGCGGCGGGCCGGCCGATGCGCACGGCGGCCCACGCCAGCAATCCGCTGGCGAGGAGGGCGGCCAGGTCGAAGCCCGCGATCGCCCATTGTCCGGCCGCAAGGCTGGCCGCCAGGCCGCGGCCGCCGGTCCAGGCGTTCAACAGCGGCATCGCCGCGAACAGGAGCGCCGCCGCGCCCAGTTGTTCCCGCCACGCCCGGGCATGGGGCCGGAGCAGGGCATGCAGCAGCGTCAAGACCCAGGCCAGGAAGAAGCCGCGTATTTCCCAGTCGGCGCGGGCGGCCAGATCGACGGGCAGCAGCCGGTTGCAGAAGAAATAGGCGGCTGTCGCCACCGGCAGCCCGGCGATGGCGGCGACGTTCAGGACCTCGACCAGGCGGTGTCCGGCCGGCGTGCGGCCGAGCCGGGCGCGTTCGGGCAGGCGCTTGGATACCCACAGCATGAGTCCCGTGGCGACCATCAGCGTGCCCAGCACGCCGGACAGGAACAGCACCCAGCGCATGGCCGGGCCGGCGAAGCGGCCCAGGTGCAGGCTGGCCATGACGTTGTAGGTCGCCCGCACGGCCGAGGGCGCGGCCGTGGCCGGCGCCTCGAGGGCGGCGCCGTCCAGCCCGTCGAAGCGCAGCCGGCGCGGGGCGCCGCGATCGGCCAGGCGGCTGCCGCCGTCCTCGCGGATCTCCAGGATGGGCCGGCCGCCGGCGGCGCGGGTCATGACGATGGTTCCCGCCCGCGCGCCTTCCTTCCCATTGGGCGGAAGCCCGGTCCAGCAGGGCAGCCACGTCGGCCCGCACCCGGGGGGGCGCTTCGGCGGCGGGTGTCCCCGGCCGCCCGGCGCCTTGCGCGCCGGGCGCGATGCCGCACAGCCGGGCCAGGCCCGGGCCGCGGAAGGCCCACAGGGCCACCCAGACGTATACGGTGAAGGCCAGCATGGTGGCCGCCAGCACCGCGTCCACCCGCGGCAGCGGCAGCGCGAGCGCCGCCAGCCGGCCCGCGGCGCCCGCCAGGAGATAGCCGCCGGCGATGGCCACGGTGCTGCGCAGGGTGATCGAGGCCCGGTAGCGCGCCGCCGGCGCGTTGCGGTCAGAACGTGACATTCATCGCCACCCACAGGCGCCGACCGTCCAGGTACAGGTTGGCCACGTCATAGTCCAGGCGCTTGTCGGCCAGGTTGTAGACGGCCGCGTGCAGCGTGACGGTCTTGTTCACCCGGTACGAGCCGCCCAGGTCCATCTGCACGTAGCCGGGCGACATCGTCGGCACGGCGCTGGTACGGTTGAGCTTCATCTGCCGGTCGTAGGCCCAGACGCGCGCCCAGCCGGTCGCCGCCTGGCTGGGCTTCCATTCCAGCATGCCGCTGAAGATCTGCCGGGGCGTACCGGCCAGTTGCAGGCCGGTCTGGCCGTTGACGGGATCGTCGGTGATCTTGGAGCGGATGTAGGTATAGGTGCCGCGCAGCGTCAGGGTGTCGGTCAGCGCCCATTTCAGGTTGCCCTCCACGCCCCGCATCACGGCCTTGCCCACGTTCACCCGCGAGCGGATGGTCGCCCCGGGGTAGTTGGGATCCTCCACCCCGGGCAGCGTGACCTCGGTGATCTTGTTCTTGAAGTCGTTGTTGAACAGCGTCACCCCGCCCGACAGCCGGCCGCCGTCGCCATAGTGGAGCCCGATTTCCTGGTTGATGCTGGTCTCGGGCTGCAGATCGGGGTTGGAGCGGATGACGATGGAGCCGCCGCCGTTGCCGCCGCCCGACGACAGGGCGTAGCCCGGCAGGATGTCGCGGGCCGACGGCGCCTTGTAGCCCTTGGAGACGCCGCCCTTCACGGTCCACCGGTCGGTGACGTGATAGACGGCGTAGGCGCGCGGCGTCCACTCGCGGCCGAAGATCTCGTGGTCGTCCAGGCGCAGGCCGCCGGTCACGGCCAGTTTGTCGGTGATGCTCCATTCGTCCTCGATGAAGACGGCCTTCATCACGGTCGAGAGCTTGGCGCTGGAGTCGGTGACCGTGCGCCACGATGTACCGTTGTTCGGCATGCCGGCCCACGGCGAGCCCGTGCCGGGATCGATGCAGCCGTAGTACGGGTCGGACGGGTTGTCGCGGATGCACTCGCGGCCCACGTAGTTGGTCGCGGTGAAGGCTTCCTTCCGGTACTGGCCGCCCATGGTGACGAGATGGTTCCCGGCCGGCAGCGTCCACTTGCCGTCGAGCACGGTGTTGCGCAGCACGTTGGGGTCGGCCGGCACGGCTTCGGTCTCGAGGTTGAAGTTGCGGCGGAAGGCCCTTTCCTGGTAGAGGCTGACGGTGGACGTGCCCCAATCGCCCCAGCGCCCGGTATGCGTGAGCGAGATGTTCTCGCGCTGGTTCATGCTGCGGGTGGAGGCGGTGGCGTCCGAGACCGACACGTCGCGATGGTAGATGCTGTCCTGCCGGCTGCGGCCGAAGTCCAGCACGAAATCGTGGTTGCGATTGGGCGTCAGCGACAGGCGTCCGTTCAGGTTGTAGTTCCTGGCCCGGTTGAAGCCGTTGACGATCTCGTCCTCCGAGCGGTTGAAGTAGCCGCCGTAGATGGACAGGCCCAGCATGTCTTCCTTGATGGGGCCGCTCAGGTAGAAGTTGGTGCCGAAGGAGTTGCCCAGCGCCGAGCGCTCCTGCAGCGTGCCCTCGATCTTGGCCGAGCCGCCCCAGCGGGTGGCGACCTTGCGGGTGATGATGTTGATCACCCCGCCCATCGCGTCCGAGCCGTACAGCGAGGACATGGGACCGCGGATGACTTCGATGCGGTCGATGGCTTCCAGCGGCGGCATCCATCCCTGCTCGTAGCCGGCGTTGCCGTTGGTGCGCGCTTCCCGCGTGTTCTGGCGCTTGCCGTCCACCAGGATCAGCGTATAGGACCCGGGCATGCCGCGGATGCTGATGTCCTGGCCGCCGCCGCCGGCCTGGGCCGCCGCGCCGGTGATGCTCACGCCCTCGACGGTGCGCAGCGCGTCGGTCAGGTCGCGGAAGGCCCCCTGCTCCAGTTCCTCCCGGGTCACGACGCTGATCGAGGCCGGCGCCTGCTTGATGTCCTGTTCGAACCCCGAGGCGGTGACCACCACCGTCTCCAGCGTCGAGGCCGGCGCCGCGGCATCCTGCGCGGCGGCCAGGGTGGAAAAGCCGGCCATCAGGGCGCCGCAGAGGCCGGAAAGCGCAAAGGGAGTGCTGCGTGCCGCCCGGGGCGGCAGGAAGGAAGTCTGGGACATGAGTGGCTCTGAAGAAGGGGTAAACGGCCATGCCCGGCTCGCGAGCCGACGCATCGCATATCAAATGAGAATGATTTCCATTGACTATAATGGCCGCTCGACCCGATTCCCGCTGCCGGGTTCGGATCTTTGGATTCCTTGACGTTTCTTCAGCTATCTTTGGACAGGAAGGGCAAGAGTGTGCCGTATGCACGACATGACGAGACCGGCGTGCCGGGAATGCCGGCGGTATTGCTGGCCGACGACGATGCCGAGCTGACGCAGATGCTGGCGGAGTTCTTCGCCGCCGAGCCCTTCGAGCTGCATGTGGCCCGGGACGGCGCGACCGCGGCCGAGATGGCCGGCCTGCGCTGCTTCGATCTTCTGCTGCTCGACGTCATGCTGCCGCGGCGGTCCGGGTTCGAGGTGCTGCGCGAGGTGCGCCGGATGTCGAGCACGCCCGTCATCATGATGACCGCGCGCACCGCCCAGGAGGACCGCATCGAGGGCCTGGAGTCCGGCGCCGACGACTACGTCTGCAAGCCTTTCAGTCCGGCCGAACTGCTTGCCCGCATGCGGGCCGTCATGCGCCGCACGCTGGGCGGGCCGCCGCTGCAACGGCCCGAGCCCGGCCTGGTGGCCGGCCCGCTGCGGATCCTGCCGCAAGTGCAGCGCGCCTACCTGGGCGGCGCGGCGCTGGCGCTGACGTCGGCGGAACTGCGCGTGCTCGAGATCCTCGTGCGCCATGCCGGCGCCGCGGTCACCCGCGAGCACCTGACCGAGGCGGCGCTGGGCCGCCAGCTCGAGGCCTACGACCGCAGCCTGGACACCCATGTGAGCAACCTGCGGCGCAAGCTGCGCGAGTGCCGGCGCGCCGGCGCGGCCCCCGAGATACGGGGGCTGCGCAACCTGGGCTACATGCTGTTGACGGGCGGCGCGTGAAGTCGCTGTTCCTGCGCATTTTCCTGTCGTTCTGGATCGCCGTGGGACTGATCCTGACGGGCGGGATGGCGATCATGGGCTCGGTCCAGTCGTACCGGATGAAGTCCCTGCACGAGGTCAACCCGGACCAGCTCGCGCGGGACGCGCGGCAGGCCGCGCTGTCCGGCGGGGAAGCGGCGCTGCGCCGGTGGCTGGCCGAGCTGCATGCGCGCCATCCCGTCCTGGGCGCCTACATTGTCGACGCCCGGGACCGCGAGATCGCCGGGCAGACGCTGTCCGTGCTGACGGCCGACCGCCTGCGCTCCTACCGGGCGCGCAACCACTGGCGCGCCTCGCTGGGCCTGGCGCCCGCGGGCCGCACGCCGGTGCCGCCGCCCGAAGCCTCGCCGCCCGAGTACCGGCCTTCCTGGTGGAACATCAGGCGGCTGACGCTGGAAGACGGGCGGGAGCTGGACCTGTTGTTCGACCCCTTCGCCCTGTCCGAGCTCGACGTGCTCGACCAGCCGCACGTAGGGTGGCTGCTGCTGCTGTTCTGCTTTGCCGTCAGCGCGCCGATCTGCTGGCTGCTGGCGCGCACCATCAGCGGGCCGGTCCGCCTGCTGCGCGATGGCGTGCGGCGGCTGGCTTCGGGAGACCTGGGCGCGCGCGCCGGCGGGCCGTTGAACCGCCGCCGGGACGAACTCGGCGTCCTGGCGCGAGATTTCGACGCCATGGCCGGCCGCATCGACGATCTGGTGGCGACCAAGGAGCGGCTGCTGCGGGACGTCTCGCACGAACTGCGCTCGCCGCTGGCGCGGCTGCGGGTGGCGCTGGACCTCGCGCGCCGCGGCGGCGACCGGCTGCCCATGCAACTGGATCGCATCGAGCGCGAGTGCGAGCGCCTGGATGCCATGATCGGCCAGATCCTCGCGGTTGCCCGGCTGCGGGGCAAGCCCGCCCAGGAGCGGGAAGCCGTCCGGTTGGACGACCTGGTGCGCGAAGTGGTGGACAATGCGCGGCTCGAAGCGCAGGCCCACGAGGTCGCCTTGAAGGCGACGGGCATGGAGGGCGCCGTGGTGCAGGCCGAGCGCGCGGCGCTGGCCAGCGCGCTCGACAACGTGCTGCGCAATGCGCTGCGGTTCTCGCCGCGCGGCGGCGAGGTCCGCATCGACCTGCGCAAGGAAGAGGGCGGCTACGTCCTGGAGGTCGCCGACCGCGGCCCGGGCGTGCCGGCCGATGCGCTGCCGCAGCTGTTCGAACCCTTCTTTCGCTCGGGCGACGCCCGGGACAGGGAAAGCGGCGGGACCGGCCTCGGGCTGGCGATTGCCGAGGCCGCGCTGCGCCGCCTCGGCGGCGGCGCCGAGGCGGTCCTGCGCGAAGGCGGCGGCCTGCTGGTCAGGCTGCGTGTGCCCGCCTGAATTGCGCCGATCAGCTGATGCGCTTGTAGGTATAGGTGTAGTCGAAGTTCGTCGTGGTCGGCGGGATGCTGATGCCGTTCGCCGTGCCCGAAACCGATACCGAGCCTTTGCTCTTGAGCACGATCGTGCTGCCCACGCCGCAGCTTCCGCAGCCTTCGTAGCTGGCCGACAGGCCGCTGTAGCTGTAGGTCAAGCTGATGCCCGGGCCCGACACGGTGCCTGGGAGGCCGCCGTACAACTGCACCACTTCCTTGGCGCCGTCGGCCGAGGCCGGGACGCCGCCGAACGGGATGTTGCCGATGGTCTGGTTGAACGCGGCGCCGTTGACCGTGCCGCTCACCGTCAGTTGCCAGGTCGACCCGGACGGAATGGTGCTGGTGGCACCACCGCCGCCGCTGAACGAGATGCCGGCCACGCTGATCGAGAAGTCGTAGGTGTAGACGCTGTCGCCGATCTTGATCGTTTCCGTGCACGACGTCGAGGAGCAGCTCAGCGAGATCGACAGACCGTCCAGCACGGCGTCGAAGCCCTTGCCGTCGGCGCTGAACGAGTGGCTGAAGAAATCGAAGGTCTTGAAATCCACCCCCTTGGCCGAATAGAGTTCCGCGAAGTTGGCGTTCACGCGCTTGGCCGCGGCCGTGACGGCATCGGCCGCGAGGCGGACGTTCTTCCAGTTCTCGAACAGCACCGCGAGCGGCTTCTTGCCGCCCGCGTCGTGCAGCGCCAGCGTGGTCAGCGGCGTAATGTTCACCGTGCCGGCG
>Ga0180215_1005894_pt1 | contig 10297 bp, 5 predicted proteins | sample eDN3rd37CBELigBY_FD_128871 | JGI IMG/M metagenome (GOLD analysis project Ga0180215, IMG submission 128871) | Enriched backyard soil microbial communities from Emeryville, California, USA - eDNA 3rd pass 37_C BE-Lig BY (version 2) (version 2) | ecosystem: Environmental > Terrestrial > Soil >...
AAAACCGGGATCAGCGGAGCTGCGCCGTGCTGCGCGGCAGGAATGTCGCCGTTGCGAGGAATGTTACTGCGCGGCCCTCGAAACGCCCGTAGGACAGTCCGGATTGCGGCTCTGCGGCAAACGCCATCACCACCATTGCGGTCGGCGTGCGCAGCAGCGGTTGCAGGCTGAGGAAGTCGGGGCTTCCATAGAGCGTCGTGGTCATGAACCGCTCGACGCTCGGGGTCAGGATCAGCGCGCGCATCCAGGGACCTTCAAAACGGTGTTCGGCGGCGGCATGCTTGTGGCCGAGTGGCGGGGCGGAATGCACAACCGTCGGTGTATCGGCGCGTCCCTTTGAAGCGACTGTGGTGTTGGGAGCGAGCGTTGCCGGCCGCGCAGCCTGCGTCGCCGGCTTCGCCCGCTGCGGCGCCGGCTCCGGATCGATGTCACGTGCATAGGACAGCATCGTATCCGCCGGCTTGCCTGCGCCGTAGCCCGGCGGCGCGGCGAACGGCCCGATGCTGCCGGTCAAAGCGTCGGCCGGCATGTCCGGGCGGCCGGACCAATAGCCGCGCGACAGGATGATATCGTTCGGCGTGCTTGCGGCCAGCCCGAACGGGATCGATGCGGGCGGGCGCGGCGGATAGGTGTCGGCCGAAGCCACCTGCATCGGCGCAAGGGCTGGCGCGGAAGCTGGGCGCGCCTTCGGCATGGGCGCCGTGACCTCGGCGGGTGACGAAGCTGCCCCCTCCGCCGTGTCCGCCTTCGTACCCGCGAGGGTGTTCTCGCGGTTGGCCGGTGCGATCGGCGCCGGGAATGCCGCGGCCACCTTTGTCGGGCCCGCGGCGGTCTTTGCGGTTTCGGCCTCGTCGTCATCCTTGGCGGGTTTCGGCTTTAACCCGAACAGGCGGGCCAGCGGGTTGCCGGCGGCGGCGAGGCGCGCCGATGCGAAACTGGACGACGATCCGCGCTTTGCGAGATCGGCTTGCGCCAGGGCGAAGCCCGCAAGCGGCTTGCCGTCGAGCGGCAAATGCACCGTGCGGCCGTCCGGGAAGACCCGCGCGAGCTGATCGCGGGTCATGCGCGGCCAATGCCGCACGCTGCCGACGTCCATGTGCACGAAGGGAGAGCCTGAGGACGGATAGAACCCAACGCCCCCGCGTTGGAGCCTCAGGCCCGCTTCGCGCACCTTTTCGAGCGGCACCCCAGGGATAAAGAAGTCCATCGCCTTGCCTTGCATGTGCAGCGAGTGCCGGGCGACGCCGCTCGAACGCTTGCGCAGCATCTCGTTGGTGCGCGGCGAGCGGTAGGAAGAGATGATGTGAACCTTCTTGTCGAGACCGAATTCGCGCTGCACCTCCCAGACCGCATCGAACAGTTGCGGATCCATGGTGGTAACGTCGTCGGTGCGCCAGTCGCGCAGGAAGTGGTTGAGCTTCTTCAGACCGTCCTCGTCGTAGCGGCCGTTGCGCTTGAACGTGACGGTAATGTCATCCCCGCGATGGGTGTGATGCATCGAGATGGTGCGGGTGTCGCCGTTGGCGATTGCCGTGTGCAAGCCTTCGGAGCCGAAAATCGTGATTGCGGCGGCAAGCGCGAGGCGCTGCGTGATGCGCGTTGCGGTCCGGTTTCCGGCGTTGCGCGCTTTACCGTCTGGCACGAAGCATTCCGTTGGTTATTGACACGAAGGCGAGTGGCCGCGTTGCCGCGCGGCAGGGCTAACGCACTGTTACGAAGTTGGGTTAATGCGAGATTATCGTCCCCCGACGAGATGTCGCGATTGTGATAAGATTTGACTGTGGCAAAAAGTGGCCACGTCCCCAAAACAAAAGCCGCCCGTCAACCGGTGTGGTTAACGAGCGGCGAAGGGCGCGGCGGGCGGAACGTTAGCGGAACAACCGGCCGAAAAAGCCTTGGAACGGATCGTTGCGCCCCTGATGCACCACGCGGTTTCCGCGCCGTTCCACTGACGCATTGCGCGACGAGAACCAGTCGGCGAACGGGCTCGCTTCCCGCATCTGATAGCGCAATTGATCGGAGGAAATGCCGCTGCCGGTCGGACGCGTGGCCTGGGCCACATCCGCGACGCGGCGCTCATCGCTGCGGAGCACCGCGATATGGCGAGCGTCGCGGCCGTAGATGTCGTCGCGGATCTGCAGGTTGCCCGCGTCATCGACGAACGCCGTCTGGTAGGTGAGATGCACCGGCAGCGTGGTTGGGAAGTTGATGTTGATCTCCTGCGGCCCATACATCGAGCGCAGCTTTTCCTGCGTATATTTCTCGTTCGGCAGCATGATCGACAGCAGCTTCTCGCCGTACATCAGCGGGTTTTCGACCCGCATGCAACCGTGGCTGTAAGCGCGCCTGTCATGGGCGAACAAGTGCTTGTCCGGGGTGTCGTGCTGATAGACCAGGAACTTGTTCGGGAAATTGAACCGGATGCGTCCGAGAGCGTTGCGGTCGCCTGGCGGCTGATAGATGCGCACCGTGCCATCGCGATTCTGCTCCATGCGCAGACCCATGCGCTCGAGCACGCCGGGATCCTGACGAAGCGCCGGCAGATATTCGTTGGCGATGATGGAGGGCGGGACGTTCCAGGTCGGGTTGACGGTGATGAATTTCATCGCGCCGGTCATGATCGGAGTGGCTTGCGATGGCTTGCCGACAACGACCTTGGTCTCCCAATACGGTGCCCGATCCTTGTACAGGCGCAGGCGATATTCGGGAATGTTCAGCATCACGTAGTTCTTGCCGAGATCGCGCGGCATCCAGCGCCACCGATCCATATTGGCAATAATGATATCGGTCGTGCGTTCGCGCTTGCGCGCGGTGGTGCCGTTGAGCGCACGCAGCGTCGCCGGTCCGACGATGCCGTCTGCGGTGAGACCTGCACCCTGCTGGTACTTTTTCACCGCGTCGAGCACGTCCTGATCGTAGCGGGTGGAGTCGATGTCGCCGGCAACTTTCAGGCGCTTGCGCAGCAACGGCACGCGCGGATCGTCGTGATTGAAGGCAAGCTTGCCGCCTTCCGGGATACGCACGACTTCCTCGGCCGGCTTCTCGCTGCGTCCGCGTGCCTCGGCGAGCTTTGCCTTCAATTTTTTGTATTGCGGATGCTGCGGCTGATAGGAATCGAGCGCTTGGCTGATATCGCCGCTGGTTGCCACATTTGCCAGGATATCGGCCGGCTCCGGAGCATCCTGCTCAAAACCGATATCGTTGCTGATTCGCGAGAAATGCACCCGGCCAAGCGAGGCATGGCGCACGTATTCGAGAATCTCGCCCACAAGGCGTAGCTCGGCTTCTGCAAGCGCGGCTGTGTCGCCGGCCGGGAAGGCCGGAGGCGGATAGTCCGATGGATCGAGCCCGTCGGCGTCGACATTTTGCAGGTAGGATATGGCGGCCTTGCCAAGCGCCGACTGCTTGCGGTCGGCCACGAATAGCGGCTCGTAATTGCGCTCCTTGTAGAACGCTTCCGCTGCCGCGCGCTCGTTGCGGCGCGTGAAAAAACGGTCCGCATTCCGGCTGGTGACGAGTTCGCGAAGCTTGTCCGACATCTCCTGGTCGGCGACGGTCACGGCCGTCGGCGCAGCCGATTCCGCCGTGTCCGCGGGCTGGGCGGCCGCCGGCGCGTCCGAAGCAGCGGGCTGGGCGGCCGGAGCGGGCGTCGCGACGGCGGGACCGGGCTCCGACGGGGTGGTCGATTGGGTGTCGGCGGGCTCGGCGGTTGCCGACACCGAAACGTCCGGCATGACGTCTTTGACAGTCAGTGGGGGCGGCAGCGTCGTATCGGGGACCGGCACGCGCCCTTCGACCCGCGCCGTTTCTTCGGGGCTCACCGACTGCGAAGAGGCCGGGGCGGACAATCCAACAACGAGGGCAAGCGCCGAACTCGCCAGAATGCGGTCGAAGCGGTGGCCGCGCATCTCATCAATCTCCTCAGCCGGGCGCCGGTCGGGCCGGAATATCGTCAATAACGGGCATCTTAGCGGCAAGGTCCGCAAGAGACGCGAATTTTCGCCGCAACGCAATTGTACTGCGCCACCATCGCCGTACCGGGATGCGTTATTGGCGCAAATGTTACTCGGCAGCCACGCGATCGCTGTGTCCCTGGCGGCTCCGATCGGCAAGCTGAAGCGCCTCGAGCTTCCGGTAAAGCGTAGAGCGGCCGATCTGCAGCCGGCGCGCAACCTCCGACATCTGGCCGCGGTAATGGGCGATGGCGAATCGGATGATTTCAGCTTCCAGTTCGTCGAGCGGGCGCATGTGCGAACTGCTGTCCAGCAGCGGCAGGCTTTCCGGGGCGAAGGGTGGGGTCGCCTCGATCGCAAGCGGCGGCTCGCCGATTCGCGGCGCGTCCTCGTCAGGCACCAGCGGTGTCGGAGTGGAGGCTTCGGGTCCGTTCTCGCGCGCGGCGATCTGAGGGAATTCGCGCAGGCCGATGTCCTCGCCTTCGGCCAGAACCACGGCCCGAAACACCGCATTTTCAAGCTGGCGGACATTGCCCGGCCAGCGCGCGCTTTTCAGCAGCGCCATCGCTTCGGCAGAAACCGATTTTATCGTCTTTCCCTCCTCCGCGCAGAAGCGGACCAGGAAATGACGCACAAGGTCCGGGATATCCTCCGGTCGCTCGCGCAGAGGCGGCACTGTGAGCGGGAAGACATGCAGCCGATAGAACAGGTCCTCGCGGAAGCGCCCGGACTTAACGTCGGCGATCAGGTTACGATTGGTGGCGGAAATTACCCGTACGTCGATGCGTATGCTCCTGCGGGCGCCGACCGGCTCAATCTCGTTCTCCTGCAGGGCGCGCAGCAGCTTGACCTGGGCCGCCAGGGGCAATTCGCCGACTTCATCGAGGAACAAGGTACCGCCATCTGCCTCCGCGAATTTGCCGACATGGCGCTCGGTCGCACCGGTGAATGCGCCGCGTTCATGTCCGAACAGGATCGACTCGACGAGATTGTCGGGGATCGCGCCACAATTGACGGCGACAAAGGGTTTGGCCTTCCGCTCACCGCTGCCGTGAATGGCGCGCGCGATCATTTCCTTTCCGACGCCCGATTGCCCTTCGATCAAAACCGGAATCGCTGACGCTGCGGCTTTTTCGGCCTGGCGCAGCACCGGGCCCATATTCGCGCTGCGGGTGATGATATCGCGGAAAGTCAGCGTGCCCGAGCGGCTGCGCTTCATGCGCTGCAATTCGCCGGCCAGCGCGCTCTGCGTCAGCGCATTCTTCAGCGACACCTGCAGACGTTCCGGGCTCGCGGGCTTGACCACGAAATCGGACGCGCCAGCGCGCATCGCCGAGATCACATTATCGATTCCGCCATGGGCGGTCTGCACGATCACCGGGATCGTGATGTCGTCACTGCGCATGCGCGCGAGCAGGCCGAGGCCGTCGAGATCGGGCATCACCAGATCGAGGATGATGCAGTCGATGCCCGAATCTTCGCCGCCGTCGGTCAGGATGCGCGCGGCCTGTTCGCCGCCTTCGGCCACGACCGCCTCGTAACCGAATTTGCGCACCATGTTCTCAAGCAGCCGGCGCTGCACGGGATCGTCGTCGACGACGAGAATTCGTTCGGCCATTGCAACCCCTCGACATGTGCCGTTTCGGGGCAGTGTCGGCGGGTTGACTTAACAGCGTGTTAAGTTTGCCACCTGCGTCAGTTCGGCTTCTGAACCCAGAAATTGTACATGCCGATAAATGCGCCTGGATTATCCTGCTCGAACGCATGCCAGGTATCGAGGTTTTTGCGCGCCTCGGGTTCGGGGAAGCGGCGCGCGAATTCCCGCCGGGTGTGATCCTCGGTCTCGAAGCCGACAAAGTTTAGACCGCGCGCGTCAAGGAATTGCCGGATCGCCGGGAGGGTCGTGCGGTGCTCGGCGACATGCATGACCAGATCGCGGAACATGCTGGTCGTGTAGAAATCCGGAAGGTTCGTCACGGCGGTGGCCAGCCTGTCGGCCGGGAGGCGCAGGATGTCTTGCCGGCAGCGCCGGATACCCTCCGGATCGGCCTGATAGCCGCCCCGCTCGGCGAAATCCCGCGCAGCAATAACGGGCTGGCGCGCAAGCTCGCTGTAGAGACCGACTTTCATCAGGCCGCCCGGCCGCAGCAGCGAAAGCAGGATCGACCAGCCATGATAAGGATCGTCCAGATGGTGCAGGACGCCGATGGCTTCGACGATGTCGAACGCCCTGTTCAGCGATCCGAGATTCAGGATGTCGGCCTGCGCAAATTCAATGTTTGATAGGCCGGCTTCCTCGGCTTTCCGGCGGGCATAAGCGAGGCTTGTCAGGCTCATGTCGACGGCGAGAATGCGTGCGTCGCGATAGGTTTGCGCGGCGATGATGGCCTGCAGCCCGGTCCCGCATCCCGCAATGAGAATGTCCGGCGCGGAAACCGGCACCGGCGCCGGCCGATCGGCCGGAGGAAACCGCTCCTCCATGAGTTCGTCGATTGTGAGCGGCGTTCCCTGCGGGGTCGCGATCCATCGCGGGTAGGGATTCTGCTCGTACAAATCGCGCACAGCCGCGGATGTTGCGTCGTCGATCGCGGTCAAGACCGGCATCGATGCCCGCAGGCTTTGTTCACGCGATGGCTCCCGCACTTGCTGACGCAGGATGGCCGCAACCGGCTCCGGCCAGTCCTGCTGCAACAGACGGTCCGCGTGTTCGAGGCTATGCAGTGGACGATAGGCGGCAAAAGCGAGGATGTCCGCTGGCGAGATCGGCGTGACGGCGGCGAGGGCCGGTGTCAGGGTTGCCGTTAATTGTTGAATGCGGGCGGTTTCCGACTCGAATTCACTGAAAACATACTCGTTGATGAAGCACTGCTTCGCCAGGGCGGCGTAAAAAGCGACGAGCCCGTCGGCGACGCCGCTGCCCGAGGTAACGCGATCGAGCAGATTGGCGCGAAGCGCGGTCAGAAACCGCTCCATCGCGACGTCGAAATTGGGCGTCGCTTCGAGAAAAGCGTGCAGCAGCGGCTCACCTGCCGCCGATGCGATCTCGGCATCGGAAATGACCGGGGTCTGGCGCGAAGCCGATGCCGATGCCCATTGCGCCGCAACGCGCTGAATGGCCGGTCCGAAAACCGGATGAGCCTTCAGGACGTCGGCGGCGACCCGGCTCAGCGCGTTCGGCTGCCACCAGGCTTCCGCCAGGGCGCGGCGCAGCCGCTCGCGCAAGGTGGCATCGGGCCTGAAACTCGTGGCGGCTAGCAGGCTTTGCACGAATGTGGCGCGCCGTTCGAGCGTTTCGCCTCCATCCAGCGCCGCGTTGGCAAGAGCGAGCGCCTCGTCGCCTCGCCCCTGCAGCAGCAGCACTTGCGCGAGCCGGTGACTGGCGTCGGCATAATCCGGCTGCAGGGCCAGCGCCTGCCGCAGACTGGCTTCCGCCTCGGCGAGCCGTTCCTGCCGCCTCCGGGCGATGCCGATATTCAGATGCAGGACCGCCAGCGGCCGGGACCGAACCGTCCGCTCCCATATCGCCACCGCTTCGTCCAGGCGACCAAGGTGCTGCAAGACGAGTCCGAGATTATTCAGCGCATTGGGATTATCAGGCTGCAATTCGAGCGTCCGGCGCAGGCTCTTCTCCGCAGCGTCGAACTGTCCCTCGCGCGCAAGCGCATTGCCGAGTTCGAAATGCGCCTCGGCATAGCGCGGCTTCAGCGCAATCGCCTTGGATAGGTGCTCGATCGCCTCCGTCATCCGGCCTGTCGCGTTGAGAACGGAGCCGAGATTGTACTGATAGTCAGGATTGGGCGGCTCGATCGCGATCGCCTGACGCATCAGCGAGATCGCCTCGTCGCTGCGTCCGGCCTGGTGCATGAGCGCGCCCAGCAGATGCAGCGCGGCGGCGTTGCGGGGCTCGACGGCCAGCACGTCGCGATACAGCCGCTCGGCATCGGACCGGTGTCCGGCCTGGTGGGCGCGGAAAGCCGAGGCGAGGGTCGCGGCCATTGGGGTGAGGCTCGGGCCGGCGGTCTTCTGCGCAGCGCGCCGTTCCTTTCGGTTCATTTTTAACGCATCCCCTCGAACGCCATCCCAAGTGGCGGTATGCCGCAGCCGCATGGCGCGGGGAAACTACTGGAGTGTGAAGGCTATTTGAAGCGCGCCGGACAACCGGGCAATACCTGTCCTGCGACCGGTTGCTTATCGCGCCCCGAGACGCAATATGATGGCAGCCCATTGAACCAGGCGATATTGCTCCTTCATGGCTCCCCGAACCCCCACCGCCGCCGCGAAACCGAAAAAATCCACCGCCAGGCCCTCGCGCCAAGCCCCGGACGCTTTACCCGACCTTGGTCCGCTGCCGGAATGGAACCTCGCCGACCTTTATCGATCGATCGACGCACCGGAATTCAAGCGCGATCTGGACCGCGCCGAAACCGAATGCATCGCATTCGAGAAGGCCTATAAGGGCCGCCTCGCAGAGCTTGCAGCGGGCCCGCAGGCCGGCCAATCGCTGGCCGAGCCGGTGCGGCGCTACGAGGCGATCGAAGATCTGCTCGGTCGTCTCCTGTCCTATGCGATGCTGGTCTATACCGGCAACACCGCCGATCCCGATATCGCGAAATTCTATGGCGACGCGCAGGAGCGCATCACCGCCATCTCGCTGCATCTTCTGTTCTTCGCGCTCGAACTCAACCGCATCGACGACGCGCTGATCGAGCGGGCGATGGCGGACCCCGCGCTTGGACATTACCGGCCCTGGATCGAGGACCTGCGCAGGGAAAAGCCCTATCAGCTCGAAGACCGGATCGAGCAGCTGTTTCACGAGAAGTCGGTGAGCGGCTCGTCCGCCTGGAATCGTCTGTTCGACGAGACCATTTCAAGCCTGCGCTTTAGGGTGGACGGGCAGGAGCTTGCGATCGAGCCCACGCTGAGCCTGTTGCAGGATCCGGACGAGAACAAGCGAAAGGCCGCCGCCGAAGCGCTTGCCACCGTATTCAAGGAGAATATCCGAAGCTTCGCGCTCATCACCAATACGCTGGCGAAGGACAAGGAGATTTCCGACCGCTGGCGCGGCTTTGCCGATGTGGCGGATGCGCGGCATCTGTCGAACCGCGTCGAGCGCGAGGTGGTGGATGCCTTGGTGTCCTCGGTTCAGGCGGCCTATCCGAAACTGTCGCACCGGTATTACGCGTTGAAGGCGAAATGGTTCGGCAAGGAGCGGTTGCCGCATTGGGATCGCAACGCGCCTTTGCCGGAAGTGAAGATGCGCACCATCGCCTGGGCGGAAGCGCGTGCGACAGTGCTCGAGGCTTATGGCGCGTTTTCGCCGGTGATGGCGAAGATCGCCGAGCGCTTCTTCGACGATCGATGGATCGATGCGCCTGTGCGGCCGGGCAAGGCACCGGGCGCTTTCGCGCATCCGACCGTGCCTTCCGCGCATCCTTACGTGCTGCTGAATTATCAGGGCAAGCCGCGCGACGTGATGACGCTCGCGCATGAACTTGGTCATGGTGTGCATCAGGTGCTGGCGGCGCCGAATGGTCCCTTGATGGCGCCGACACCGCTGACCCTGGCGGAGACCGCGAGCGTGTTCGGCGAGATGCTGACTTTCAAGAAGCTGCTCGCCGCGACCGAGGATCCGGTGCAGCGCAAGGCGATGCTCGCTGCCAAGTGCGAAGATATGATCAATACGGTGGTCCGGCAGATTGCCTTCTATACGTTCGAGCGGCACATCCATACCGAGCGCAAGAACGGCGAACTGACCGCCGATCGCATCGGTGAAATATGGATGCAGGTCCAGCGCGAGAGCCTCGGGCCTTCAATCGAACTGAAGCCCGGCTACGAGGTGTTCTGGAGCTACATCCCGCATTTCGTGCATTCGCCATTCTACGTCTATGCCTATGCATTCGGCGATTGCCTCGTGAACTCGCTCTATGCGGTCTACGAGAAAGCCGATGCGGGCTTTGCCGAGCGCTATCTCGCGATGCTGGCGGCCGGCGGGACCAAGCATCATTCCGAGCTGCTGAAGCCGTTTGGGCTCGACGCGCGCGACCCGCATTTCTGGCAGGGCGGCCTCGGGGTGATCGAGCGGCTGATCGGCGAACTGGAGGCGTTGGATCGCGCCGCTTGAACCTGCGTTGCTTCGCCCGCGTGACGGTCAGCCATCGCGCTTCCTGGCGCGCGGCGCGTTGGGCGGAACAGGCCTCTCTGCTTCCGGCACGGCGCTTTCTCCCACTTCAATGACTTTCGGAGACATTACGGATGCTGAAAGGCAAGGTCGCCATCGTCACCGGATCGACGTCCGGCATCGGCCTTGGCATCGCGCGGGCGCTTGCCGGCGCGGGCGCCGATAT
>Ga0180215_1005895_pt1 | contig 10297 bp, 10 predicted proteins | sample eDN3rd37CBELigBY_FD_128871 | JGI IMG/M metagenome (GOLD analysis project Ga0180215, IMG submission 128871) | Enriched backyard soil microbial communities from Emeryville, California, USA - eDNA 3rd pass 37_C BE-Lig BY (version 2) (version 2) | ecosystem: Environmental > Terrestrial > Soil >...
CGTCAGCATCGATTCTTTCTCGGTGGGGATTACTTTAGGCGTATTTGCGGCTAAAATAATAATGACGCTGCTGCTGTTCGGATTAGCGGGCGGGCTGATGTCCGTGCTTGGCTTAATGCTGGGCCGAAGAGTAAGCGGTTCGCTAGGCGAATACGGAGAAGCTTGCGGAGGAGCGATTCTGTTTATTTTCGGTTTGCTGTTCATTGTATAAAAAATGAATACAACTTATTTTCATATAAAGGGGGAGCAGCATGAAACAGATTTTATTTGTCTGCACGGGCAACACTTGCCGTTCTCCAATGGCGGAGGCTATCCTTCGGGCAATTGCCGAAGCGAAAGGGATTGAAGTCGCCGTCAGCTCTGCCGGCGTATCGACGATTGACGGCCTGCCGGTGTCGGCGAATGCCGTCCATACGTTAAAGCGGCGCAATATTGAGCATGAAAGCTCGTCTCGCGCCTTAACGAAGCAGGCCGTTAACGGTGCTGATTTGATTTTGACGATGACGTCGAGCCATAAGCGCGGGCTGCTGCAGCTCTATCCGAATGCTGTCGACAAAACCTTTACGCTTAAGGAATATACGAACCAGACGGATTCCATTCTCCAGGACATTGAGGAGCTCGAGGGGCTCTATTCGGAAATGCAGCTGAAACAAGCGCTGGGACAGCAGCTGAGCGACAAGGAGCGGATGAGGCTGCTCGAGCTGGAGCGGCGCATTCCTAGCTTCGACATATCGGATCCGTTCGGCGGGTCGTTATCGGTATACCAAAGCTGCGCGGAGGAGATTGAGCAGGCGCTTCATATTTTGGCGGAAAAGCTCGATGCGGATAAAGAGCGATGACTCGTATACGATAAGAGGGTGAGGCTCGCCGCAAACGGCGCCGACAGCCGATTTCTCGCCGGTTGCCGCCCTTTGGGCAGCTGCAGCTCTTTTCGCTTATTGCTTTTTTAAAAGGCTTGAGCTATGATGAAAATAAATAACGGTATCCGATGTAACTGGCGACGGAAGTGGGTAACCACGGTGGAGCATCGGATTATACGGCCGGTCGCCTGGGCAAAGAGCAGCATGCTGTGAAGCGTGTCTTGCTCTTTTTTCGTCTTTTTTGCCGAAATTAGTTATACTAAGCATGTAAGGTATACGGATGAAAAAGTACTGGAGGTCATCAGGATGAAAATTGCTATAGGGGCCGATCATGCAGGCTACAGGCTTAAGGATGAGATTGTTCCGATGCTTCAATCGATGGGGCATGAAATTGTAGATTTGGGCTGTGATTGCAATCAATCGGTCGATTATCCGGATTATGCGCTTCCTGTCTGCGAGCTTGTCGCCAGCGGCGAGGCGGATCGCGGCATTTTGATTTGCGGCACCGGCATTGGAATGTCGATCGCGGCCAACAAGGTGCGCGGCATCCGCTGCGCTTTGGTGCATGATTTGTTTTCTGCCAAAGCGACTCGCGAGCATAACGATACAAATGTGCTGGCAATGGGCGAGCGGGTTATTGGCCCCGGCGTTGCGCAGGAGATTACGCGCATTTGGCTGGAAACGCCGTTCTCGGGCAATGAGCGCCATGCCGGCCGCATAAGCAAGGTTACGAATATTGAACAGAAATACTCCGTATAGCTAGCTTGCGCTGCAAGGGAGATGAAGGCAATGATGGAAAATGACGCGCAATTGGCTGGCATCGCTGCCGGGGTCGAAACGATCATAAGAGAGCTTGCCGCGGCGGGCGGGTTAAAAGCGGGACAGCTGCTCGTAATCGGGGTGAGCACGAGCGAGGTGCTCGGCAAGCGGATCGGAACGGCCGGAACGCTTGACGCCGCTGCCCGCATATTCGCGGGAGTCGAGGCAGCGAGGAAAGATCTAGGCTTCGTGCCTGCCTACCAGTGCTGCGAGCACTTGAACCGTGCGCTTGTTATTGAGGCGGATACGGCCGAGCGGTATGGCTTGGAAGCCGTCGGCGCAGTTCCTGTCCCGAAGGCGGGCGGCTCGATGGCGGCTTATGCTTATCGCCAATTCGCGCAGCCGTGCTTGGTAGAGGAGCTTCAAGCCCATGCGGGGCTCGATATCGGCGATACGCTGATCGGCATGCATTTAAGGCGCGTCGCTGTTCCGGTAAGGCCGTCAATCCGGGCAATCGGATCGGCGCATGTCACAATGGCTTATACAAGGCCGAAGCTGATCGGCGGAGCTAGAGCGGTATATGAGCTGGAATCGACCCAAAACGGCAATGCCGGCGAACCGTCCGGCAGTTGCGACTGAGGAAGGCTGCAATTAATAAAACCCATAATCCCGTTTGTCCGGCAAAAAGGACAAAAGGGGTAATTATCTACTAATAGGAGGCATTATTATCATGGAAAACCTACGCAAGCAAGATCCTGCAGTACTTGAAGCGCTCGGACTGGAGCTTCAGCGCCAGCGCGACAACATCGAGCTGATCGCATCTGAAAACATCGTAAGCGAAGCCGTCCTCGAAGCAATGGGCTCCGTGCTGACGAACAAATACGCGGAAGGCTACCCTGGCAAGCGCTACTATGGCGGCTGCGAGCGTGTCGATATTGTAGAGGATCTTGCACGCGAGCGAGCGAAGGAACTGTTCGGCGCAGAGCATGCGAACGTTCAGCCGCACTCCGGCGCGCAAGCGAATATGGCAGTTTACTTGGCTGCGCTTAAGCCTGGCGATACGGTGCTTGGCATGAACCTGGCTCATGGCGGACATTTGACGCACGGCAGCCCGGTTAACGCATCCGGCTTGCTCTACAACTTTGTTGCTTACGGCGTTCAGGAAGATTCCTTTACGATCGATTACGAAGAGGTCCGCAAGCTGGCGTTCAAGCATCGTCCGCGCTTGATCGTAGCGGGCGCAAGCGCGTATCCGCGCATTATCGATTTCGAAAAGCTTGGCAAAATCGCTGACGATGTAGGCGCATTGTTCATGGTCGATATGGCGCATATCGCCGGCCTCGTTGCAGCTGGCTTGCATCCGAATCCGGTTCCTTATGCCCATTTCGTTACGACTACAACGCACAAAACGCTCCGCGGACCTCGCGGCGGCATGATTTTGTGCCGCAAGTCCTGGGCTGCGGCTATCGACAAAGCGGTATTCCCTGGCTCGCAAGGCGGTCCGCTGATGCACATTATCGCGGCAAAAGCAGTAGCCTTCGGCGAGGCGCTTCAGCCTTCCTTCAAAGAATATGCGCAAAATGTCGTTACTAATGCGAAAGTGTTGTCCGAGGAGCTGGTAGCTCGCGGCATTAACATCGTATCCGGCGGCACAGACAATCACTTGATGCTGATCGACACGCGCAACCTGAACATTACAGGCAAAGCTGCTGAACATGTGCTTGATGAAGTGGGTATTACGGTGAACAAAAATGCGATTCCGTTCGACCCTACAAGCCCGTTCATTACAAGCGGCATTCGCGTAGGCACGCCTGCCGTTACGGCTCGCGGCATGGACGCCGAGGCTATGAAGGTCATTGCCGAGGTTATCGTGTCGGTATTGAAAAATCCGGAGGACGAGGCGGTGCTTGAAAAAGCTCGCGGCATGGTGCGCGGTCTTACGGCTAAATTCCCGCTTTACCCAGGCATGTCCTACTAATTCATGCTTTAGTAATAAAAAAACGCGTCAAAGGTTCAAGAGCCTTTGGCGCGTTTTATTTTTTCTACAGAAAACGATCCCAGTCAATGGACTGCTTCAGCTTTGCCTTCATCACTTTGTTCTTATCCATAATCCGCAAATATTCGGGATTGCGGTAGATGAGCGTAATGCTTGCCAGCTCCTCGCGCAGCACTTTTGCCAGCGGCTTGGCGAGCTCCTCCTCTGTCGTCCACCCGAAGGACGTAATAACGTCTCCTTCAACCGAATGCTCCAAAAATCTTACATATATAAATTCAATGTCATCCATACAATCATGTCTCCTAAAATACGTTCTGTTGATTTCTATCAACATTATAGTTCTTTAGCTCCATAAATCATAGCGATGCGACGGAGTTTCATTAAAAATCTTATCTTTATCATTTATGAAAAGATTGCCTGAAAGAAGAATGGAGAATGTGTAGCACCCTATAGTAACGGCGGGGGATTCGAGGATGGCATATTTATTTCTCATGTCCATAAATCGTCTAAAAAATCCTTTCACCATTTCGATGTCATATTTTGTGCGATTGACAGAGCTCAGGGATCATTATATAGTTTTCTACGTTATATTATAACGATTATAGATTAATCGCTTTATGTTTATTATTTGATTTATGGATTATATAGTATTTTACTTCTTTTTAACTATATTATCATGAATCACGATCTTTTTATTGTTGTTTATTTACAATAAATAACATAAAAGAAGAAAATAGGGGGTTTCCGTAATGGGTAAGAAGTCTGGTTTAACATTCATTGCTTTGCTGGTCGTCATTTCGATGATTGCAGTAGGCTGTACGCCTAAGAAAGATTCGGGCAACGGCAGTAATGGCGATGAAGCTGTATTCCGCATGAATTTGAGCGAAGAGCCTCCTTCCATGGACCCGGCGCAAGTGCAAGACCAAGTATCGGCAACCGTTATTAACGGGATGTATGAAGGCTTGACACGCAAAAATGAAAACGGCGAAGTCGAAGAAGGCATGGCGTCCAGCTGGGTCGTTTCAGACGACGGCTTGACTTATACGTTTACCATTCGCGATGGCGCGAAATGGAGCAACGGCGATCCTGTAACGGCTAACGATTTCGAGTATGCTTGGAAACGCGCGCTTGATCCTGAACTGAAGCCGGAAGTATCGGCATATGCTTATCAGCTTTATTACATTAAAGGCGCAGAGGCCTACAACATGGGCGAGGCTGGCGCGACAGCTGACACTGTAGCGGTTAAGGCGCTTGACGAGAAGACGCTGGAAGTTGTTTTGAACGCGCCTACTACTTATTTCTTGGGCTTGCTTTCATTCCAAACTTACTTCCCTGTCCATCAATCGGTGAAAGACAACGAAGCATGGGCAAGCGCAGCTTCGACGATGATTACGAACGGTCCGTTCAAAATCGGCGAATGGAAAAAGAACACTTCGATTACGCTTGTTAAAAACGAAAACTACTACGCTTTAGATAAAGTAGGCTTGAATAAAGTTCATTTCACGATGGTTAACGATTCGGCTACTGAGCTTAGCATGTACCAAACGAATGAGCTTGACTATGCCGGCATGCCTACAGGCTTGCTGCCGCTTGACCAGCTTGAAACGCTGAAAGCGACATACGGTGATGAGTACCATGCTAAAGGAACAGCGAGCATTTATTACTACCTGTTCAACACAACGGTGGAGCCATTCTCCAATGAGAAGGTCCGCAAGGCGCTGTCGATGGCGATCAATCGCCAAGATATCGCGGATAAAGTAGCGCTTGGCGGCGAGACGCCGGCATACGGCTTTGTCCCTCCTGGCATTAAAGGAGAATCGAAGCAATTCCGTGACGAAGTAAGCGACGATTACTTCAAAGAGGATTATGCGGAAGCGAAGAAGCTTCTTGCTGAGGGCCTTACAGAGCTTGGTTTGACAGATATGCCAGAACTCAGCCTGATGTACAACACGAACGACAAGCATCAGAAAATTGCCGAAGCGATAGCTGAAATGTGGCGTCAAAACCTTGGCGTAAAAGTGAAGCTTGATAATGCTGAGTGGGGCGTGTTTCTTGATACACGAAACAACCTGAACTACGAAGTTGCCCGCGGCGGATGGGGAGCGGACTACGACGATCCGATGACGTTCCTCGACCTGTTCACAACGAACAGCGGCAACAACAATACCGGGTTTGCTTCTCCGGAATATGACGAGCTGATCAAAAAGGCGAACAGCACTGCAGATCAAGCTGAACGTATGAAGGCAATGGCGGATGCAGAAAAAATGCTGATCGATTCCCGTGCGATTATGCCGATCTACTATTACACCAGCGTGAACATGATGAAACCTGGCTTCAAAGGCATATTCATTGACTACAAAGGCGACATCGACTATACGCGCGGTTATTATGAGGCGGAATAAGTAAGGAATTCACGGGATATAGGCGATTTCGGTCGCCTATATCCTTTTTTCAAAATAGGAGGCTGTGCAAGAGCGGCCTGTTTATAACTCTGATGAAATCGGTGCTTGCCGCCCCTGGGACGGCGACAGCCGATTTCACTTCGGTTATGAGGCAATTTCCATAATATACTGACCGTTTATGCTTGCAATCACTTAAAACAGGAGGTGTTACGACGGGTGGCGCGTTATGTTTTGAAAAAGTTACTTTATATGCTCCTGTCTATTTTCGTGCTGGCGTCCGCAACATTTTTCCTAATGAAGGCCATTCCGGGCAATCCGTTTCAATCGGAGAAAAATATCCCGAAGGCTATACAGGAGAAGCTGTACGCACAATACGGGCTGGATCAGCCCCTATGGAAGCAATATTTAAACTACATGGACAATTTGGTTCATTTTGATTTGGGCATGTCTATGAAGCAGCAGTATGTAACGGTTACGAGCATTATTAACAACGGCTTTATTTACTCGCTTCAGCTTGGCGTGTTCGCCATTATTTTAGCAATCGCGGCGGGGCTGCTGTTCGGCCTGATCTCCGCGCTCAACCACCGCAAGTTTCTTGACAGCTTTACGATTTTTATTGCGGTGCTTGGCGTTTCGATTCCGAACTTCGTTGTGGCATCGGGCTTGCAATATGTATTCGGCGTCAAGCTGGGCTGGTTCAGCGTAGCCGGCTTGAACGACCCGACCGATTTCATCCTGCCGGTAATCGCGCTGGCGCTTCTGCCAGCGGCCTTCATCGCAAGGCTCACGCGCTCCAGCATGTTGGAGGTATTGTCAGCCGATTATATTAAGACGGCCAAGGCGAAGGGGCTGACAGGTCGCGTCATTATGGTGCGGCATGCGCTGCGCAACGCTATTTTGCCTGTCGTCACTTATGTGGGCCCGATGACGGCCAATATTATTACTGGCTCCGTAATCGTTGAGCAAATTTTCGGCATCGGCGGCTTGGGCAAGTTTTTCGTCAACAGCATTACGAACCGCGACTATACGCTCATTATGGGCTTGACGCTGTTCTACGCCGTTATTTTGATGCTGGCGCGGTTTATGACGGACATCGCGTACGGCTTAGTCGATCCAAGAATTAAATTGAGCAGAAAGAAAGGAGGCTGACCATGTCGGAGCAAGTTTTCAAAGCTGGCGATTTCGAAAAATTGGATAAATCCGAGAAACGCAGCGAGCCGATTGTGCGCGAAAGCATTTCGGCTTGGAAGGACGCCTGGATCCGGCTTCGTTCCAACAAAATGGCGATGGCCAGCCTCTTGGTGCTGTTCGTCATTGTGGTGCTTGCGATAATCGGCCAATGGATCACGCCACATGATTATCAGACGAACAATCTGTCCGCCACAAATCAAAAGCCATCCTCGGAATATTGGTTCGGCACCGACTCGCTGGGCCGCGACATGTTCGCGCGCACTTGGATGGGGGCTGGCATATCGCTTCAGGTAGGCATGTACGCTGCGCTGATTGACTTGCTGCTCGGCGTAGTAATCGGCGGCATTATGGGTTATTTCGGCGGCCGCGTCGATGAAATTTTGAACCGCTTTTGCGAGATTCTTTATTCCATTCCTAGCATGCTCATCGTTATTCTGCTTATCGTTGTGATGGAGCCCAGCATGTTTACGATTATTTTGGCGCTAAGTATTACGGGCTGGATCAACATGGCCTGGATCGTACGCGGTCAAATTATGCAGCTGAAAAACCAGGAATATGTGCTCGCATCGCGCTCGCTGGGCGCGGGCCCGGGACGAATACTGTTCAGGCATCTCATCCCGAATGCGATGGGGCCGATTATCGTCACCATTACGATGACGGTGCCGAGCGCGATTTTTGCCGAAGCGTTTCTAAGCTTCCTGGGCCTCGGCGTGCAATCGCCTGCGGCATCGCTGGGTACGCTCATTAACGACGCTTTGAAGGCAATGACTGTTTATCCGTGGCGGATGCTGTTCCCTGCGGTTCTTATAAGCTTGACTATGCTGTGCTTTAACATTTTTGGCGACGGCCTAAGAGATGCGCTAGATCCGAAGATGAAAAAGTAGGAGGTGAAGGGTGATGGAGAAATTACTGGAAGTCAAAGATCTTCGCGTTAATTTTAATGTTTACGGGGGTACCGTTCAGGCGGTGCGCGGCGTCAACTTTCATGTCAATAAAGGTGAGGCGGTGGCGATCGTCGGCGAATCCGGCTGCGGGAAGAGCGTAACGGCACAATCGTTGATGCGGTTGATTCCATCGCCTCCTGCAATAACGAGCGGGTCGATTCAATTTAAGGGCAAAGAAATATTGTCGCTGTCGAACAAAGAGATGGAAGATATCCGGGGTAAGGAAATGGGCATGATTTTTCAAGACCCGATGACTTCGCTTAACCCGACGCTGACGATCGGCCGCCAAATCATGGAAGGGCTGGTTAAGCATCAAGGGCTGAGCGGCGCTAAAGCGCAGGAGCGGGCCATTGAAATGCTGGACCTTGTCGGCATACCGAATGCTCCGGCGAGGCTCAATCAATATCCGCATCAGTTTTCTGGCGGGATGCGCCAAAGGGCGATGATCGCGATCGCATTGGCGTGCAATCCGTCGCTGCTGATCGCCGACGAGCCGACGACAGCGCTTGACGTGACCATTCAGGCGCAAATTTTAAGCGTCATGAAGGATTTGCAGAAAAAGCTTGGCACGTCCATCATTTTGATTACGCATGATTTGGGCGTTGTCGCCGATGTATGCGACCGGGTTATCGTCATGTATGCCGGCAAGGTAGTCGAAAGCGGGACGAAATGGGAAATATTCAAAAACCCGCAGCATCCGTACACGCGCGGGCTGCTGCGTTCCGTTCCGCGTCTTGACCAGAAGAAGGATGAGCCGCTTGTGCCGATCTACGGCATGCCGCCCGATCTGATTAAGCCGCCCGCAGGCTGCAGCTTCTGCGCCCGCTGCGACGAGGCGATGCGCGTATGCGTAGATAACGATCCTAAGCTGCTGCCGGTGGACGGCAATGAATCGCATGTGGCAAGCTGTTGGCTGTCTCATCCGCTGGCGAAAGGGCGGGAGGTGTCGGTATGACCAAGCAACCGTTAATTGAGGTTAACAATTTGCAAAAGTTTTTCAACCTTGGCAGCGGCGACGTGCTTAAAGCGGTCAACGATATTAGCTTTTCTATTGCCCGCGGCGAGACGGTAGGCGTTGTCGGCGAGTCCGGCTGCGGCAAATCGACGGCTGGACGGACTATTTTGCGTCTGTATGAGCCGACGGGCGGAGCCGTATCGTTCGAAGGCCAGGATATATACAAAATGAAGGGCTCCCAGTTGAAGGCGCTGCGCCGGAATATGCAAATGATATTCCAGGATCCCTATGCTTCGCTTAATCCGCGCATGACGGTTACGGACATTATCGGCGAGGCGCTCGATATTCACAATTTGGCGGGAAGCCGCACGGAGCGCCGCAGCAAGGTGGAAAGCCTGCTTGATTTGGTCGGCTTGAACCCGGATCACGCGACGCGCTATCCGCATGAATTTTCCGGCGGTCAGCGCCAGCGTATCGGCATCGCCCGCGCGCTCGCAGTCGATCCGAAGTTCATCATCGCCGATGAGCCAATCTCGGCGCTCGACGTATCGATTCAGGCGCAGGTCGTCAATTTGCTGCAGGAGCTGCAGCGTAAAATGGGCCTCACCTATTTGTTCATTGCGCATGATTTGTCGATGGTTAAGCATATTAGCGACCGCGTCGCCGTTATGTATTTGGGTAAAATCGTGGAAATTGCGGAGAGCGGCGAGCTTTATGCGAATCCGGCTCATCCATACACGAGGGCGCTGCTGTCGGCGATTCCGATTCCTGATCCTGAGGTTGAGGAGGAGCGCGAGCGTATCGTGCTGAAGGGTGATTTGCCGAGCCCGATCAATCCGCCATCCGGCTGCCAGTTCCATACCCGCTGCCCGATGGCGACGGAGAAGTGCAGAACCGATTCGCCGGAATTGCTGGAAATTCGAAAAGGACATTTCGCTGCGTGTCATTACGCATCGGTATAATAAGAAAGCCGCATCGTCAGCCGTTGGGCTGCGATGCGGCTTTTTGTTGTGTTTGGGCTACAAGGGCCCAGCACGCTACATGTAATGCAAAAAGGCATTACATTGCGCCAGCCCGGGCCAAGAGGGCCTCATGTAATGCAAAAAGGCATTACATTGCGCCAGCCCGGGCCAAGAGGGCCTCATGTAATGCAAAAAGGCATTACATTGCGCCCCGCCCGGGCCAAGAAG
>Ga0180215_1005896_pt1 | contig 10296 bp, 9 predicted proteins | sample eDN3rd37CBELigBY_FD_128871 | JGI IMG/M metagenome (GOLD analysis project Ga0180215, IMG submission 128871) | Enriched backyard soil microbial communities from Emeryville, California, USA - eDNA 3rd pass 37_C BE-Lig BY (version 2) (version 2) | ecosystem: Environmental > Terrestrial > Soil >...
CACTATACAATGGTAAAAACACACATGTTCAACGGTGTTAACCTACCAAGCATCTGTCTATACAACGAAGAAGAAGGCGTAAAAGTGATCCGCCAATTCGGGTATGAGGACTACAGAAATAGATTGTCTTAATGGACCAGGTCCCTAAACAATTCTGATAATTTAATTCGATTTAAAAGCCTTGCACGGAATATTACTCGTGCAAGGCTTTTTTGTTTTGAGTTCATAGTGGTAAATACTCCATGGAATGAAAGAATGCGTACTTCATTCGAATTATGATGCACTTCTTATTCTCCTGCACATTCTAAAAAGGGCTTCATCCTCTTTTATGATGCACTTCTCATACTACTGCCCCTCTGAAAAGCGCTTCATCCTCCTTATGATGCACTTCTCACGCCTTTACACCCCTTGAATAGAGCTTCATCCCCTATAAACTAATTTTCACCAATAAAAAAAGCAGGAAAGTTATCCCTGCTTTCAACTTAACTCCATTTTCTTCGTACGTTTCCCTAAGAAGAGAATGATGAAATATATAATAAATAGCATAACCGAAATAAACACTAAAAAGCTTACTGTATCTACTAACTGCAAGTAAAGTCCACCAATAAAGGGTCCTGTTAAACTGCCTAAACTGAAGAATATCCCACAAAGAAGGTTCCCTGTCGGCAGTAATTCCTTTGGGGTTAAATCCGCCATATAGGTAATTCCCAATGAAAACAATGAGCCAAGGAACATTCCCGCCAATAAGAAAGTACACATTACCAAAACTTCTGAATGCTCAAGCCCACTGCCCAGGGCGAATAATACAGCACCACTTAAAATTCCGATCAATATAACATTTCTTCTGCCAATTTTATCCCCGATGATTCCAATCGGAATTTGAGTAATAATAGCCCCTATGGAGAATGCTGCTAAAATGATTGAAACCATTGATACATCAAAATCTTTGCGAAGGGCATAAACGGGAAATAGCGCATTCAATGATGTTTCTAGCACCCCATAAACGAATGACGGTAAAAAAGCTACCCATGCATACTTAAATGATAGCTTATAGCGTGTAAAGCTGTTCGTTTCAGTGCTATCTCCTCTTAGAGCTTCCGGCTTTTCGTTTTGAATAAAGAAGACAAACGACCAAGCTATTAAACAAAGCAATGAGGAAACTATAAACGGCAACGATTCCGAAATTTTAACTAAGTTTACCATTAATGGCCCCACAGCAAATCCTACACCGAACGACAGTCCATAAATGGACATACTCTTTCCTAAATTTCCTTCTGGAGCAGAAGTTGTTAACCATGTTTGCGTAGCGAAATGAAGACAATGATCTCCAATCCCGATCAGCAAACGTAACACAAACCAAAACATGACGTTTTGCCAAAAAGGAAACAATAATAATGAACAAAATACGATTGCGCCACCGACCATAATGATAGGTTTATAGCCGAACTTCCTTAAAGGCTGTTCGATAAAAGGTGAAATCAATAAAGTACCTATGTATAATCCCGTTGCATTTAAACCATTTAAAGTAGCCGAGACTCCATCCGTTTCGAAGATGACAGATATAAGGGGCAAAAGCATCCCTTGTGAAAATCCTGAAATCGAAACAATAATGATTAATGTCCAAAATCTTCGTTTTTCATAGTTAGTTGTTGCTATCATGTACGCCCTCCAACATAAAACTCGTTGATAATCCCGTACTATGTTAACACATCAATTTGAAAATAGCTTTACTATTTTGTAAATTAAAAACCCTAGCAGTTCAACATTTGTTGGACGCTAGGGTTTACAGTTCAATTTCCTCCATATTTACTTGCATAAACGTCATAACGGCTATAACCGACAGCCGAAAACTAGTTTAAACTCCCTCCTTCTTTTTTGTAGAGTGAGTATCATTTTTTCGACCATCTCCCTTCGATTTATTATATTTAATTTATCACATTTATTGAAAATTGTAAATATTCAGATTTACGATTTTTATAATTAATACGTTTGTCCTATCTACTTATTTTCACATATTATTTGAACTCTATTTATAAATTCGCTATGATGGTTTTGACGAAAGAGGTGTAATCATGTCAAACTCTATTACAGATAAAAACAAACAAGTGAATTACTTAAAAGAACGCCTTCAAATTTTTGTTGAGGTATTAGACGCCATTGATCCTGAAACTGCTGATGTTGAAGATATTGACAGACTGATTCAAATGCTTGATGATGTGGAAGATAAAATGGACCAATTCAATAACCGAAACGAACTTACAAACGAATAATCCAAAAAGAGGTGCCTCCAGCTATCGCTATGAAGGCATCTCTTTTCTATATTAACTATCATCGATGCGATTAATTTCTATGACTCTTTTTTTCATGAAATTAAAAAGGTATAATAAGTGATGGAAATCAAAATATTCTGGGGGGAATATCCATGTCTCAAGTAGCAACTTCTTATTTACAAACACTGGAGAAAAGTCTTTATGACTTAGTAAGCGAAACTTCAACGAACTTGCCAAAAGATGTTCGTCGTGCAATTAAAAAAGCAAAAGATGCTGAAAACGCAGGCACTCGTGCTGCAATGAGCTTAGACACTATTGCGAATAATATCGTGATGGCAGAAGATAATGTATCACCAATCTGCCAAGATACTGGTCTACCAACTTTTAAAGTAAAAACTCCGGTTGGCGTAAACCAGCTGGAAATTAAAGCTGCGATTAAAAATGCAGTTGTACAAGCTACAAAGGATGCGAAATTACGTCCAAACTCAGTTGATTCATTAACTGGCAAAAACAGTGGCGATAACTTAGGTGATGGTGTTCCGGTTGTTAAATTTGAACAATGGGAAAAAGACTACATTGAAGTAAAATTAATTCTTAAAGGCGGCGGCTGTGAAAACAAAAACATACAATACAGCTTACCATGCGAATTAGAAGGTCTTGGCCGTGCCGGTCGTGACTTAGATGGTATCCGTAAATGTATTTTACACTCTGTATGGCAATCACAAGGACAAGGCTGTTCTGCTGGATTCATCGGTGTAGGTATTGGTGGAGATCGTTCTTCCGGTTATGATTTAGCCAAAGAACAATTATTCCGTCACGTTGATGACGTAAATCCAAACGAAGATTTAGCCAAATTAGAAGAATACATCGTTGAGAAAGCGAATACATTCGGTATCGGTACAATGGGCTTCGGCGGTGAAGCAACTTTACTTGGCTGTAAAATTGGCGTTATGCACCGTATCCCGGCTTCATTCTACGTTTCAGTAGCTTATAACTGCTGGGCTTACCGTCGTATGGCAATCGACATCGATGTAAATTCAGGAGAAATCACAAACTGGCATTACCAAGAAGGTGAAAAAATCACTTTCCGCGATGAGCCAAAAACTGAAACAAAATCAGAAAATAAAGTGGTTGAATTAACTGCTCCAATTACTGAAGAGCAAATTCGCGAACTTAAAGTTGGTGACGTTGTTAAAATCAATGGTCGTATTTACACTGGCCGTGACGCAATCCACCATCACTTAATGAGCCACGATGCACCAGTAGACTTAAACGGACAAGTCATCTACCACTGTGGCCCAGTTATGGCAAAAGACGAAGAAGGCAATTGGACAGTAAAAGCTGCTGGACCAACTACTTCGATTCGTGAGGAGCCATACCAAGGGGATATCATGAAGAAATTCGGTATTCGCGCTGTAATCGGTAAAGGTGGCATGGGGCCAAAAACTCTTGCTGCTCTAAGAGAACACGGCGGCGTTTACTTAAATGCAATCGGTGGTGCTGCACAGTACTATGCAGACTGCATTAAAAGCGTAGATGGTGTTGATCTGCAAGAGTTCGGAATTCCTGAAGCAATGTGGCATTTATCTGTTGAAGACTTCACTGCTGTCGTAACAATGGACTCACACGGCAATTCATTGCACGCAGATGTTGAAAAATCTTCATTAGAAAAATTATCGCAATTCGCTGAACGAGTATTCTAATAGAATCCATTCAAATTAAAACCTGTAAGAATCTCTGATTCTTACAGGTTTTTTTATTTCCCAATGAGCAATTCTCCCCTCCTCCATATAACACTTTTTTCGCCATTTACATAAAAAGAATTGTATTCGATTTACAATTCAAACCCTCTATATTATAATCATTATAAATTAATAATAATTATCTCAACACTTATAAAATAAATGAAAACTATTATCAATTCCAATAGTTATTACTATCTTGATAGTGATATTCATTATCAAAAGGAGGATTGTATGAAACACTCTAATCGAGAAAATGATTTCTTAATTGAGAAAGTAAAAGAACACGGCGAACTGATTGCCGCTATTGTGTCAGGTTTTATCATTCTATTTGCCTGGCGAATGGAATCCACTGGTTTAAACACCGCATCGGTTATCGCCTACCTTACCGCTTTTGTCGTTGGTGGTTATGCAAAGGCAAAAGAAGGTATTCAGGATACCATCGAAAATAAAAACTTGAATGTCGAATTATTGATGATCTTAGCTGCGATTGGTTCTGCTATTATTGGCTATTGGACAGAAGGAGCTATCCTTATATTTATCTTTGCACTAAGTGGTGCTCTTGAAACCTATGCCATGAACAAAAGTCACCGGGAAATCTCTTCATTAATGAATTTACAGCCCGAAGAAGCATGGTTAGTACGAGGCGGATTTGAACCGATAAAGGTCGCGGTCTCAACATTGGACGTTGGAGATCATTTATTAATTAAACCAGGTGAAAGAATTCCTGTTGACGGACAAATTTTTAAAGGTACCTCATCCATTGATGAATCGGCCATTAGTGGTGAATCAATGCCCGTTACAAAAGAAATGGGAGAGGCTGTCTATGCTGGTACAGTGAACTTAAACGGGACATTGACAGTCAAGATGACGAAACCAAATTCGGAATCTTTATTCCAGAAAATCATTACCCTTGTCCAATCGGCACAAAGCGAGAAATCCCCTTCTCAGCAATTCATCGAACGCTTTGAAGGTACTTATGTAAAATTTGTCTTATTGACGGTACTGTTAATGCTTTTTCTTCCCCACTATTTACTTGGATGGGACTGGACGACAACCTTTTATAGAGCGATGGTTTTATTGGTAGTTGCATCGCCTTGTGCGTTGGTGGCTTCAATTATGCCGGCAACATTAGCTGCTATTTCAAACGGCGCCAGAAATGGGATTCTCTTCAAAGGCGGCGTCCATCTAGAACATTTAAGCGTTTTAAAATTATTGGCAGTAGATAAAACAGGTACGCTAACTGTCGGTACACCGATTGTAACGGATGTAATCGTTAGAGAAAGTTTAAATCAAAGAGAAACGCTCGCTATATTAGCTTCCATCGAATCTCAATCGAATCATCCATTAGCACAAGCAATTGCAAAATATGCTAAAGAAAACGATATTCAAACAACTCAAGGAATCGAAATTGAGGATGTTCCTGGGTGGGGACTACAAGCAAGTATTCAAAATGTCACTTACCTTGTTGGGAAACCTGATTTTGTCGGCAAGGAGGAAGCCGACAAATTTGCGAATCGTGCAGCAGAGAAACTGGCCGAAGAAGGAAAAACCGTCATTTTTCTAAGGGACACTGAAGGCATTGCAGCGCTTGTTGCCCTAAAAGATACCGTTCGTGATGAAGCAAAACAAGCGGTGAAGCTATTAAAGGAGCTAGGCATACATGTCGCTATGCTGACAGGCGATAATGATAAAACAGCGAAAACCATTGCAGCAGAAGCTGGTGTAAATGAATATATTGCAGAATGTCTACCTGAAACGAAAGTAAATCATATTAAAGAATACCTAAATAACTATAAAAATGTTGGAATGGTCGGTGATGGGATTAACGATGCCCCCGCTCTAGCAACTGCAACAGTCGGCATTGCAATGGGCGGCGGTACGGATGTTGCACTGGAGACAGCAGATGTTGTGTTGATGAAAAATGATTTATCCAAAATTGCTTATGCGGTTTCTTTATCGAAGAAAATGCAAAGAATCGTCAAACAAAATATCATCTTTTCCATTGCGGTGATTGCTTTACTTATCATTTCGAACTTTCTGCAGGCCGTTGATTTACCCTTCGGTGTCATCGGCCATGAAGGCAGCACCATCCTAGTCATACTAAATGGATTACGCATGCTGAAATCTTAAAGAAAAGAGCTTTTGCATTAATTGCAAAAGCTCTTTTTTTTGAACCTGCTCCCTGAACAATCCAGCATATAATATGGACCAGATCCCTACACAATTTAGGGAAGCTTTTTTATTCTTTGAATCCTTTTTTTACTAGACTTCTTTTATGCATGGATGCGTTTAGCAAGCCGCCGAAAATTAGAATCATCCCAGTGAAATACAGCCAAAGCATGAGGATGATGACCCCGGCGATACTTCCATAGGTGGATGCGTAGTTGCCAAAGTTATTGACGTAATATGAAAACCCATAAATCAACACGACCCATGCCACTGTAGAAAATACCGCTCCTGGTAAAACACTTACCACACGCAGTCTCGGATCTGTATTAGGAATAATCCAGTACATTAAACTTAAAACGATAAAGATTAACGCTGGAGGGAGAATCCATCTTACCTTTTCCCAGAAGTCAGCGAATGACTCTTCTACCCCTAAATAATTAAATAAATTATAAGCAAACTGGTGGCCAAATATCGAAATAAATAAAACAATTAAGATAACCACAACAAGCGCGATGGTAAAGACTAATGACCAGCCTCGATTAATCAAGCCAGACTTTGGTTCTGTTTCATACGCTCCATTTAACGTTTTAATTAGGGCATTTACTCCCCTTGAAGCCGACCAGATTGTACCTAGAACCCCTATTGAAAGTAATCCGCCCCCATTATGGGTCGTTAATATTTCTGTTAACGTTCCTTGGGTCAATAAGAACACTTCTGCCGGAACCATCGTTTGTATAAAATCGAATACATATTCTTGATCTAAATCTAAATAAGGCAATAGTGTCACAATGAAAATTAATAAAGGAAAAAATGATAATAAGAAGAAGTATGCTAATTGAGCTCCCATGCCCGACATGTCTACATCCTTCATACGCACAAACAGATCTTGAACAAAGCCTTTTCCGGTTGTTATATCAATTTTGGACTCATCTGGGTCTACAAAGGATTTTACTAAAGTTAGTACTCCATTATTATTTTGAAATTTTTTCTCTTCACTCAAATCTAGCCCACTTCCCCTCGACTTTTAGAACTTTTCAGGTTTGTTCAATTCGCTCTTTGTCTCTTTAACTATATTTTGAACATTTTCTGGTATTTCTTTTACCTCTTCAATTTTACTTACGATTGTATTAATATTTTCTGAAGCATTGACATATATTTTTTGTGCTGCTTCTACTTTTTGTTCAATAGCCTGCTTTAGCTCATCACGATTTTTCGCGTAATACACAACCCTATCCTTTACTTTTTTTGTTGTCTCTATTGTATGTTCTCTCGTTTTACGGTCAAACATACTAATAACTGCCCCTGCAATTGCAAAGCTAACAACGGATTTTAATAATTTACTCTCACTCATCTATATACCTCCTGACAAAAGTTAAAACAAAATTTACGATGGGAATTTTTTCTTCTCCTCCATTTTATTAAAATTCTTCAGTTATCGCCAAGAATTTTAGCCACTCACCTTCCTTGCATTTTTATGAAATAAGAAATATTCTTTATTTCTATACCCAAAAAGGAATACTTCTAAGAGTGACGAATGTTATTGACAAAGAAGGGCATTGAATGGAATGATTAAATGTATAATTTGAAAGGGTGGGGACAAAATGGATTTAACTAAACCATCAAAAGAAAATGTGTTTTACATGATTGAACAAATTAAAGAAAAACTACGAATGGTAAATGTTGACGCTATGAAATCAGAACATTTCACAGATGAACATTATGAAGATATATTGTATCTTTACGAAATGGTTATGAAACGAAACACATTCAGTCCAAGTGAAATGCAGGCCATTGTTTCAGAGCTTGGTACATTAAGAAAATAAAGACCTTAAAAATGAATGTCTCCATCTTCTTGATGATTGTCGCTTCTCACTTATAATTTGAGGAGAGATTCTTTAAGTAAATGAATGTGTACTAAAAAAGTTTCCAAACGCAAGACTTAAATCTTGCGCATTGGAAACTTCTTTTTTTATTAAACTGGTTTTAGTTATTTTTATTTAATGCTACAGCGATTGCCGCTCCAACTCTTGCATTATTTTTTACAAGAGCAATATTTGCTACTAATGATGTTCCTTCCGTTAACTCTTTTACTTTTCCAAGAAGGAATGGAGTTACGTCTTTTCCTTTAACCCCTTTTTCATCTGCTTCAACTAAAGCTCTCTCAATAATACCGTTGATAAAGCCTGCATCTAGTGCATCGCCTTCCGGTATTGGATTGGCGATAACCGCCCCGCCTTGTAAGCCTAGATCCCATTTAGCTCTCATCATATCTGCTATTTCTTTCGCTGAATCCGAGCGGAAGTTCACTGAGAATTCACTTTCTCTTGTATAGAATGCCGGAAGCACATCAGTACCAAATCCTACAACCGGAACCCCTTTTGTTTCAAGGTATTCAAGAGTCAATCCGATATCTAGAATCGATTTTGCTCCTGCGCATACAACGGCTACATTCGTTTGAGAAAGTTCTTCTAAGTCAGCTGAGATATCCATTGTTGTCTCTGCTCCTCTATGCACTCCTCCAATACCGCCTGTAACGAACAGCTCGATTCCCGCAAGTTCGGCAGCAATCATTGTCGCTGCTACAGTTGTAGCTCCAAGTTTTTTCGTTGCTAATAAGTAACCCATGTCGCGTCTAGAAGTTTTTGCTACATTGGACGCGTTGCCGAACATTTCAAGCTCTTCATCTGTTAAACCGATTTTAATTTTCCCATCAATAATCGCGATAGTTGCCGGCACTGCTCCATTATCACGAATAATCTGTTCAACTTCGCGAGCTGTTTGAACATTTTGAGGATAAGGCATCCCATGAGAAATAATTGTTGATTCTAATGCAACAATCGGTAGCCCTTTTTCTTTTGCATCCAGCACTTCTTGTGAATAAGATAAGTATTTTTCCATGTTAATTGTTCCTCCAATTGTTTAGTTCTTCTGCTGAAATATTTTGTCTGACCGTTTTATCTGACTGCAGTGTTCTAGCGGCATTATACTGGCCAAACTTAACTGCACTCATAAAAGGCTCTTCATTTAACACACCGTGCAGAAATCCGCCAACAAAAGCATCTCCGGCCCCTGTTACATCAATAATTTCATTCGCTTTTTCTGCTTCAAAATAAGATACGCCTTCCATATTTCCAACAATGGCACCTTGATCACCTAATGTTAAGATAACATTGCTGGCCCCTTTTTCTATGAGGAGCTTAACCGCCGTGTTATAGTCTTGATCGTTGAGAACACGAATATTGAGATACGCCTCAGCCTCATCTCGATTGCATATGAAATACGTTACCCCCACTAAATCATCCGGCATATTTTTTATTTTTGGCGATGATACTGGAATAATCGCCAACGGAATACCTCTCAGACATGCAAGGTTTTGTAAATACTCCACAGTTTCTTTTGGACAGTTGAGATCGATAATAATACACTTGGCATTACTTAAAAGCGCCTCGTGTTTCTTTAGCACAGCAGGCAATAAAGAATCATAGATAGACATATCCGCCATAGCAAGTATTAATTCACCATTCGTGTCCAATACTGCGCTATAAGACCCGGTTTTCAAATCAGGCATTACTTCGACATAATCAAGGCCCATGAATGCCTGGCTTTCTTTTTCAATGAACTTGGCCCCTTGATCTTGCCCTAAGAGAGTTATAAGCTTGACTTCGTTTCCAAAGCGGCCTAAATTTTCGGCTATATTCCTTGCAACGCCTCCTACACTTTCTGTAACGGTGGAAGGATTGGAAGTTCCATATTGTACACGTCCATCTATGTGAAATTTACGGTCAACATTTGCTCCGCCAATCGTAAAAATAGAATTTCGCTCAGGGAGCACATAGGCCCGTCCAATAATCTCTCCTTTTTTCGTCAGCCCAGAAATAATATTGGCAAGCGCTGGCCGCGACATTTTTAATGCTTCCGCCATTTCTTGTTGTGATAAAAAAGGGTTGTTCTTAATCGTTTGAAGAACGAGCTGCTCTTTTTCATTCACTTTTGCATTCCACCTCACTCGATATAAACATTTGTTTAAAATTATAAACTTTTGTTCGTAAATAGTCAAAGGAATAAAAAAATTATTTTTTAATCTTTAAAAAACAAAAAACTCGAAAGCATTC
>Ga0180215_1005897_pt1 | contig 10295 bp, 16 predicted proteins | sample eDN3rd37CBELigBY_FD_128871 | JGI IMG/M metagenome (GOLD analysis project Ga0180215, IMG submission 128871) | Enriched backyard soil microbial communities from Emeryville, California, USA - eDNA 3rd pass 37_C BE-Lig BY (version 2) (version 2) | ecosystem: Environmental > Terrestrial > Soil >...
ACGCGGAGCGCATTCTTGCGCGCGTACGAATGTACGACAAGCAGTTTTTTCAGCTCTGCCGAGTATTGGGACCGGATGGGAGTGGGGCCGAAGCATGGCGCAGTGCGAATCAGCGAAATGCTCAATTCGGCTCTGCCGTGTACTGGAAAGAGGTGCTCAGTTCGAAATGAGGGGCAGCACGCCGCCGCTCCGCAAGGACTTGGTGGGTGCGCAGGAACCTGAAGCTGCACGCCGAACCGTTGCGCAGTGCGAGAAGCAACACAAATCTTGTGAGAACGTCACCCCGGAGAGCGGATGCCCCTTGCGCTTCACGAACTACTAGTCGGGCGCGCCTACCGATTTCTTGTCAGTTGGCTCCTCGGTAGCAGGAGCGGTTGGCGCATATCGCTCAGTCAGACGACTCGTCAGATCCTCGCAGAAGCGACTGACCTCATTCATCCGCGCCGCGATGTAATCAACCGTGACTTTTGAGACGAATTGCTGGAGCGCCAGCTCGTGCAAGGCCCGCGCGCCCGCGAAACAAGCCCGTGCATGCGCAAGGGCGCCACTGTCGGCCTCCAAGCCTGCGACAGCCTCAGACGAATACGCATCGCCGGTCATGTCCCTCCAACCCAGCTTGCTCAAGCGAACGAAGAGTCCAGACGGAGTAACCTGGGGATCCAACTCGCCCTTCTCGCACAAGCGAGCATGCTCGAGCAGATGCCGCACCAGCTGAGAACAGAAGAATGAATGAGACTGGAAGTACTCGACGGCGCCCGGAACATGCTGGGCGATCTGTTCGAGATGCGCATCCGTGAGCTCCGTCCGCGCCAGAAGGTCGGTCGATTCAGCCGACCAATCGAACAGGTTCCGAAGCGCTGCGGGAATCTTCAGTCGAAGCTTCTCTTCGGCCAACCCCTTCAGCGATTCGATGCTGTATCCACTCCCGATGAGCCGCATGACCTCGGGCGAAGCGAGTGATAGCGCATTCACCGTATGCGGAGGCAACGGCTCCGACCTGCGGAGTACCCACCACCTCGCCCCGGAGCGCCGCGCCCCAACCAGAAGGTCACCCACCAGAATGGGCCGTGTCCCAAAGGAAAGCACCTCACCGCTCCACGCCCCAACGGCAGGTTGCGCATCCTCTGAGGGTACAGACTCCAGGGCAACATTCTCCGTACAAACGATGGCGACGTGCCCGATCGCTCGCGGCGCGCGTCGCGCATCCCTGTCGACGAGGCTCTGAACACCCCAGGAAAGTAAGGTCTCCCCATCCGGCTGGCTGGTGAAGAGGACATCCCCGGGCTTGGGTTCCGGCCGATTAACCGCGTTCACCCTGCCAGCCCCTCGGCAGCCGGCGAGGCAACTGCCGCGGCCGCCCGCCACTTTATAAAGACGATCGCCCCAACGATGGGCCAGAACACCAGATTCGCGATGAGCGCCCAGCGTGCAAGCTTGAGAGCACCTTCGTAAGCACTGGGAACCGGAACCGCCGGCAAGTAGCCCTCGATCGGTTCGGAAGGCATCGCCGAGAGCAGGACGCCCAACCGCTCCTTCTGCGCCACTACGTCTGCAAGCACGATGTTGGTCGCGAAGATCGCCAGTCCCATTTGAATAAGGAAGAGGACCAGCATGCAGAAGAACACCGCCGGAAAGCGGACCTTCCCGTCCTGCCCGAGCGAGGCTTTCAGCGACCAGCCCATCGCGCCGAAGAGAATCGTCAGGAAGAACGTGAACCAGGCGAAGTAAACGCCGGTTTCATGCCGGAGGTACTCGTTGATCTGCTGAAACTCGAGAAGGACCGGCGGATCGACCATTGTCTGTTTTCCTTCTGGGTCGTGGCCTTTACAGTCAAGTCAAATATAGAACGAACGACCTCACAATAAGAAGCGCGCATTCCAGCCGCCGCTCGACCTGCTCGAACAAGAATACCGAAGCGAGGCAAGGCGACCCAGGGGACTACCAAACCGATAAGGGATTATGAAAAGACAATGGAACTGTCTGACATCGAGGTGCGCCGCTGTATTTCTGTTGCTGACCTGCTCTTGTGTGCATGTCTCAGATACCGATACGCAGCCGGCGCGAACGAAAGGCCAGAGATACTCTGTGGTGTCGCTGACGACGGCGGCCATCCCGGAGAACCGTCGAAGGAGAAAGCTGGGAGTGGGTGAAACAGTGACGTTGACAGTGGTGCCGACGCCTGCGGGAGAAGCCACGTGGACCTGGGAGGGTGAGGGAGCATTGATCCCAACCACCGGGCCCTCCGTCACGTTCACCGCTGGCGAGAGCGCCTCCACTCCGACGATATCCGTGGAAGTGGAGGGCGAGCGTCATTCGATCACGTTCAAGGTGGTCGAGCCCGACTTCGAGCGGGGGTATGCGAGCGAGGAGATTCAGACCGTTAGCGCGTTCGCCGGGGCGGCGATGCGGCTGCACATCGAAGTGCATCCACTCGACGTGTCTTTCAGTAACGTGGAAGTGACTGAGATCTCTGGGGATGCGACGAACCTCCAGGGGTACTTCCTGGCTCAGGTTCGGAACCAGCTCTATCACACTGCCGCGCCCGGATGGTTCCGGCTCAACGCGAGGAATCGGACGTCGGATACTGCGCAGATCGGCTGTCTCAGTCCGCCGTGGTCGGAAGGCAGCCTGGAGTGGCACATTCCGGTGCATTGGCGCGTTGTTGGCTCGAAGAATGAGCAAGGGAAGCCGCTGAAGACCCCTGCAGTGCAGAAGGTTTCGATGGCTGGTGCCTCAGGCACGGTAACTGTTACGAAGCTCGGGCACTCAGTTACGCGCAGGCCGCCGCGGTGGCGTGCTGCTGCGATCGCGGGAGAGATCTGCCAGTGATGCCGGTGAAACTGCGAGTGGTTCTTCTGGCGGCATTCGCCGGGCTCGCGATGCAGGCATTCGGCTCTGCCGCGTATGCCCAGGTGGAGTCATCTCCCGCAGGCCCCAGCGGGTCATCGCTTGCGATTCAGATCGAGGAACTCGAACGCTCGTGGACGATGCAGTCCGGGGCAGGGCAGTACCGGTACTTCGCTGAGGCGATTTCCATCGCCTCGGTGCTTTCCGCGAAGGAGCGCGGGGAGGCGGAGGTTGGGGCGCTTCAGCTTTTGAGCAATCTGCTGTCGAAGCGGGCGACGTCGGTTGAGGTGGGTGCCGCGGATCTTGTCGCCCAATCGAGGGTCGCTCGCTTCGTGCTTGCACATCTAGCGAACACCCCAGAGCTGCGGCGGGTGCAAGCGCAGTCGCTCGCGGAGCTTCTCAAGCGCGTTCGCAGAGAGCTACAGGCGGACTACGTGCCCAAACAGGTTTACATGAATGTTGCCCCGCCCGCGGGCCAGGGGCCGAGAATCGCGGGAATGAGCCCGGATGCCATCGCGGACCCCTCCGCGCGCGAAAAGTACGAAGAAGCCATCCTCCAGAACCAGCTCGATAACCTGACGAACACGCGCCAGGCGGAGCTGCAACGTATGAACGAGGAACTGGGGAAGGAGATCCTCGGCCAGCTAAGGCAGCGGGCAGCGGCTGGCGAGCTGAATGTGGAACTGATCGAGGCTCTGCTTCGCGCGCCCGGGTTTTCTGCGGAGGAGAAAGAGAGCCTTACGCAGGCGGTTCACGATGCGAGGCGGGTTGCGGGGAGATAAGGGCTCACACGCGTCTGCCCCACTGACGGCGATCAGCCGGTCGTCCCGGCCGGGACGTCTTCGCCCACGAGGGCGGTCGATTCTCTCGCCCGCTGCGCGCAAGCGCTCGGCTCCCTTGCATGCGTGCCAGATTCGTGTGTTAATACTGCACCGTATGGTTCAGTATAGCTCAGCCCGCTTTGACGCCTCGTTCGCCGCGCTCTCGGACGCCACACGACGTGGCGTTCTGGAGCAGCTCGCGCGAGGGGACGCCTCGATCACGGATCTCGCCGAGAAATTCCACATGACCCTCACGGGCATGAAGAAGCATGTCGGCGTTCTGGAGCAGGCGGGGCTCGTCACCACGGAAAAGGTCGGCCGAGTGCGGACCTGCAAGCTCGGGCCGCGCCAGCTGGAAGAGGAAGCGGCATGGATCGAGCGGTATCGCAAGCTCTGGGCTGCACGCTTCGACGAGCTGGACAAGATCGTCGAGGAACTGAAACGGCGTGAGAAGACCCACGAACGCAGGAAGAGAAAGTGAGCTGATCCCATGAAGAACCCCACGACGACAGAGCGGAAGTCCGAGCGTGAGCTCGTGGTCACACGGACCATCAACGGCCCGGCACGCCTCGTCTTCGAAGCGTGGACCCGGCCCGACTTGTTCAAGCGTTGGTGGGTTCCGAAGTCAGCGGGTCTGACTCTGCTTTCCTGCGAGATGGATGTTCGTGTCGGGGGCGGGTACCGGCTGGTGTTCGCCGGGGACCCGGAGCCCATAGCGTTCTTCGGCAAGTACCTCGAGGTGACACCGCATTCGCGGCTCTCGTGGACCAATGACGAGAGCCCGGACGGCGCCATCACCACGGTGACTTTCGAAGAAAGCGGCGGGAAGACACGGGTCGTCGTGGTCGATCTCTATCCTTCGAAGGAAGCGCTCGACGCCGCCATCGCCTCGGAAAGCACAGGTGGATTCACGGAGCAGTTCGAGCAGCTCGACGAGCTTCTTGGCACGTTGGGCGCGGACGCTGGAGGGCCGGGATCCTGGTTTCCGCAGGACCCGCCCGAGTACTTCCGCAATGACACCCACGCCGAAACGCCCATCGTGGCGATGACGACGAAGATGTTGATGAAGCAAAACCAGATGCGTGGCGAATTAGCCGGCGGTCAGTAGACTGTACCCACTCTGTGAGATTCTGGTGGAACCCACGGGAGGTGGATACCTGGCGCTGGTCTCACCCTGCAAAGGATTGGAGCGACATGAGCCCCTGGCTGCTTCTGCTGCTGACCATCGCCTGTGCGTATGTGACGTACGACTCGTTTCGCTGGAGTGCAGGAGCCGAACGCGCCCCCTTCAGTACGATCGCCAGGTTGTGGAAGGGCGGCCTGTCCCACTTGTCTCTCACCGAGCGGGAGCAGGTGAAACGACGTAACGCGTCTCTCTGGATCGGTCTGGGGCAGCTTTGCTGGCTTTTTCTGGTGGGCACGATAGTGCTCGCCGTTGCGACTGCGCGCGCATTTCTCTCGTGAATGTGACGATGCGGTTCAGGGCTCCCGGTCCGCCGCAGCTCCAACCCCAGCCGCTGCCGCCGTGCAGCCCTGAATTGCCTTCATGAGCTTTTCGGCTTGCTTCAAGCCGCGCTGGATACTCACCTTCGTCCCACCGGTGTACATCCCGTAGGGTCCCTCCCATTCGAAGTTGAGGAGGACTTGCTCGTCGAACAGGAACGCGAAGCGCTTGCCGGATACGTTCGTGGTCGCATCGTGCAGCCGCTGGTCTGCTTCCGGCGTGAATTTGATGAGAAGGTTCACGTCGCCTCTCTCGCCGTCGAAGGGACGCTCCAGTTTGATCTCGACGATGTCGCTGGTCGTGGTGATCCATTCCCGCCCGACGAAAATGGTTCGATTTCTGCTGACCTTCAGCGGACGGGTCTCCGGTGTGGCATGGGGCTCGACGGTGGTGAATCCTACTTTCGGACACTCGGCGCCGGCGATTGCGCCATAGGACGTGGCGGCGATTCCCAGGATGACGATCCAGGTGACTATCAGTCGCTTCGTCGCGCTAAACATGCACCCTCTCTTCTCGCCCTGGCTGGAAGCAGCCGCGGGTGTATCTTGCAGCACTCATCGAGAAGCCCCGCTGCTTCAACAGAGATGCCGTCCGTCCTTCGTTCGTCGCGTGTCGAAAGAACTTAGATTGAGAAATGCCATCCGCGGCGTGCCTGGATCCTGGGTCCTCCATCGCGGAGGAGTTTACTGGAGCGTCCGGCGTTTCGGACGCCCAAACCGGTCGACCCTAGAGCTTCGTCGAAAGCCAGATTGCAAGCGACGTCGCGCCTTTCACGATCCATCGAAGGGCACGATAAAGCCCCGGCGCTTCGCCCCCATGCTCAACCGCGTAGTCTTCGTGCTGTTCCTCGTCGCGACGGATCGACTCGACGGCCGCAAGCGCCTCCGGATCCCGGCTGGCCAGTACCGCAACCTGATGATCGAGGTGCTGGTTCACGGTGCTCTCGATAGCCGCCGTACATACCCAGATCGCTCTTTCGCCCAGCAGAGAGGTGACCGTGCCCAGCATCCAGCCGCCGATCATCCAGAGCGGCAGCGCGTAGCAGGGTCGTATGGCGCGAGCCTTCAAGAGCCCGTCGAAGGTACGGAAGTGCCGCAATTCATGCTCAAGCATGTCGGAAAGGGGTCGCACGCACTTTGGATGCACAGCCGAGCGACTGCGATCTGGCTGCGATAGATGCGTATCGCTCCACACTCGCCGGCGTGGTCGACCCGCAGGATCTGCTCTACGGTTTGAATCGCAGTCATTCGATCAGTTAACGCCCCGATCGCCCGTCGACCCGTATTCTGCCAGCCCGGGTCGACTTCAGCCGTTTCCAGCTTACATAGTCGCGTCTTCTGGTTGCGCGGGAGTAGCGCAGTGAATCGGCGAGGCGGAGCTCGCAGCCGCCTGTGACGTGCGGAGGTCTGTGGGCGTGATCGCCGTCGCCCCATACGGATCGAAGCTGAAAGGCGGATATAGAGGTGCCGGCGCGGGCCACCGGCAGAGTCGGACAAGGCACCGCGCATGCTACCCTCCGACCTGATGAGTGACATTCGTGCATTCTCTCCAAGCTCCAATACGCTCCTCGAGGCGGACAGGGAGAGCGAGCACGCGCAAGTCGCGGCGCGCGTTCGCAGAATCGCGGCCTGCCTGGAAGGTGAAAAGGATGTATCCGTATTCGTTCATGCGATGGGGGCCCAGCGTCGCGGAACGATTGCAGCGCTGGCCAGCGATCCCGGTGTCGAGCTCAAATGGTCGACATCGCTGATTCCAGCGTGTCTTGCGCCTCTTCGTCTGGTCGTGGCGAGCTACGCGGGCCTTCTGCGTATCACCGACGTTTCCGCGCTAGAAGCAACCTTTTTGCGTGCCTGCGAGCGATCCATGGCAGCGCTCTACGTGGTCAGGAAGGAATATGAGAGCGATCTGATCCGCATAACCCAAGAGTCCCGTCGATCAGCGAAGTACGATTTCGGCATCAAGCGCGACGCGCAGTATCTGATCTACATGGCAGATGCAGACAGTTTCGAGTCATCTACAGGGATCTACGAAATTGTGTCCCTCGGCAGTGGCGTGTCCGCGCGCTTACGGGAGTGCTTCGATAACTTCTGAGTACAGGCTCAACCTGAAATAGGCTGATCCGATGAAAAAGCTCTTCTTGATAGCGTTGCTGGGCGGGTTGACGGTGTGTGTCGCGGATCAACCGCCCGTGAATAACCTGAGTCTCTCCATGTCCCTGCTGAATCACGGGCAGCCGTTTGTCAGCGCCAGATTCGCGGAGCGCCTGGCGTTGCTGGTGCTCGAAGAGAAATATCGCGAGCAAATCTTCAAGGCGCGCGGGTCCGCAACGGTAGTCGACAAGGGTGAGACCTGGGCGGTCACCGTCGAAAATGCCCTTGTCGACCCGCAAGATCAGCGAGAGCTGCCTTTCGTAGGCGGCGAGCTGGTCCCACGCCAGCTCACGATTTCAATAAGGAAGACGAACGCGGAGATCCTGTCGATAAGCTAGATTCTCAGGGGTGAGCGACAGGTGCTCTCTCCTGGCGCGATGGTAGAGCGACATTTTATCGTGAAGTGGCTAGTCCGGTGGGCGTCAGACCGCGCATTGCGTGGCGCGAGGAGCATGATGTGGGAACGCTAGAGAAGGGAGCGACACTCGCTATGAAAGCCTTGCCGCTACTCCTCTTGGCGATCGCACTGTCCTCTCAGCCTGCGTATGCCGAGGACAGTGTGATTCTCGGGCGTGCCTTGAGCCACAAGTACATCGAAAACGTCGAGACTGTGTGCCCGCCCGAGTACATGTGCGTAAGCGCTTGGTACCGATGGGCCCTCAACGCGCACACCACCTTGCGGGGCCCCGAGCTTTCCGGACGGGTTATCGCCGCTCGCTCGCAGCACACAGGTTTCGTTCGGTCCTACGAGAAGAGTCTGAGATTGTTCGTCCTCAGGCCAATCGACGACGAAGAGCAACGCCGGCTCTTGAGAGCGGACTACTACATCCTGGACATGTCCGCCCCGCGCGAGATGTACTGCCTGGATAATGAAACGAATCAGTTGGGGATCGCGGCGGAGGATAAATTCACGGCGCCGGGAGCTCGGGATCGATACTGTTTCGAGTTGCCGAAGGACGACGAAAGTGGCTGACGCGCGTGTCGAGGCAAGTGTCGGCTGAAGTTCTCAAAGCGGCGGCGACATCTCGGATCGCTACTGGGAGCTGAACTGTACGGGTAGGCGCGACCGCCGATAGCGAGCGCTATGAAGTACATCCGAAGTTCGGCTGACTCCCTGGCCAAGCACCAACAGCCTGGTCGTCCGTTTTCCGATAGACGCTGGCTGGCTTGTTAATACCGTCCGCACTCGTTGGACCCATAACAGACGAGTAGCCCAACCCGCCTGCCTTTCTTGTCCAGAACGAATCCCGTATCCGTGTACATCAGCTCGACGCCATGGATGTTGATTTCGTACTTGCTGGGGTCCCCAGGCAGGCCATGCCTGGCGTCGGTCTCGTTTCTTCCCCGGGAGTTCTTATAGAAGCGCCGGCTGGTGTAGCCCTTCTTCGAGCCAGCGGCAGGCTTGATGATGTACCCGCCTGTATAGCACGCGTTCGTCATCAGGTTTCCGATAGCATCGCGATCGTCGATCAACTTGGCCCACCGGAATTCCACACCGTACGGATTGCCCATGCTCGAGCCGACCGGGCGAACCTTATTGGTGATGTAGTCATGCCAGGTCACCTTCCTGTTCAGGTCCGGACAATTCTTGCCGTGGTCGAATCGCACCCGCCACGCCATTGAATCGGCTACTGGCCAGCCAAGAAGGCACAGCGCAAGACAGATTTTCAGATAGCGGCTCATATGAGCTTCTCTCGGGCTGGGGCTCTCAGGGTTGCGGGACGGCGGGCCCGGTATCGGGCTTCTTTTCGTCGTCGGATTTCTTCTTCTCGTCTTCCTGCGGTGGCGCAGGTATTGGTGCGGGAATAATGGGCCGGGCGTCGGTGCGAACTGTGTTGCCGGAGCCGCCAAGGTCACCGCGGCGGTCTTCCATGCGCTCGCGCGCCTCCGCGATCCGGGCTGCTTCCTCGCGTTCCTTCTGGCGTTTCCTCTCGCGATCCAGGATCACCTTATTGACGCCGCGTCTTACGTCGATGTCCTCGCGCTTCTGGGCAGCCTCGGCTTCGGCAGGTGTGTTGATGTGGTTTCTTTCGCCCAGTGCTTTGAGTGTGCTCCAGGGCGTTTCCAGGTCGGCCCAACTTTCCGCACCCACATCCAGGCCTACGGCCTGGGCGATATCGCGCACCAGGTCGGCGCAGTTGCGGCCCACGAGGGCGTAGTTCTTGTCATCCCAGTTCTTCAGGATGTAGTTGGCGATACGTTCCTGCTCGGCGGAGATATAGGCCGTAAAGGTTGTGTCGTACTTCAGGTCTGGGATCTTGTAGGTGACCTCGCCTGGCCCGTTGAGCGTGTTCTTGATCGTCTTGAACGTGTTGCTGCCGGGCTCCGGATAGAACCCTCCGATGGAGTAGTAGACTCGCAGGCCGTTGTCGAGCTCCCGGCCCACCAGCACAAACGCATGCCCGACGGATTTTTCGCCCGTCAATGAAGGATTCCGCGCACGGAACTCGATGATCGACCGGCTGGAAACGTTGTTGTCCGGATAGATGAGTTGAATCGAGTACTCCGGATCCGCTGCCCGAGCCGCCGAAGTAATTGCGATGCCGAAGAGGAGTGGCAGAAAAAGCCTCATTGTTGTTGTTCCAGTAGGCTTTGCACCGGATATTCTGAAACAGCGCATTCGATAATGCCAGCTCTTGCTGACTCAACCAGCTCGCCTCCGTGCTCTGGATACTGGGTCGCGTGACGAACCTGGGGCGTCGATCACCGAGCAACGTCGGGCCGAGGAACATCGGGGCGCCCGGGTGGCAACGCCAGGTTCGCTCCATGTGCTTCGCAGCTTCTCGAATGTGAATGTGGCGCAGGTTTTACCGGAAGTCACAGATGAAACCTAGCCGGATACCCTGTCGTCCGAGTCCCCCACCGCCATGCCAGCCCGCCTTTGCGGGTGCTATGCTGGTCTCAATAACAAGTCCCCCACGAGGGATGCCACGGGTGGTCTCTATGCGCGGTTTTGGCGCACTCGGCACTGGA
>Ga0180215_1005899_pt1 | contig 10293 bp, 7 predicted proteins | sample eDN3rd37CBELigBY_FD_128871 | JGI IMG/M metagenome (GOLD analysis project Ga0180215, IMG submission 128871) | Enriched backyard soil microbial communities from Emeryville, California, USA - eDNA 3rd pass 37_C BE-Lig BY (version 2) (version 2) | ecosystem: Environmental > Terrestrial > Soil >...
GACCCTCGCGACGATCACGCTGCAGAACTTCTTCCGGCTCTACGAGAAGCTCGCGGGCATGACGGGCACGGCGCTCACGGAGGCGACCGAGTTCATGAAGATCTACAAGCTGCCCGTCGTCGAGATCCCGACGAACAAGCCGATGATCCGCGTCGACCGCAACGATCAGGTCTACAAGACCAAGGCGGGCAAGTGGCACGCGGTCGCCGAGGAGGTCGCCGAGCGCCATCGCCGCGGCCAGCCGGTGCTCGTCGGCACGATCTCCGTCGAGGTCTCCGAGCTGCTCTCGAACGAGCTGCGCAAGCGGGGCGTCCCGCACACCGTGCTGAACGCCAAGCCCGAGCACGCCGAGCGCGAGGGCGAGATCGTCGCCGAGGCGGGCCGGCCCGGCGCCGTCACGATCGCGACGAACATGGCGGGCCGCGGCGTGGACATCAAGCTCGGCGGCAACCCCGAGCACCTCACCCAGCAGGAGCTCGCCAAGCTCGGCCTCAAGCCCGGCGACCCTGACTACGAGGAGCGCTTCAAGGAGATCTTCCCGAAGATCGAGGCCCGGGTGGAGCAGGACCGCGAGAAGGTCATCGAGGCCGGCGGCCTGTTCATCTGCGGCACCGAGCGCCACGAGTCGCGCCGCATCGACAACCAGCTGCGCGGCCGCTCCGGCCGCCAGGGCGATCCGGGCGAGTCGCGCTTCTTCCTCTCGGCCGAGGACGACCTCGTCCGCCTCTTCGCCGGCGACCGCATCTACCGGATCCTCGACCGCCTCGGCGAGACGGACGAGGAGGGCCACGAGCTGCCGATCGAGGCGGGCATCCTCTCCAAGCAGATCGAGAAGGCCCAGCGCAAGGTCGAGGAGCAGAACTTCCTGATCCGCAAGCGCGTGCTCGAGTACGACGACGTCATGAACGAGCAGCGCCGGATCATCTACGCGTACCGCGACGAGGTCCTCGAGGGCAAGGACATGGGCGAGACGGCGCGCGAGGAGATCGCGGGCGTCATCCGCCGCCTCGTCGAGGAGCACACGCCCGGCGACTACGTCGAGGAGTGGGACATCGACGGCCTGTTCGTCGCGCTCGACGACATCTTCCCGCCCGGCTTCGGCCCGGAGGAGATCGACGCGAACGCCGACCGCGAGTCGCTCATCGAGATGCTCGTCGAGGACGCCGAGAAGCTCTACGACCGCCGCGAGGCCGAGCTGGGCAGCGAGATCATGCGGGCGCTCGAGCGCTACCTGCTGCTCAACATCATCGACCAGCGCTGGCGCGAGCACCTCTACGACATGGACTACCTGCGCGAGGGCATCCATCTGCGCGGGTTCGCCCAGATCGACCCGCTCGTCGCCTACAAGAACGAGGCCTACGAGCTCTTCACCGACCTCATGGCCACCATCTGGTCGGACTTCGCGCGCATGGTCTTCAACGTGCCGGTCGAGGTCGAGCAGGAGGGCGGCGCCGACGCCGTCGTCCCCGAGCAGCCGCGCCGGGCGCCGGGCCAGTCGACGGCCGGGGGCCGCGTGACGTACACCGGCGGCGCCGGGCAGGCGCAGCCGTCGGCGCTCACCGCCGCGGCCGCGGCGGGCGGCGCGGGCCAGGCGGCGACCTACGCGGACGAGGAGCCGGCGGCGCCGCCGCCCGTGGAGCAGCGGAGGGTCGACCCCGAGCAGCAGATCGGGCGCAACGACCCGTGCTGGTGCGGGTCGGGCAAGAAGTTCAAGAAGTGCCACGGAGCCTGAGGCTCGGCCTCTTCCTGGCCGCGCAGTACCCGGCCGGGGAGGACGCCGCAGCGGGGATCGCCGACCACGTCGAGCAGGTCGCGCTCGCGCGCGAGCTGGGCTTCAGCTCCGTCATGGCCGGCCAGCACTTCCTGTCGGACCCCTACGCCATGGCGCAGCCGATCCCGCTGCTCGCGCGCATTGCCGCGGAGGCGGAGGGGATGGCGATCGGGCCCGGCATCCTCCTGCTGCCGCTGCTGAACCCGCTCGCGGTCGCCGAGGAGATCGCGACGCTCGACGCGATCACCGGCGGCCGGGCGATCCTCGGCGTCGGCATCGGCTACCGCGCCGTCGAGCTGGCGGGGTTCGGCGTCCGCGACAAGCCGGCGAAGGTGTTCGAGGCCAAGCTCGACGTGGTGCGGCGGCTGCTCGCCGGCGAGGCGGTGACCGCGAGCGGCCCCGGCTACGAGCTGGACGCGGCGCGATTGACGCTCCTGCCGCAGGGCGACGTGCCGGTGTGGGTCGCGGCGAACCGCGACGTGGCGGTCCGCCGCGCCGCGCGGGTCGGCGACGCGTGGCTCATGAACCCGCACACCACGCTGGACGAGCTCGCGCGACAGGCGGGCGTGCTCGCCGACGCGCGCGCCGAGGCGGGGCTGGCGCCGATCGAGGAGCAGCCCGCGCTGCGCGAGGTCTGCGTCGCGCCGACCGACGAGGAGGCGATGCTCGTCGCGCAGCGCCACCTGCAGGGCAAGTACGCGTCGTACGTCGAGTGGGGGCAGAGCGACGTGCTGCCCGACGGCGACACGCTGCGCCGCGCCTGGGAGGAGCTCACGCAGGGCGGGCGGTTCATCATCGGCTCGCCCGCCACCTGCGGGCGCCTCATCGCCGAGCACGCCGAGCGCGCGGGGATCACGCACCTCGTCTGCCGCGCGCAGTGGCCGGGGATGGAACAGGAGCACGTGCTGCGATCGCTGCGCCTGCTCGTCGAGGAGGCGCTGCCCGCGTCCGGGCTGACGCTCGAGGGCCCGGCGCCGGCGCGGGCCGCATGAGCCCCGCGGAGATGCTCGCGGTCCTCCTGGCGGGGGTCGCGGCCGGGACCATCAACGTCGTCGTGGGCAGCGGGACGCTCATCACGTTCCCGATCCTGCTCACGGTGGGCTTCGCGCCGGTCGTCGCGAACGTGTCGAACACGATCGGGCTCGTGCCCGGCTCGTTCTCGGGCGTCGTCGGCTACCGCCGGGAGCTGGCCAGGCAGCGCCACCGGCTGCTGCACTTCAGCATCGCCTCCCTGGCGGGCGGCATCGTGGGGGCGATCGCGCTGCTCGAGCTGCCGCCGGGCGCGTTCGAGGCGATCGTCCCGGTCTTCATCGTCGCCGCGCTCGTCCTCATCCTGCTGCAGCCGCGCCTGGCGCGGCGGCTCGCCGAGCGCCGCCCGCGCACCGGCAAGCCCGGCACGCTGACGACGGCGGCGGTCGTCGGCACGGGCGTCTACGGCGGCTACTTCGGCGCCGCCCAGGGGATCCTGCTGCTCGGCATCCTCGGCGTCACGCTCCCGGAGGACCTCCAGCACGTCAACGCGATCAAGAACCTGCTGGCGATGCTCGTCAACCTCGTCTCGGGGGTGATCTTCGCCATCGTGGCGCCGGTGGACTGGACGGCGGTGGCGCTCGTCGCGGGCGGCTCGATCGTCGGCGGCGCGCTCGGCGCCCGCTACGGGCGGCGCCTGCCGCCCGACGTGCTGCGGGCGCTCATCGTCATCGTCGGGACGGTGGCGATCGTGCGGCTCGTCAGCTGAAACGCGGCGCTGGACCGCCGGTCGCCACGGCTCATCGATCCGTGGTCGCCAGCTGGCGCATACCGCCACGTCCTGACCACACCTAGGGACCATGGCCGCACCTAGCGACCCCGCTCCTCGGCGAGCAGGCCGAACATGATCCCGTCCCGCCACTCCTCGTCGCGCCAGTAGGCGCGGCGCCGGACGCCCTCGCGCCGGAAGCCGGCGGCCTCGAACGTCCGCAGGCCTGCGGCGTTGTAGTCGAGCACCTCCGCCTCCACGCGGTGCATGCCGCGCTCGCCGAGCGTCCACTCGACGGTCGCGCGGACGACCGCGAGCCCGAGGCCGCGGCCGCGCACGGCGGGCTCGAGCATGAGGCTGCGGATCGCGGCGATCCGGCTGCGGCGGTTCGTGACGTCGACGCGGACCGCGCCGATCGCGACGCCGGGCGGCGCCTCGGCGACGAGCACCTCGGACGCGTCGTCGTCGAGCGCGGCGACGATGCGGTCGGCCGCGTCGTAGGCGACGTACCGCGCCACCTCCGCGTGGGTGGCCAGCGCGCGCAGCCACGGCGCGTCGGCCGTCGTCGCCTGGCGCAGTCGAAGGCTGGCATTCGTGGCAGACGTCACGTTAGAGTCGCGCCATGAGGGGGAGGAGCAGGAGGCTCATCATCGCTGCCCTCATGGGTAGCGCGATCGCCGGCACGGCTGCCGCCGACGCCGGAGCGCAGGGGCCGACGGTCACGGCACTGCCCAACAACACGTTCTCGCCGAGCTCCGTCTCGGTGCAGGTCGGCCAGACCGTCACCTGGACCAACGGCGGAGGCAGCCACAACGTCCACTTCGCGGGCGAGGCTGCGCTCAACTCCGTGAGCGGGCCTCCGTGGACGGTCATGAAGACGTTCACGTCGGTGGGGACGTTCAGCTACGTGTGCGACCTCCACCAACCTTTGATGTCCGGCACCGTGACGGTCACGCCCGCCCCCGCCCCGCCGCCGACCCCGGGCACACCGCCGGCGCCGGGCACGCCGCCTGAACCGGGCACGCCTGGCACGCCCGCCACGGACACGAAGGCGCCCACCGCCACGCGCCTGCGCGCCGCCGCGACGCTGCGCCGCGTCGTGCTGCGCCTGCGCCTCGACGAGGACGCCGAGGTCGTGGCGAGGCTGCGCAAGCGTGGCACGAGGCGTACGCTGGCACGTGTGACCCGTGAGCTCGACGCCGGCACCCGGCAGCTGACCATCCGCAAGCGCCTGCGGGCGCGCGGCCGTTACACCATCGCGCTGCGCATCGAAGACGCGGCGGGCAACGTCACGACCCGAAGCGTCAACTTCACCGCGCCGCGCAGGTGACGCGGACAGGCGGACGCCGGACGGCCGCGCTCGCCGCGGCTGTCGTCGCTGCGGTCTTCGCGGCCGTGCCCGCGGACGCCGCGATCCCCGCCGCGCCCGAGCCGACGGTCACCCTGCCAGGCGACGTCACCGGCGCCGCGAACGCGTCGCGGACGTGGATCGTCGGCGCGCGGCCCGGCGCCGGCACGGCGGCGATCGCCCGCCGCCACGGCGCGACGGCGCTCGGCGTGGACGGCGCCTACGTGATCGCCCGCGATCGCGCCCGCACGTTCGCGCAGGCCCTGCGACGCACGGGCGTGCTGACCCACGCCGAGCCCGACGTCGCCGCCACGCGAACGTCGGCGTGGGACTCCGACCCGTTCGGCTGGGCGCGCGGCGCCGTCGTCGCGCCCGGGCTCGCCCCGCCGCCGCCGACGGGCCGCATCGGCGTCGTCGACACGTTCGTCGACGCGTCGCACCCCGACCTCGCGGGCCAGGTCGTCCACCTGCCCGGCAGCCCCGGCACCGTGGTCGTGCACCCGCACGGCACGATGGTCGCCTCGGCCGCGGCGGGCGCGTTCAACGGGTTCGGCGTCACGGGCGTCTATCCCGGCGCGCAGATCGTCAACTACGCCGTGACGCCGGACCTGCGCTGCTCGGACTCCGTGAACGGGATCGTGGCCCTCGCGCGCGAGCGCGTCGCCGTCATCGTCACGAGCTACGGCTTCACGCGGCCGTGCTACGCGGAGTACCAGGCGATCGCGGTCGCCTACGGCGTCGGGTCGCTGGTCGTCGCGGCGGCCGGCAACGAGTTCCAGCAGGGCAACCCGGTGAGCTGGCCGGCCGCATGGCCGCACGTGGTGTCGGTCGCCTCCACGGGGCCCGGCGGCGCGTCGTCGTTCTTCTCGAGCGCCAACGCGTCGATCGACGTCGCCGCGCCGGGCGAGAGCGTCCCGCTCGCCATCCCCCTCGCCCTCGACGTGCAGGACGGCGCGCAGGACGGCGTCACGGTCGGCACCGGCACGAGCTTCTCCGCCCCGATCGTCGCCGGCGCGGTCGCCTGGCTGCGGACGGCGCGGCCGGAGATCACCAACGGCCAGGCCGCCGACCTGCTGCGGCGCACCGCGATCGACCTCGGGCCCGAGGGCTGGGACCGCAACAACGGCTACGGCCTCGTGAACATGCAGGGCGCGCTCACGGCCGCCGTGCCGCCGATCGACCCGCTCGAGCCCAACGACTCCATCGCGGAGGTCGACGGGACCATCTTCGAGGGCGCCGACCCGCCGATCTGGTCCGGCCGCGGGCGACGCGTCCTGCGGGCCGAGGTGGACTCCGTCGAGGACCCGATCGACGTCTACCGCGTCCGCATCCCGGCCCGCACGCGCTGGCAGGCGGTGCTGCGCCCGCGCAGCCGGCGCGGCGACCCGGACCTCGAGGTCTATCGCGGCGCCGCCAAGAGCCTGTCGCAGGCCCGCCACAGCGTCGCGCGCAGCGTCCGCGGCAGGGGCCGCACGGACGCGGTCACGGTCGTCAACCGCAGGCGCTCGGCCCGCACGATGTACGTCATCGTCTACGTCCCGCGGGACGAGCGCTACCACGCGACGGGCTACTCGCTGCGGCTGCTGCGCCGGGCCTACCGCTGACCGCGGCCCCTCGTATGCTGGACGGCCATGGCGAGCCCTGCCGTACCCGAGTCCATCCCCCAGCGCCTCGCGGCGATCCGAGACCAGCTCAAGCTGCTCTCGGACTATCTTTGACCCCGCTGAGCTGAGCGCCAAGGTCGCGGACCTCGAGGAGCAGCTGGGCGCTCCCGGCCTCTGGGACGACCCGGAGCGCGCGGCCCGGATCGGCGCCGAGCACGCGCGCCTCAGCCGGCGCCTGGAGGCGTTCCGCTCCCTGGAGGCCGACGCCGAGGACCTCGAGGGCCTCGTCGAGCTGGCCGCGGAGGATCCCGAGCTGGCCGAAGGCCTGGAGGAGCAGATCCAGTCCGTCGAGCGCCGCCTCGCCGAGCTGGAGGAGCAGCGCCTGTTCTCGGGCCGCTATGACGCCGGCGACGCGCTCGTGACCGTCAACGCCGGCGCGGGCGGCACCGACGCCCAGGACTGGGCGGAGATGGTGCTGCGGATGGAGATGCGGTGGGCCGAGCGGCGCGGGTTCGACGTCGAGCTGCTCGAGGTGAGCCCCGGCGAGGAGGCGGGCATCAAGTCCGCCACGTTCCGTGTCTCGGGCGAGAACGCCTACGGGCTGTACTCCGCCGAGAAGGGCGTGCATCGCCTCGTGCGCCTGAGCCCCTTCGACTCCGCCCACCGGCGCCAGACGTCGTTCGCGGGCGTCGAGGTCGCGCCCGTCGTCGAGGACGCAGGGGAGATCGAGATCGACCCCGACGACCTGCAGATCGACACCTACCGCGCCTCGGGCGCCGGCGGCCAGCACGTCAACAAGACCGATTCGGCGGTGCGGATCACGCACCGGCCGACGGGGATCGTCGTGCAGTGCCAGAACGAGCGCTCGCAGTCCTCCAACCGCGAGACGGCGATGAAGATGCTGCGCTCCAAGCTCGTCGAGCGCGCCGAGCGCGAGCGCCAGGAGGAGATCGCGCGGGAGAAGGGCGAGGCGCAGGACGTCAACTTCGGCTCGCAGATCCGCTCCTACGTGCTGCACCCCTACACGATGGTCAAGGACCACCGGACCAACTTCGAGATGGGCGACGCGGAGCGCGTCCTCGCCGGCGACCTCGACGGCTTCGTCCGCGCGGAGCTGCTGCGCAGCGCGGGGCGCAAGAGCGCAGACGGCTGACGGCATGTCGCGGCGCTCCGAGCAGCCGACCGCGCCGTATCTCGACGCAGTCGTCGCCTACGCGTTCCGCGGATCGGGGCGCTTCCACGTCCCGGGCCACAAGGGCGGGCCCGGCGCCGATCCGGGGCTGCGCTTCGCCATGGGCGACCGCGCCCTCGCGCTCGACCTCAACCAGGACCTCGAGGGCGTCGACGTCGGCCCGTCTCCGACCCCGTACGAGCGCGCGGAGGCGCTTGCCGCCGAGGCGCACGGCGTCGCGCGGACATGGTTCCTGACGAACGGCGCCACGCAGGGCAACCACGCCCTGTGCCTCGCGCTCGCGCCGCTCGGCAGGCGCGTCATCGCACAGCGCAACTCGCACGCCTCCATCGTCGACGGGCTCGTGCTCAGCGGCGGCGTGCCGGCGTTCGTCGCCCCGGAGTACGACGCCGAGCTGGGGATGGCCAACGGCGTCACGCCCGACGCCGTCCGCGAGGCGCTGCGCGCCACGCCCGACGCGCGGGCGGTGTTCCTCGTCTCCCCGACGTACTACGGGATGTGCGCGGACGTCGCGGGCTGCGCGGAGGCGTGCCACGACGCGGGCGTCCCGCTCGTCGTCGACCAGGCGTGGGGCCCGCACTTCGGCTTCCACCCCGACCTGCCTCCCAGCGCGACCACCCAGGGCGCCGACGCGGTGCTCACGTCCACGCACAAGATCGTCGGCGCGCTCACGCAGAGCGCGATGCTGCACGTCGTCGACGGCGAGCGCGTCGACATCGGCGCGGTCGGCCGCGCGATGCGGCTGATGCGCAGCACCTCGCCGTCCTCGCTGCTGCTCGCGTCGCTGGACGCCGCCCGGCGCCAGCTCGCCGTCCACGGGGAGGCGATCCTCCACGAGACGCTCGCCGCGATCCGCCGCACGCGGGAGAAGCTCGCGTCGATCGAGGGCATCGAGGTCATCGGCGAGCACATGGTCGGGCGGCCCGGCGTCGCCGCGTGGGACCCGATGCGCATCGCGCTGGACGTGCGCGGCTCGGGCTGCAGCGGCTACGAGGTCGCGGACGCGCTGCGCCAGTCCTACGACGTGCACGTCGAGCTGGCGACGCACGCGACGATCGTGCTCGTCGTCGGCGCCGGGGAGCGCCCGGAGGCGCTCGAGCGCGTCGCGGGCGACATCGAGGAGACGGTGAAGCGGATCGCCCGGCCGGGCGAGAGCACCGCGGTCGTGCGCCCTCCGGCGGCACTCGGCCACGCCGTGGCGGTCTCGCCGCGCGACGCCTTCCTCGGCGACGCCGAGCTCGTCGCCGTCGACGACGCCGTCGGGCGGATCTCGTGCGAGTCGATCGCCGGCTATCCGCCCGGGATCCCGGCGCTGCTGCCCGGCGAGCGGATCACGGCCGAGACGGTCGCCTACCTGCGCGAGCTGGTGTCCAGCGGCGCGCGCCTGCACGGCGCGAGCGACCCGGCGTTCCGTCGGATCAACGTCCTCGCCGAGGCCTAGCGCACGCGGAACGTGCGCTTCGCCGGCGTGCGCTGCGTGCGGCCGGAGCGGTCGACCGCGACGATCGTCACGGTCGCGCGCCCGCGGGGCAGCCGGCCCAGCGAGAGCCGCCAGGTCGTGCCCGCCGTCTGCTTCGCGCTCACACGGCGGATGCGCGTGCACGTGGTGCGGCGGCCCTTGCGGCGGCACGCCTTGCGGTACGTCACCGTGCCGGTGACGCGGCGGATGCCGGCCGAGGGCGCCGGGTCGGTGACGCGCACGGTGGCCGTGCAGCGCCGCGAGCGGGTGCAGCGGACACGCAGGCGCGACGCACGGGGCGCGGCCGTGTCGGTGCGGCGAGCCGCGATTGGCTGCGACACCGCCGCGGGCGGCGGGGTGCGCGGGATCTCGACACCGGGCACCTGCGCGGGCGGGACGGTGGCCGGCGCGACCGGCGTCGAGCTCGGCGACTGCGCCCACCGCGTGCCGCCGGCGTTCGACGCGAACTCGATGCAGATCAGGCCCGAGCCGTCGGCCGGCCCGGCGACGTACGTGTTGGAGGCCGAGGACTGCACGAGCGTCGTGGTGCCGTTCGCCCCGAGGCGATGGAACTCGTAGCGGAACGCGAGGTCCTCGCCCAGCCAGGCGCCCGGCGTGCAGGTCACGGCCTCGCCCACGGTGGCGGAGGCGGGCATCGCGGGCGCGGACACGTTGACCGGCGCCCAGGTCGGCTCCGGGTCGGTGGCGAACGCGCGCAGGAGCGGGTCGCCGAGGCGCGCGTAGACGCCGGGGAGGGCGGGGTCCCCGCAGCTCACGCCCCACGACGTCACGCCGATGAGCGCCCAGGCGTCCGGGTTGGCCGGCTGCGTCGGCTCGGTCGGCTCGGTGAGCGACGCCATGATCGGCCCGCCCGAGTCGCCCTGGCACGTGTCGGCGACCGGCCCGTCGGGCGCCTCGGGCAGCGGCTGGCCGAGCGCGCAGAACATGGTCGCGATGTCGAAGTTCGGGCCGTGGGCGCCCGCGCACGCCTCGTCGGCCTGGCGGAAGACGCTGGCCCAGCGCAGCGTGCTGACCGGGGTCGTCGAGCCGGGGACGGTGACGCCCCAGCCGATGATCCGCAGCCGCTTGCCCGGCTCCCACCAGCCGATCTGGCTCTCGTCGACGACGCGCAGCGGCCGGCCGTCGGGCGGCGCCGCGGCGAGGCGCAGCAGCGCGAGGTC
>Ga0180215_1005900_pt1 | contig 10293 bp, 7 predicted proteins | sample eDN3rd37CBELigBY_FD_128871 | JGI IMG/M metagenome (GOLD analysis project Ga0180215, IMG submission 128871) | Enriched backyard soil microbial communities from Emeryville, California, USA - eDNA 3rd pass 37_C BE-Lig BY (version 2) (version 2) | ecosystem: Environmental > Terrestrial > Soil >...
CGTTGCAATCGATTTCGCGAGTTCGCGCGAATTTTCTTAATAATGAATAAAATTTCATAATTCGCGCGGGACGACGCTCCCGCCCGCGACGAGTAGGGAAGGCTCTTGGCCCGCGTGATGCAATCGCCCGATGAAATTGACGGCCCCGCTCCCTCCTCGGATTCGGGAGGAGGGGCGGCGCGGCGCTGGTGCCTCGGGTTGGTCCTGGCCGCCGGGGCGCTGATCCGCGCGCTCCACGCCGATCAACCGATCGTCGAGAACTACGTCGGCCGGCAAACGCCGACGGCCATGGTGGCCGCGAACCTGGAGCGCGGGTCGGGGTTCCTTTATCCCCAGCTCGACACGGCGCCGTTTCCCAATTACTTCCTGGTCGAGCCGCCGTTGTATCAAGAGTTGGTCGTCGGTTTGCGGGCGCTCACGGGGCTACCCCTTGAGGTTTGCGGCCGACTGGTCTCGGCGTTGGCGGCGACCCTCGCCGCGTGGGGCGTTTACGCGCTGATGGAGCCTCGCGAGGGCTGGCGCGCGGCGATCGCCGCGTCGGCCGTCTTCTCGATGTTGCCGATCACGCTCCGCTACGGCAGGGCGTTTCAGCCCGACGCGCTGATGATCGGGGCGTGCGCGGCCGGACTGGCCTGCTGGGACCTGGCCGGCCGCCGAGTTGGAGGGCGCGGTTGGCTGCTCGCGGGCTGGCTGCTTCTGGCCGTCGGCGTGGCCGCCAAGGCGACCGCCGCCTTCATTCTTCCGGTGGCCTTTCTAACGATCGGGCCGAAGCGGACTCGAAGCGCCGCGGTCCTTTTGGCGCTGACGCTCGCGCCCGTCGCGGGCTGGTATCTTTGGGCCAATCACCTCGCCTCCACCTCGACCGGCTCAAGGGCGGCGATGGACAATCGCGATATTTGGATTCGTTTGATTGGCCTCGGTTCGCTCGCCTCGCGCGAGACCTGGACGCACATCGGTCATTTCCTCCTTTTCCGGGCGTTCACGCCGCTCGGCCCGCTGGTCGCGATCTGGGGGCTTTGGCCGCGTCGAGGGGATGGCGACGGACGATCGCTTTGGCGGGTCTGGGGCGTTCTGGGGCTGACGACGATGGCCTTGCTCGGCGCGAAGCTGCGGCATGAGTATTACTGGCTCTGCCTCGCGCCCGTCGTGGCGGCCGGCCTGGGAATTGCATGGAGTCGAATTGACGCCCGCCGCCCGGTAATTGCGTTGGTCTTAACGTCGGCCTTCGCGGCGCTCTGCCTGGCGCTCTCGATCTCGACCTGGCGGACGCCCCCGGAATGGGAGAACCTGGACGAGGCGAGCCGCTCCGCGAGCCTGAACGCGCCCGGCGACGACTGGTTGGTCGCCCCCGAGCCGCTCTTGCTTCGGGCGAACCGCCGCGGCTGCCGCCTGGAGTTCACGGACAAAGCGGCGGAGCGGGCCGCCCTGGAATGGGGACCGGACGGCGGCGCCGTGAAGACGCCGCTAGACCTCGTCGAATTCTATCGGACTCGCGGGGCGCGCTGGTTGGCGGACGTCGGCGCCGGCGCTGGCGACGCTCCTCGAATGGCCTTGCACGCCGAGATCCGTCGGCGTTACAAAGTCGTGGTGGATCGTCCCGAAGTCTTTCTGGCAAAACTCATTTCCAACGAGCCGCGCGGTCATGGCCACCGATCGTCAACCCGTCACGATTCCCGATTTCGCCGACTGGAAACGGAAAGGCCGGAGGATTTCGGTCCTCACCGCCTACGAGTTCTCGATCGCCAAATTGCTCGATCAGGCCGGGGTGGATTGCCTGCTCGTGGGCGACTCCATGGGGACCGCCGTGCAGGGCCGCGAGACGACGCTGAGCGTCACGCTCGACCAGATCGTCTACCACGCCGAGATGGTCGCCCGAGCCGCTCAAAGAGCCCTCGTGGTGGCGGATCTGCCGTTTCTCTCGTATCACGTCTCGCGCCGGCATGCCATCCGGTCGGCCGGCCGTATTTTCAAGGAAACGCGGTGCCAGGCCGTGAAGCTTGAGGGGGGAACGCGCGCGGCCAAGACGATCCGAGCGGTTGTCGACGCCGAGATGCCGGTGATGGGCCACATCGGTCTGACCCCCCAGTCGGTGCGCCGCTTCGGAGGCTACAAGGTCCAGCGCGCGGCCGACGCCCTCCGGGCCGACGCCCAGGCCGTCGCCGAGGCGGGGGCGTTCGCCCTGGTGCTCGAATGCATCCCCGCCGAACTGGCCGCCACGATCACCGCGGAGGTTCCGATCCCGACCATCGGCATTGGCGCGGGCGCGGGGTGCGATGGCCAGGTTCTGGTTTTGCATGACATGCTCGGCCTGCTCGAAGACTTCCGGCCCCGGTTCGCCCGGCGCTACCTCGAGGCCGGAGAGATGATCCGTTCGGCCGCCGCCCGGTTCATTAAGGACGTGGAGTCGGGCGAATTTCCCAACGAGAGCGAAAGCTTTCACTGAGCGACGCGGTTCGCGCGGCGGGTCCGCGCGTCCCATCCGCTCGCTTCGCCCCGTTCCTTTCCTTGACCTTGGAGCGTCGCCATGAGCGCGTTGACCACCCAAGAACTGACCAACAAGAAGTGCGTGCCTTGCGAGGGAGGGATCCCCGCGATGTCCCGTCAAGAGGCGGACGAACTCGCCAAGGCGGTTGTCGGTTGGAAGCTCTCCGACGACGGCAAGCGCATTCGCCGCAAATGGACCGCCAAGAACTTCATGGCCGGCCTTCACTTCTTCGAGAAGGTCGCCGCCCTGGCCGAGGACGAGGGCCACCACCCCGACCTCCATCTCGAAGGCTACCGCAACGTGGCGATCGAGCTTTCCACCCACGCGGTGGGGGGCTTGACCGTCAATGACTTCATCCTCGCGGCCAAGATCAACGAACTGCCGATCGAGGTGAAACACACCTAATCCGGACGGTTCATTGTTCCGTGGCATCGGTATTGCGACACATGATTTGACGGCAACGAGACGGGCGCGGGCCAACGCATCGCGCTCTGAACACGTCTTCTCCAAAGGGAGTCCGTCATGCGAGCCACGAACAATTCAACCATCGTCGGGGTTTTCGAACACTCGGGCGACGCCGATCGCGCCCTTGAGGAACTTCGCGCCGCCGGGTTCACCGAGGCTCAAATCGGCGTCACCCGCCGGACCGAGACCGCGCCCAGGGAAGAAGGATCGGACGAAGCGTCGGAGGTGGGAGCGGGCGCCGCGGCCGGCGCGGTCACGGGTCTGGGTCTTGGGGCCCTGGCCGGTCTCGGCGTTCTTTCGGGGATGGTCCCGGTGATCGGGCCGGCCATCGCCGGAGGCACGCTCGGGGTTATTCTCTCCAACGCCGCGGCGGGCGCCGGCGTCGCGGGGCTGATCGGGGCCTTGGTGGGCGCGGGGATACCCGAGCACGAGGCCGCGTATTATCAAGAAGAAGTCGTCGCCGGTCGGACGATTCTGACCATCGACGCGGGAACCCGAGCGCGCGAGGCGGGCGATATTCTTCGCCGCAATGGAGCCTACGACGCGAGCAGTCGGCCGAGCGTCGGCAACGCCGCCGTGGCCGAGCCGCGCCGAGTTGACGTCCCCGTCGAGAGCGAGAGCCTGAGCTCGGGCGACGAAGTGATCGTCAGGGACAGGCCTCTCGACGATCGTGAAGAGCGGATTCTCTAGTCGGTCCACGTTCGCGGGTTCCTCCCCGCGGGGGACCGGAGCAGCCGGTCCCCCGGGGATGACGCTTACCCCCCGCGGTTGGCGTCCGCGATGGTCCCGACTCACAAGCCCAGGAACGAGGCGACTCTCCGGAAGAACCCCACTCGTCGATGGGGGGCGGGCGAAGGTTCGGGGGCGCGGTCCTGAAATCGGATCAAGCGCTCCTGATCTTCGGCCGTCGCGGACTTCCGCGCCGCGATGGACGACGGCTCGGCGCCGAGGTGGGCGAGCAGTGCCGCGCCATTGGTTCCAGTGGCCTTGAGGATTCCCGACAAGGGCTCGGGCTCCACCGCGCCGCGACGCCGATCGAGAAAATCGACGAGCGTCGTGGGCTTGGGGGACGGGCCGTCGAGCAGCAAATCAACCCACGCCCAGGCTTCGCGATAGTCTCGGGGGCTCATCTGATGAACGTCTGCGAGCGACTCCAGGCGTTCGAGGTTGGGGGACCAGCCTGTTTTTAGATCGGCCGCGAGCCGGTCCAACCGATTGCGGCGGTCCCGAGGGTCGCCGGGGCCGACCTCGAAGTATTCAGCCAACCCCTCGTCGAGCCAGAGGGGGACCTCGCCGAACCGACCCCGCAGAAGCGCGTGCGCGGCCTCGTGCCGCAAGTCCTCCTCCAGCATGGGACCGTTGTAGGTGTAAACCATCCGCTCCGGCCCCCTCGCCAGGAAGAACGCGCGGCGAGGGGGAAGCTCCGGGAAGTAATACCGCAACAGGTGAAGAAACGCCGCGCGATCGTCCAGAACGTAGATTTCGATCGGATCGGCGTCGTTCTCATCGCGGCAATCCATCGTGGCCGCGAGATCGTTTCGCAACGAGTCGAGGGCGCGAACCGACGGGGAATCGGCGTCGATCGGCGCGTTGGAGTAGATCACGAACGGCCCGGTCTTAACCTGGTGGGCGGTTGGGAGCAGACTCGGCGCCTGACGGCCGGTCGTCGCGCAGCCGATCAAGGCCGCCAGACAGAGCGAGAGCGAAAGCGGGGGGAGGGCGAGGCGGATCCTCGAGCGTCGCGCGTCGCGGGTGGGCCATTTCAAGTCCATTCCCTCCGTGGAATCAGGAAAGCGGACGGCCGCGACGAAGGTTGAGATCCCGCTTGGCGCGGCTCGCCCGTTCGACGGCTCGCCATAGGTCTTTCCAACCGCTCGACGGCCCGAGCCCGCCCGGCAGGTAGGCGCGGAGGAATCGCAGCGACTCGGTTCGCGTCCGATCCGGGACGTCGGCCAGACTGACGCTGAGCCTCGCAAGGTTCTGAACGCGCCGGCTCATCGGCAGCGGGTTCTGGAGCCGCGCGCCGACCAGGTCGATCAAACTCAGGAACCCATCGCGCGGGCTTCGGTCGCGGTCCACCAGGATGTTTGACGCCTTCAGGTCGCGATCCGAGAGCGACCGATCGTGCAGCTTGCGGATCAACGACGCCAGCCCGAGGCTGATTCTTCGGGTCTCGGCCCGGCGCTGCTCGGGATCGAGCCGGGGCATCACTTCGCGGATGTGCTCGGCGAGAGTCCGGGCGTTCTCGCGCTTCGCCGTGATCAGATACGTCTCATGCGCCAATAAACCCGGCAGCGGGGAGAACCGGGGGCGCCGTCGCCGGGCGATGTACGCCAGGTTCTGGGGGGTTGGAATCCCTCGGCACGTCAGATGTTGTCCGGCCCGCCACGACCGCCAGGCGCGCGAGGGGCGGAACATTGACAGGAGCGGATCAATCCATGCCCGGCGGTTGAACCGCTTGAAGACCACCGGGACGGGCTCGCCCGCCACGACCATTTTCGTCTCGATCACGATCGCGGTGCGCGAGTTCTTCAGCACCCGGGCGTCGGGACGACTGAGCGGGGCGTCGGGGTCGATCAGCAGGGGGGCGATTTCGCTCGGATCGAGGTCGCGCGAGGCCACGCACCAGGCTTGCGGCGATTTATAAACTTGAAAATATTTGTTCGTCGTCAGGCAACGCTTGCCCCAGCGGCGCCAGAGCCGTTCGGCCCAGCGCCTCGTCGACGCCTCCACGCCCCGGGCGAAGGCCCGCGCCGAGGGGGGAGCCTCGTTGCGGCCCTCCAGGTATGACTTGAGAAACCGGCTACGATCGGTCCTTCCCCCGCGCGTCCAAAAGTAATGATCGAGCAGGGCGACATTGCGCTCGGCCGCGGTCCAGCTCAATTGCTTGACCGTCCTCAGCGCGTCCAAATCAATCATCATCAGGACCGGATTGTCGTTGGCGTCGATGCGGACCAGGATGTTGCCGGGATGGAAGTCGATGTGGACGAGGCCGGCGTTGTGAAGGCGGGCCGTCAGGGCTCCCAGGGCCGTCGCCAGCCTTCGCCTGATCCGCGACCGTCGGGGCTCGGGAAACGCGCCGAGATGGCGCTCGACGAACTCGTCCATCGGGACGGAGTCGGGGATCTCGCGCGTGATCAGAAAGTTGTCGAAGAGGAATTTCCGCTTTCGGCGCTCTCCCAGGGCGATGGGCGTGATGGTCGGGACGCCGATCGACGCCAGGCACTCGGAGCGCTTGCCCTCGTTTCGCCCCTTGCCCCGACGGAACCACTGGCGATACTTGGCCCGCCGGTCGGGGACGAGGTAATGCTTGATGTAGATGGCGAACTCGGGAAGTTGCACCCGGTAAACGACGCGATGCGGACCGGCCTTGACCGTCTCAACCCGCCCCTCGTCCCGCCATTGCTCGAGTCGGAGCCCGTTTTCGTCGAGGAGCAAATCGCGCCAGGGCCCCCGGATCCACCAGCCGACGTCCTCGGTTTGGTGGAACCGCCACTCGGGGGGCTTGAACATCCGCTGAACGTCTCCGGACGCGCGAGACATCGGAATAAGGGTGCTCATTCCGCCGCGCTCCCGACTCGGTCGACGTTCTTCCGCCGCGACGGCGAGAGGACGCGTTCACCGGGGGGAGCCGTCCCCGCGACCACCGCCGAGAAGGTCCGGGCCCAGGCGTCTACCGAATAACTCGACTCGACGCGCCGGCGGCCGTTGGCGCCCATCTCGGCGCGCAGAGAGGGCGCGGAAAGGACTCGGACGGCGGCGAGCCAGTCGTCGTCGCTCGTCGCGAGGATCCCGTTCTCGCCGGGCCGGATCATCTCCAGGTTGGCGCCGACGGGGTTGGCGATCACCGGTAGCCCCGCCGCTTGATATTGAAGCACCTTCAGGCCGCACTTGCCCCGGCTCCAATCGTCGTCGGGAAGCAGGTTGACGCCAACGTCGCCCCGCGCCAGTTCCCGAGCTTCGGTCGCCTCGCTCCAGGCCACGGGAATCGTTCGCAGCGGCCCGAAGTCTGGAAACCGATCGCAGATGACCCGCAGTCGAAGGCCGGGAACCTCGCGGCCAAGCCGCTCCCAGAGCGACCGGCGGGCCTCAAGACCCTTAAGCGTGCTGGAGGAGCCGATCCAGACCAACTCCGGCGGGTGTTCTCCAACCGTTGTTTGGGGCTCGTCTTGCTCCGGCTTGTTCGGGTAGCGGGCCGGTTCGACGCAGGTGGGGATGGTCCAGATCTTTCCCGGGGCGGCGCCGGCCAAACAGGCGCGCTCGGCCAGGAAGCCGTTGCCGGCGATCACGGCGTCGGCCGCGCCGACGATCCGGGCGAACCCGCGCTCGCGGCGAGCCGAGTGGATGCCCCGGCGGTCGTGGGAGTCTCGGAAGAGAACCGCGTCGTCGAAGTCGAAGATCAACCGCCGGGCCCCGCGGCGCAGGAGCCGAAGTTGCCAGCTCGGCAAAAGCTTGCGCTGGAGAATCACCGCGTCGAATCGGCTCGTCGACGTCAATTGGCGGGCTCGGGCGAGGAGGCCGCGCTCCAGGGATTCGCAAGTGAGTGAACAACCGACGTCCCGCAAGGCGGATTCAAACGCCCGAATCCGATACCGGCAACAAACGTGATCCGGCGAATCCACCAGGGCGAGTAGTCTCATCCCGTCCTCCATGACGGTTCAAGAAGCAATGCCGATAGGGGTGCGTGGAGTCCGTTCCGCCGTCGAGACGCTCGGAATCTTAGCCCCAATCGCCAAATACGCCAAGCCCGAGTCGCCGCTTCGGCCGCGCGTTCCCGGCGGAGATGGTCTTCACCTGTAGGAGGGACTCAACTCGGATTGCCCTCCCTCGCCGATCTTGATATAGATGCGCCGCCCGACGCTCTGGCGGCCTTGATCCGGTGTCGCTAAAGCATGGATGCTCGTTGGGCTCCCGTCTCCATCTTGGCGTTGGTCGAAATATGAAAAATTTCGTTCGCCTGGTGAAATTCGCCTGGCCCCATCGAATCCGATTCGGCCTCTCGATCGGCTGCGCCATGATGGTCGCCTTGTTCTACTTCACGGAGTTGGGGGCCGTGCTCCCGCTCCTGAAGATCCTCATCAACAACGATAATCCCCAGCGCTGGATCTCGCTGAAGCTCGATTCGATCGACGAGAACCTCGAGCGCCTCGACGCCCAGCGCGAGGAGCTTCGCCTCATCGAAGGAGCGTTCGACGCCGATGGCAAGGCCGGAACCTCAGCCCTCAGCGAACACTTTCTTCAACTGAAGGCGAGCATCGAGCAGATCGAGGCGGAACTGAGGGAGCGCCAAAGCCGGGTGGATCAGCCCGACCTTCATGGCGTCTCGCCGCAATTCGTCAACCAGGAACTCGGTCAGATCCAGGTCCTTCAGCGCAAACTTCGAATCGCCGAGGAGCGCGAGGCCGAACTCGCTCGAGGCGCCAAGTGGCTGCGCGACGGCGACAAGGCCCAGCTCGCCAAGCGGTTCAAGCAGCTCGAGGATGAGCGAGTCGACGTGGAGCGGTGGCAAGGCCGCTACGCGAAGGCGAAGCCATTTGTTTATGAGTATCTTCCGTCCGACCAATTTCGGTGTTTGCAACTTTTGATGGGCTTGGTGTTGATAGGCGTGATCATCAAAGGGTGCTTCATGTTCCTCCAGGAAGTCCTGGTGGCCGACGTGATGCACCGCACCCTCTTCGACATCCGCAACCTGTTCTTCCGGCGGACGATGAACCTCGACCTGGCGAGCTTCTCGGATCAAGGCTCGTCGGAGCTGATGGCCCGATTCACCAATGACATGGATTCGTTCGGCATGGGGCTCAACTTGCTTCTCAGCAAGCTGATCCGCGAACCCCTGCGCGCCGTGATCTGCATCTCCGGAGCCTTTTGGTTCAACTGGCGGCTAACCTGCCTGACCTTGGTCGTCGTGCCGATCTCGGCGTACACGACCTATCGGGTCGGCCGGGTCATGAAGCGGGCGGTCAGGCGGTCGCTGGAGAGCATGTCGTCGATCTACAAGATCCTTCAAGAGACGTTTCAAGGGATCAAGGTCGTCAAGGCGTTCGGCATGGAGCGCGTGGAGCGGCGACGGTTCTTCGGCGAGACCAAGAACCTGTACCGCAAGAGCATCCGCGTGGCGATGATCGACTCGATGTCCGACCCCGTCCTTGAGATACTGACGCTCATCACCGTGGCCATCGCGCTTCTGGCCGGCTCGTATCTGGTTCTCAAGCAGTCGATCTTCCTCGATCTGGGCCTCTTTAAGATCCAGCTCGCCTCTCAGGTGATGGCGATCGAGGACCTGCTGGCGCTCTACGCGATCATGGCGGGGGTGTCGGACCCCATCCGGAAGCTCTCCAACGTCCATTCCAAGCTTCAGCGGGCCTCGGCCGCCTCCGACCGGATCTGCGCCCTGATGGATCGCGAGCCCAGGGTCGTCGAGCGGGCCGACGCCGTCGAGCGTCCCCGACACCACAAGACGATCGAGTTTGACGAAGTCGCCTTCGGCTACAGTGGTCGAGATCAGGTCTTGAAGGGGGTCTCGTTCACGGCGAGGCACGGCGAGACGATCGCCCTGGTGGGGCCCAACGGCTGCGGCAAGTCGACCCTGATGAACCTCTTGCCCCGGTTCTGGGACGTCGACTCGGGAGCGATTCGAATCGACGGCCACGATATCCGAAGCATCCGGGGCCGAAGCCTGCGCAAGCAGATCGGCATCGTGCCCCAGGAGACCATCCTCTTTCAGGGAACGATCGCCAAGAACATCGCCTACGGCGACCCTGGGGCGAGTCGCGAGGCCATTATCGAGGCCGCCAAGCGGGCCTACGCCCACCAGTTCATCATGTCGCTTCCCGACGGGTACGACACCGAAATCGGCGAGCGCGGGCACGGCCTCTCGGGCGGCCAGCGCCAGCGGATCGCGCTGGCCCGGGCGATGCTCCGCGACCCGGCCATCCTCATCCTCGACGAAGCCACGAGCGCCGTGGATATTCAGGACGAGGCCCTGATCCGCAAGGCGATCGAGGAGTTCTCCCGGGGCCGGACGACGTTCGTGATCTCCCACAGCCTGGGAACGATCCAGTTCGCCGACCGGATCGTCCTGATCGACGACGGCCGGGTCGCCGCCGTCGGCACCGACCTGGAGCTGAAGCGGTCCAGCCCGCTCTATCGTCGGCTCCACGAGATTCACTATCACCGGGAGACCGCCTGAGCCGGTTGCGCCGACGACGTTTGCGAGATTGTCGCAAACTCGGGCCGCCCGCGTCTTGCCTGAGGGCCGGTCTCGCGTTACCATGTACCCGTGCCTTGCGAAACGCACCCGTAGCTCAATTGGATAGAGCATCGGTCTACGGAACCGAAGGTTA
>Ga0180215_1005901_pt1 | contig 10291 bp, 8 predicted proteins | sample eDN3rd37CBELigBY_FD_128871 | JGI IMG/M metagenome (GOLD analysis project Ga0180215, IMG submission 128871) | Enriched backyard soil microbial communities from Emeryville, California, USA - eDNA 3rd pass 37_C BE-Lig BY (version 2) (version 2) | ecosystem: Environmental > Terrestrial > Soil >...
GAAATCCTTGATAGAGGAGCAGCTAAAGCAAATCAAGTTGCTAGTAAAATGGTTAAGAAAATGGAAAATGCCATGGGGCTAGGAAGAAAAAGAAAGTAAACTAAAAAGGCTGGATATCCAGCCTTTTTAATTTACTTTCGGACCATGTTCCATCTCCCATAACTTTTCAAAGAAGGGTTGCCCTTTTATTAAGTTTTCACAAAAGTTCTCATGCTTTAAGGACCAACCGTACTTTGTATTTTCATATAATTCCCGCCAAACATTTTCAAATGTTAGGTCTTGAATCTCCGAATACTTTTCTGGATTCCACTCTGTGTACCAGTATCTTACTTCTGCGGCGTTATTTGATGAGTGAAGCTGGTCTAGGGCCATAAATAACAACTGCTTTAGTTGTCTCTCTTTTCTAGTTAACCCGTTCATTAGCTCTGGTGCTGGTGATAAAATATGAAATTCTTTTAATGAAGAATGATCATTAAATGCATACGGAATGGTGTCATGCTTATCGATCATCTCATAAACTAACTGCTCTTGCCTTGGAATCAACCTACTCTTTCTAATCGGTATATTGTAGCCGATAGTATCCACTACTAATATTCCTGTACCATCAGTGACGACAAAGCAATATTCTAGCTGTATACGCTCGTGATTTTTACGTAAATATGCCTTTTGATAAACATCGTCCAATAGCTGCTGTGGGAGTTCAGAAAGATCATTTTCAATATAGTTAAACAACACTGACTCAACCTTTAACAAGGGAACCTGATCAAGAAGTTCGACTCCGTCATCTTTCCGCCACTCATGAAAGTGACAGACATTGTATCCGTTCTCTTCTCCTTCAAACCAATTTACCCAAACATCATGAAGATACAACATGAATTAACCCCTCACTTCACAAACTGTTTGTCATTCAGTATGGGCAGGTTACCGTTAATTTATTCCTTTTATGAAATCTTAATCCAATTTATATTTTATTCCTCTTTACCCGGAAAATAAATACTTAACCATATAATTAACATACCGACTAGAAATAGATAGCACTCTACACGACCCTTAATAAATTCAAGATAGTCGATCATCGTATATCCTGTAGTTAATAAGTTTAGGTACGCAACTGTACTTATCCCCCCGAGTACTGCTAGTCCAAAACCAGTAAGCAAAAGGAAAATCCTCATAATCATAGAGATTTCCCCACTCTCTCCATCGCCCTTCCCCCAGCTTTCTTTTCTACATACATATGTTACTATGGGACAACTTATGTAGACAAAAAAAAATCTACCAGTTTGAATTGGTAGATTTATCTGTTTGATTTAGGGTTAAAGGCGTCTTTAAACCCTTCACCTATGAAATTTATGGATAAAATCGTGCCAGTTAGCACTGCTGCAGGCGGAATCCAAATCCACCATTTACTAGTCAAAACATCAGGACTACGTGCTTCCTGAAGCATATTTCCCCAGCTTGGTATATTCATCGGTACACCAAAACCTAAGAAGCTAAGACCTGTTTCTGCAACAATCATAACAGCTAACGTTAATGTTGCTTGTACGATTATTGTAGACATAACGTTTGGAAGTAAGTGCTTTGTAATAGTTTTAAAAGGTGAGCATCCAATTGAAATTGCACTTAAAATATACTCATTTTCCTTTTCAGCCATTACCTTACTTCTTACGAGACGAGCTGTACCTGTCCAACTCAGTACCGAAATAACAAAAATTAGGGTAGCTGTGCTAGATTCTAAGAAAATCGACTTTAATACGATTACAAATAGTAAGAATGGGAAGTTCATCATAAAATCAGTAAATCTCATCAACGCATTATCAACCCATCCACCGAAGAAACCTGCAGTTGCACCAACGATGGCTCCGATGGAAATTACTGAAATGGTAATAGAAAATGCAAGTAATAGTGACGTTTGTCCACCATGTAAGGTTCTAGCAAACACATCTCTTCCAGACTTATCTGTTCCAAAAAAGTGCTCAGCTGATGGCTCCTTACTCATCTGTGTAAGATTGATTTTTGCTGTTTCTTCGACTGGAATCGTCAGCTGCTCAGCAAAGATTGATAACACAGTAACAATGATTAAAAATACCAAACTAATCATGGCTATTTTATTTTTCAAAAATTTCCGGCGGGCGAGAGCCCATGGTGATTGGCTCTTCGGAGGCTTAATCACCCTCCCAACAGTCGCTGTAGTTGATTGTGTAACTGGTTCCATTCTCTCACCTACCCTAACTTAAACGAATTCGTGGATCTACCAATCCGTACAATAGATCTGCAATTAAATTACCTATTAATGTTAGAACCGTTAACATCATGGCAATTGCCATCATAACAGAATAGTCGCGAGCATTAACTGACTCAACAAACAGATACCCGATTCCCGGATATGTAAAAATGGTTTCTGTAATAATCGCACCACCAAAAATACTGGCAATATCAAAACCTAATAAGGTTACAATAGGGATAATTGAATTTCTTAAAATATGCTTATTATAAATCGTTGATTCTTTCGTACCTTTCGCTCTTGCAGTACGAACATAATCTTTACGAGAGCTTTCGATCATATCATTACGCAAAAATTGTGTATAGGATGCAGTAGCGAGAGATCCTAGCACTAGAGCCGGCAATATCGTATGTTTCGCTTTACTAATAAAATACTCAAATGTACCAGGTTCCACACCTGAGCCTATACTTCCTGTGGCAGGTACCCAACCTAAATTAATAGAGAAAATATAAATAGCAACTAATGCTGCAACAAAGCTCGGAATGGCTAGAGCTAAATAGTTAAATCCTGAAATGAGATAATCCCCGATACTATATGCGTATCGTCCTGAAAACCTTCCCATTAGAAAGGCTAAGCAATATGTGATTAAAAGTGCAGATAATCCTAAAATGATTGTGTTTGGAAGGCGATCACCAACCAATTCCATTACTTCACGTTTGTGTACAAACGAATCACCAAAATCTCCCTTGACCACTCCACTCATCCAGCGAAGATATTGTACATGGATAGGATCATTTAATCCCATTTTTTCACGCATTTCTTCTATATAAGCTGGATCTGAATTTAGTGGATCGATTTTACCAGATAGGGCATCCCCTGGCATAAGCTTTGCCAGGGAAAATACCACTACTGAGATAAGGAAAATAATTGGAATCATACCTATTAGTCTACGAATGGTGTATTGTAGCATGCTCAATTCCCCTTATCAAACTATAATGTACTTTTCATTACTCCGTTACAGCCCATAAATGGAAATCTTCTGTTCCGAATGGAGTAACCTTTACGTTTTGAACACGCTTATTGATTGCCCATGGATCAACACGTTGTTCGAAGAAAATGATTGGTAACTCTTCGTTAACTAGTTTTTGCCACTCATCATAATATTGTTGACGATGCTCAGTAATGTCCATGCTCTCATCTTCTGGGAATGTTACACCCTTCTTGATTAACTCATCAGACTCTTCAGAGTACCATCTCCACATGTTCCACTTGTCTGTAGATAACCAAATTCCTGCTGGATCTGGATCTGCTGCAAGTCCCCATGCACCCATGAACGTTTCAACAGAAGGATCATCTGCTTCAATTGTGTCATAGAATAAGTTAAAGTCTTTTAACGCTCCACCGTTAAGCTTTGCATTAAGACCAATTGCTTGCCAAGATTGAATGATGAATTGAGCACGTGCTTCAGATGTTTCAGCACCAGCCATTGCATCAAAGTTCACAGTAAATGGCTTTCCTTCTGGATCTTCAACGAAACCATCGCCATCTACATCTTTGTAACCAGCTTCATCAAGTAATTCTTTTGCTTTTTCTACATCAAACTCATAACCATTAATTTCAGAATCATCAATTTTTGCCCAAGAAACTGAAGGGAATGGTGTATTTAATGGTTTTCCTAAGCCGTTTGCAAAACCATCGATAAATGCTTGACGATCAATAGCGTGAGCCATTGCATGACGTAAAGCTTTGTTTTGGAATTTTTGGTTATCAGATACAACTACACCCTTTTCATTGTCGTAATGACCCCAGTCAAATCCGATATAGCTGTAAGACATTGCATCTGCTTCAACTGCATTTACGTTTGGAAGCTCTTTAATAGCAGCCCATTGATCCTTCGGTGCTTCGATAACATCTACTTCACCGTTTTGGATTAACCCTTGCGCTAATGATCCGTCAATGATTTTGTAAACAACTCCGTCTAATTTCGCTGGACCTTGCCAGTAATCATCAAAGCGTTCAAATTCAATCATTTCACCTGCAACAATGTTCTTAACCTTGAATGGTCCTACCCCAATTGGGTTTTTACGAATTTGCTCAGAATCTGGTAGTTCTTTAGAAGAAATATCTCCATAGTAATGCTTTGGTTCTGGATATACCCAGATATTATCTAGTAAGTTTACAGATGGTTCTGTAACAGTTACCTCAATTGTGTAGTCATCAATTACTTTAATACCTTCGATCGTTTCAGCTGTTCCATCATGGTATTCTTGAGCACCCTTAATCATAGCTACGTTAGCAAAACGTGCACCTTCATAAGTTGGATCTGCGATTAAGTACCAAGCATACTCCATATCTTCTACAGTAAGCTCTTCTCCATCATGCCATTTCACGCCTTCTTTAAGCTTAAACGTTAATTTCATGTGGTCTTCAGAAAGTTCCCATGTAGCAAGGTTTGGTTGTGGTGTTAAATCATCACCAGTTTTGATTAAAGCTTCATGCATAAATTGAAGAGCATTAACATCATCTTCTCCTTCGTAATATGCATAAGATAAAACACCTTTGAATGGTTGAGTATAACCAAATGTTACTGTACCGCCTTCTTTTGCTTCTCCAGCTGGCTTATCACCCTCTGCTGGCTCTTCGTTAGCTGTTTCCTTTGAACATGCTGCTAAAAATAGAGACATGATCAACATTACAGAAACAAGCCAAAATGCTGACTTTTTCATTGTTTTCCCCCCGGAAATAGTTTTTTTCTGCTAGTTGTATAAATGACAAGCGACTCTATGCCCAGGCTTCACCTCCTTTAAAGTAGGCTTAACCTGCTGACATTCAGGCATTGCATGTGCACAACGCGGATGAAAGGTGCACCCTTTTGGTGGATCAATCGGGCTTGGCACATCGCCTTCCAGAATAATTCTTTCCTTCTTTTTTCTTGGATCTGGCTCAGGAATAGCAGAAATTAAAGCTTGTGTATACGGATGCAACGGCTCTGCATATAAGCTATTTTTCTCCGAAACTTCAACTAGTCCACCTAAGTACATTACTCCGATTCGGTCACTCATATGTTTTACTACACTTAAATCATGAGCGATGAACAAGAAGGTTAAATCAAACTCATCTTGAAGTTCTTTTAACAAATTTAAGACCTGTGATTGAACGGAAACATCTAGAGCGGAAACCGGCTCATCCGCAATTATTAACTTTGGCTTTAATGCAAGCGCTCTCGCAATTCCAATTCTTTGCCTTTGTCCCCCTGAAAATTCGTGAGGATATTTGTAATAGGCATCTTCAGGTAATCCTACCTTTGTTAAAAGCTCCATTACTTCTGGTTTTAACTCCTTAGAGCTTTTATTTGTGAAGTTTCTAATAGGCTCAGAAATTAAATCTCCGACCATCATCATTGGGTTTAGAGAAGCATATGGATCCTGAAACACCATTTGAAAATCTTTTCGTACCTTTCGAAGCGATACCCCACGAATATTTGTAATATCGTCTCCGTCGAAAATAATCTGCCCGTCTGTTGCATCTAATAGGCGCAATATAGTACGACCAGCTGTCGATTTCCCACAGCCAGATTCACCAACAAGTCCAAGTGTTTCTCCTTTTTTAATTTCAAACGAAATATCATCTACTGCTTTGACAACAGCAACGGTTTTTCTAAAGATCCCACCCTTAATAGGGTAGTAGGTTTTAAGATTTTTCACCTCGAGAAGAACATCATTATTTCTCTTATCTTTTTTATTTAATGTTGTTTCCTTAACTTCCATATTCATTATGCAAGACTCCCTCTCTTGGCCTGCTAGTTGGATACAGCAGGCAGGAAACTTCGTGCCCCTCGTCTGTTTCGGCTAGAAGTGGTGTGATACTTGTACATTCTGGCATCACTTGAGGACAGCGGGCAGCAAACTTACAGCCGACCTTTGGCATGTTCTTTAACGATGGAACAATCCCTTTAATGGAACTTAAAACCTCAACATCCTCATCCATCCGAGGGATAGCCCCCATTAGCAACTTTGTGTATGGATGTTTTGGATCGTGAAACAAGGTATCGACATCTGTTTTTTCAACAACCTTACCTGCATACATAACGATGACTTCATCGCACATTTCTGCAACTACCCCAAGATCATGAGTAATTAAAATGACTGACATATCATTCACTTTTTGGATATCTTTAAGCAGTTCCAAGATTTGTGCCTGAACCGTTACATCAAGTGCTGTCGTCGGTTCATCAGCAATCAACAGCTTAGGTTGACAAGCGATTGCAATCGCTATCATTACTCTTTGCCTCATACCTCCAGAGAGTTGATGCGGGTACTCATCAATAATTTTCTCTGGTCTTGAAATACCTACACTCTTTAACAAGGCAATACTCTTTAATCTCGCTTCTTTTTTTGAGATTTTCATATGATTAAATAACACTTCTTGAATTTGAAAGCCAATTGAAAATACTGGATTTAGCGAGGTCATTGGTTCCTGGAATATCATTGCAATCTCTTTTCCACGAATACTATTAATCTCTTTATCTGACATTTGCTCTAATTGAACACCTTCAAATTGTATGCTTCCTGACTTAATTTTACCGATACCTTTTGGTAGGAGCTTCATAATTGACAAACTCATTACCGATTTACCACAACCTGATTCACCAACAATTCCAACAATTTGCCGTGGTTTAACAGAAAATGACACATTATCCACTGCATTATAGTATTGACCATCAATAGAAAATGCAGTTTCTATGTTTTTCACCTCAAGCAAAGGTGTATCTTTATGTAATTGAGTATTTACGCTCATAGGACACCTCTTACGTTTTTTAATTATTCAGTTAATTGTTCTATTTGATTAAAATATTATTACAGTTAAATGACAATTGCAAGATTTTTTTAACAATTGAAAACATTCAAGTTATTGAGAAAACAAAAAAAGCCTCTACTTTAAGGCTTTAAAGTGTATTCGAAACCCTTGATACAACTAGGCTTCTTCGACATTCGTAATAAAATATTTTCCTGGAATTGTAAATGAAGTTTTTGTAGAAAAGTAATTTTCCTTGTAATACTTTCTAACAAGGTAATACCCGCATACATAACCTAATAGTTTGGGGTATGCACCAAAACCAAATAATAATCGATCATGTTGTTCCTCTGTTTTTTTCAATTTTAGATTTGGCATGATATATTTCTTCATGTACATTTCTATGTCTTCCTTACTATAATAATGACACCAATCAGCCAAGTATTCTATTCCACAGTTTTTTTCAACTTCTAATTCTGCTAAGCCTTCTAAAATAATGGAGTCTAGTAAAGTAAACTCTAACGGTTCCCTGTTTTGTTTTTTTATCCGGCACACATGATGGTATTCATGGACAAATAATGCCTCTATTTCTTTTTCATCCTCATAATCTCCGATAAATAAAAACATTCTATCTGGAAAAGAAACCCCCGATTTTCTTGTTTTCCGGTCTCTAAAAAAGGACGTGTTAGATTGAGTAATGGGGAAAATATAGATATTCACTTGGGGTCCATTCCACTTTTTTCTATACTTTTCATAAATATTGTTAATCGTTTCCCATGTTTTTTTCTTTTTTAATATCTCATATGTTCGAAAGCTTGCTTGGTTAGGTCGATACATACCAAACGAGGAAAGATATTCATATATAGGCTTTGATTCACTTTCGTTAAACTCTTTTAAAAATCTTTCACATATAGCAACAGGATTCGAAAATTCTTTGTCTAGCCATTCATCCGTACGTGCAACTACCACCTAACTCCCCCATTTCTTTTACACTGTAATAGCATATTATGAGAGAATAACCAAAACTTGATTAAAGCCATAAAAAAACAGAGCGGATATTACTCCACTCTGTTTCGTTTTATTTATATGCTTTAAAAACAATTGTTGCGTTATGACCGCCAAAGCCAAGCGAATTGCTCATCGCTACTTGTACTTCTTGTTTTCTAGCTTCATTTGGTACATAGTCTAAATCACATTCTGGGTCTGGTGTTTCATAGTAATCGTTGGTGGAATCATGCCTTCTTTAATCGCTAATACGCTAAAGATCGCTTCAACTCCCCCTGCTGCTCCAAGCAAGTGACCCGTCATAGACTTTGTTGAACTCACTGCAAGCTTATACGCATGTTCACCAAACACTTCTTTAAGTGCTAATGTTTCAAAGCGATCATTGTAATCGGTACTTGTTCCATGTGCGTTCACGTAATTCACTTCATTGACGTTTAAACCAGCATCATTTATCGCCATTTTCATTGCACGCGCTCCGCCTTCTCCACCTGGTGCTGGTGCAGTAATGTGGTAGGCATCACCTGTTGCTCCATAGCCTACGATTTCTGCATAGATTTTTGCCCCACGAGCTAAAGCATGTTCCAATTCTTCTAATACGACAATTCCTGCTCCTTCTCCAATAACAAAACCATCACGATTTAGATCAAAAGGACGGCTTGCCTTACTTGGGTCCGGATTCGTTGATAGTGCTGTGTTTGCACAAAAACCTGCAACAGACATTTTTGTAATAGGTGCCTCCGCTCCACCAGTTACCATTGCAACTGCATCACCTCGTTGAATAACCTTAAAGGCATCACCAATTGAATTTGTACCCGTCGCACAAGCAGTTACTGTACAAGAGTTAAATCCTCTTGCTCCTAGTGTAATTGAAACCTGACCTGTTGCCATATCCGGAATCATCATTGGTACGAAGAACGGACTAACTCTTCGATAACCTCGACTTAAAAACGTCTCATACTGACTTTCAAACGTCTCCATTCCACCGATACCCGATCCAATCCAAACACCAATATTATGCGAGTTGCTGTCATTAATCTCAAGTCCTGAATCTTCAACCGCCATCTTTGCTGCTGCTACTGCATAATGAGTGAAACGATCCATTTTTCGAGCATCTTTTTTATCAATAAAATCTTCAACTTGGAAGTCCTTTACCTCTGCAGCTACTTTTGCTGGGTATTCATCTGCATTTAGTCTTGTAAGCGGTCCTACACCAGATACACCTGCTAATACATTGTTCCATGCTGTTTCAACGTTATTACCAACTGGAGTAACAGCGCCAACTCCTGTTACAACAACTCTTTTCTTTGTCATGTCTGGCAACTCCTTTGATTTTCTTTAATAAATATAATAACTTTTATAATTACTTGCCCCAACGCATGGCAATGGCACCCCAAGTTAATCCTCCACCAAAGCCTACCATAACGATTAGGTCGTCCTCTTTTATTTTACCAGCTTCTACCTCTTCTACCAATGAAATCGGAATGGATGCTGCTGAGGTATTTCCATATTTATCAACTGTTTTCGACATCTTTTCTTCAGGAAGCTCTAATCTTTGTCTTGAAGCCTCCATAATTCGAATATTCGCCTGATGTGGAATTAAAAAGTCAACGTCTTCCTTTGAAAGCCCTGCCTTCTCAAGAACATTCACGCTACTTTCTCCCATTTGTCTGACTGCGAATTTGAATACCTCTCTACCATTCATTACGATGTAATCTTCCTGGTAAAGATGCTTTCCACCTGTACCGTCAGCTCCAAGTTCGAAAGACAGTATGCCTCTACCTTCCGTTACTTTTCCCATGACAACTGCTCCAGCACCATCACCAAACAATACAGCTGTATTTCGGTCTTGCCAATCCGTAATTTTTGATAATTTCTCAACACCAACTACTAGCACATATTTATAGCTGTCGCTCTCAATAAACTGCTTAGCGGTAATCATTCCGTACATAAATCCTGCACATGCCGCACTAATATCCATTGCCGCAGCATTTACTGCACCTAATTTCTCCTGTAACATACAAGCGACAGAAGGAAACGGTTGATCTGGTGTCACCGTTGCTACTAATATTAAGCCAATTTCCTCAGGTGAAATCTCCGCATCTTCAATTGCTTTTTTTGCAGCTTCGAAGCCTAAATCGGATGTATTGACATCTTTTTCAGCTATTCTTCTTTCTTCAATACCTGTTCGTGTGCGAATCCATTCGTCAGAGGTGTCGACTATTTTTTCTAAATCCGCGTTTGTTAACACTTTATCTGGAAGACATCTACCAA
>Ga0180215_1005904_pt1 | contig 10286 bp, 11 predicted proteins | sample eDN3rd37CBELigBY_FD_128871 | JGI IMG/M metagenome (GOLD analysis project Ga0180215, IMG submission 128871) | Enriched backyard soil microbial communities from Emeryville, California, USA - eDNA 3rd pass 37_C BE-Lig BY (version 2) (version 2) | ecosystem: Environmental > Terrestrial > Soil >...
CCATCGCCGCGCCGTAGTGCGGGTTGCGGTGCACGCCGTCGAGGACGAGGCAGCTCAGGATCGCCCGGCTCGGCTGCGCGCGGTCGAGGACGGCGCGCAGCTCCTCGCCCGTCGAGGGCGCCGGGGCGCCCGTCGTCGCGGCGCCGGGCGGGTAGTTCAGCGCGCCGAGGCTGATCGTCGCGTCGTCGATGTACGAGCGCCAGTAGTCGTCGAGGTAGGGCAGCAGCGCGTCCATCGACGCGGGCGCGACGTGGACGTCGCAGTCGACGGCGGCGGTGGTGGTGGGCGTCTCGGCGACCGTCATGCGTGCAGCGGGAGCTCCGTCGGCAGGCCGTACAGCGCGCATGCGTTGCCGGCCATGATCTTCGCCCGCTGCTCCTTCGACAGCCCGCGCGGCAGCGACTGGGCCGGCGAGTCGAAGTCCCAGTGCGGGTAGTCGGTCGCGAACATCAGGCGGTCCTCGAGCCGGGCCTGCTCGAGGATCTGCAGGAAGTGCCTCGGGTCGTCCGGCTCCTCCATGGGCTGGGTGTCGAACCACACGTGGTCGTCGATGTACTCCGACGGCAGGCGGTCGAGCTCGGGGACGTTGTCGCGCAGCTGCGACCACGCCTCGTCCAGGCGCCAGCGCAGCGCCGCCGCCCACAGCGCGCCGCCCTCCGTGAGCACGACCTTGAGGCCGGGGATCGCCGCGAACGTGCCCTCGCAGACGAGGCTCGTCAGCAGCGTCTGCATGACGACGCCGTAGCCGGCGTGCTCCTCGAGGTAGTACGAGGGCCACCCCGCGCCGCGGTGGCCGGTGTAGCCGCCGGTGTGGAACGCCACGGGCAGGCCGGCCTCGGCCGCCGCCGCGTACAGCGGCCAGTACTTGCGCGAGCCGAACGGCTCCTGGCCGGCGGCGGGCAGCAGGACCTGCACGAAGCGCTCGTCGCCCGCGACGCGCTCGATCTCCGCGACCGCGAGCTCCGGATGGTCGTAGGGGACCGAGATCGAGGAGCGCAGGCGCTCGTCGCGGTCGAGCCACTCCTCGACGATCCAGTCGTTGACGGCGCGGTTGACGGCCGCGTCGAGCTCGGGGTGCTCGTAGCCGGCGTCGTGGGCGTTGAGGCAGAGGAGGATCCCGAAGTCGATGTCGTGCTCGTCGAGCAGCTGGCGCTGCAGGAGCTCGGGGTCGCTGCCCGGCACGCCGCCCTCGGGCCATGCGTCGGCGCGCATGCCCTTGTTGCGCGGCCGCGGGTACAGGTCCGTGACGAAGGGCGCGCGCCGGCCGTAGCGCTCCACGTGCCGCGCCCACCGCGCGGGCAGGCGGCGCAGCATCTCCGGCCCGAGCATCACCGGGTGGATGTCGGTGTCCACGAGCGACACCGCCTTCGCATGCCCCTGGGGGGCGGTCTGCACATCGAGCTGGGTCACGGTCCTTCGATCCCTCGTCCTCGTCGGTGACGGGCCGTGTCCCCGGGGCGCGGAAACAGCGGCCCCGGGGACTGCCATACCCGTTTAGATGACCCCTTCGACGACGTTCTGCGTGACGTCCACGCCGCCCTTGGCGGCCTTGACCTTCACGGCGTCGTCGTAGGTCTTCTTCCACTTCTCCTTGTCGACCTTGAGCAGCTGCTCGCGGCCGTCGAGCATCCAGTTGTCGCTGTTGTACTTGAGGTAGTACTTGGCGACGGTGTCGCTCTTGAGCTCGGCGAAGTCGTACTTCGACCGCAGCTTCTTGATCGTGTCGGTGAACTCCGGGCCGTCGTCGACGATCTGCTCCATGGCGCCCTTGATCGCGCGCATGTAGGCCTCGATCTGCGGCCGGTTGTTCTTCAGCCCGTCGGGCGACGTGATGTACGCCAGGCCGTCGGTGACGTAGTCGGCGGTCTCCAGGAAGACGGAGCCCGGCTGCGCCTCGCGGAACTGCTGCTCCTGCGAGCCGCCGATGATGAACCCGGCGATGCGCCCGCGCTTGATGAGCTCGTACGTGCCGGGCGTGAACCCGGTGACCTGGCGCGGCACGTCGCGGAGGTTGATGCCCTCCGCGGCCAGCATGAGGTCGAGCGTCGTCTCGCTCGTGCCGCCCTCGGACGGGATGCCGATGCGCTCGCCGACGCAGTCCTGCGGCGTGCGGATCGGGTTCTTCTCGTCGGAGACGAGCTTCAGCGTGGAGCGGCGGCCGGTGAAGGAGACGGCCTGGATGGGCGCGCCGCGGTTGGCGATCGCGATCACGGACTCCAGCCAGCCGACCCAGGAGAGCAGCGCCGTACCGCTCAGGATCGCCTGGATCGCGGGCGCCGACCCGCGGGCCGTGTTCATCTTGACGGTCAGGCCCTCCTTCTCGAAGTACCCGTCCATCTCGGCGATGTACTCGGCGGAGTAGCCCAGCTGCGGAGGCAGGATGTTGATCACCTGGACCTCGCCGCCGCCGTCCCCGCCGCCGCCGGCCGACTCCTCGGCCGTCGAGGCACCGCCGGAGCCGCTCGACGACTCGTCGTCGTCGTCGCCGCACGCGGCGAGCAGCGCACCGCCGCCGGCCACAGCGGCGAACGCCCCCGCGGACCTGCCGACGAACGACCTGCGCGTGGTGGGCGACAGCAGCTGCTCCGTGCCCTCGCCGTCGAAGCTCTCGGTCTCTCGTGCCATCTCCATCGATCCCCTCCTGGCGCGCGCCCGACAGGACCGCGCGCCCTCGCTGGCGTGCCTACCTCCCGCGGCGCGCCGGCCCGTCCCTGGGCGGCACGCCCGTTGCACTGCTTGCCGGCGCGTCGTGCGCCGCAGTCCGGTTTCCGGCCCCTAGCGCTCGTCTGTCATGCGCTGGCCTGCGTGGTGTCGGCCGAGGCGTGCCACGGGATCAGGAACCGCTTGAGCGCCACGACGGCCAGGTACAGGATGAAGCCGAAGAGCGTCAGGCAGAAGATCACCGCGAACAGCCGTTCGGCCTCGAGGTTGTTCAGGCTCGTGACGATCTGGTAGCCGAGCCCCTGGTCGCCCCCCAGGTACTCGCCGACGATCGCGCCGATGACGGCGAAGATGATCCCGACCTCCATCCCGGCCAGGATGTACGGAAGGGTGCTGGGGTACTCGAGGCGGCGGAACGTCTGCCAGCGCGTCGCGTTCAGGCTGCGCATCACGTCCCTGTGGCCCTCCTCCACGGAGCGCACCCCGAGGATCGTGTTCAGCAGCATCGGGAAGAACGCGATCATCGCGACGATGATGATCTTCGAGGTGATCCCGAAGCCGAACCAGATGATGAACAGCGGGATCAGCGCGACCTTCGGCACCACCTGAGACGCGACGATCACCGGGCGCATCGCCTGCTCGAGCCACGCCACGCGGCCGAGCAGCGTGCCCAGCCCGATGCCGAGCACGAGGGCGATGCCGAAGCCCACCAGCGTCTCGACGAGCGTGACGCGCACGTCGCTCCAGAAGGTGTTCTCGCTCGCCAGGTCGCGGACGCCGCCGACGACGTCCTCGGGCTGGGGCAGCACGAACGGCGAGACGTCGAAGAGCGCGATGACGAGCTTCCAGATGATCACCAGCACGACGATCGACGCGATCGTGCTGATCCACGGGATCAGCTTGCGCATGCGCGGGCTCACTCGCTCACCCCCTGGCCCTGGCGCGCCAGGCGCTCCTCGTCCTCGATGAGCTGGTGGCGCAGGTCGACGACGGTGTCCTGGAAGCCGGGCTCGGCCGTGACCTCCAGCTGGCGCGGCCGCGACCACTTGACCGGCGTGATCGAGCGGATGCGCCCCGGCCGCGCGGACAGCAGCACGACGCGATCGGCGAGGAAGACGGCCTCCGAGATGGAGTGCGTGACGAGCACGACCGTCGCCTTGGTGGCGCCGGCGATGCGCTGCAGCTCCATGTTCATCTTGTCGCGCGTCATGGCGTCGAGCGCGCCGAACGGCTCGTCCATGAGCAGGATCTCCGGGTCGTAGCTCAGGGCGCGCGCGATCGCGACGCGCTGGCGCATGCCGCCCGACAGCTCGCGCGGCAGCGACTTCTCGAAGCCCTGCAGGCCGACGAGCTCGCCGAGCTCATGTGCGCGCCGGCGACGCTGCTTCTTGTCGACCCCGCGCAGCTGCAGCGGCAGGCCGATGTTGTCCTCGACGCTGTACCAGGGGAAGAGGTTGGCGTCCTGGAAGACGAGGCCCAGCTGACGCAGCGCCTGCTCGTCGCGGGTGTTCCCGCGCCAGAGCGGGCGGTCCTTGATGCGCACCTCGCCCGTCGTGGGCTGGATGAGGCCGGCGAGGATCCGCAGCATCGTCGTCTTGCCGCAGCCGGACTGGCCGACGAGCGTGACGAACTCCTCCTTGCGGATGCCGAGGTTGATGTCCGTCAGCGCGAGGGTCTCGCGACGGCGCGACTGGAACAGCTTGGAGACCCCGCGAAGCTCGATCTCGGCCTCTTCGCCCTCGGGCAGAGCGCCGCTGACCACAGACCTGACGTCGCCCTCGACCCCGGCGGGCGTGCTGGCGACCGTCTCGCTCCTGGCGCCCTCCGGAGCGTCGTCCACCACCCCGGTGGACGCCGCGCCGGCGCGATCGCGCGCCTCCGCCGTCTCTTGTCGCTCCATATGCGCCTCCCCTCGACCTCGTCCTGGCCAGGTTGCGTCGGGACCTGGCGTCAAACTTGCCGAAAGCGCTTTCCCGAGGAGAGCCAGCCCAGCTCGCCTCCCGCACTCTCAGCCGTGCACTGTACATGTTGCATCGCGATCTGCGCGTGTCTCAGACCTCGGCGCGGGCCGCGATGGCCCGCAATTCCCGCGGTCGCAGCAACGCCACGAGCTCACCGCTCGTCGGGCTCCGCAGCGCGATCCCTGCCACCCCGCCCTTCTTCATCTGCACCCGCGCGCCGGTCAGATCGTGCACGACCTGGGACAGGTCGGGCTCGTGACCGACGAGCAGGGTGCGGCCCTCCGCCCCGGCCGTCGCCGCCAGCTCGAGCGCCTCGCGGCCGTCCAGCGCGCCGGCGAGGGCGTCGTGGACGATCGGCTCGACATCGAGCGACTCGCACGCGAGCCGGGCGGTGTCCAGCGCGCGGGCCTTCGGGCTCGTGTAGACGAGGCCGAAGCGCGCCCCGGTTGCGGCGAGCGCCCTGCCCGCGTCGCGCGACTGCGCCTCCCCCCGCTCGGTCAGGCGCCGTTCGGCGTCCGCCCGGGCGTCGTGGGGCTCGGCCTCGCCATGACGCAGGAGCCAGAGCTGCGCAGCCACGGCTGTGGTACTACCCGCGCGCGTACGCCCGTATCGGCGCGCCCGTCCGCACCGTGCCGTCCGGCGCGGTCCAGCGCAGCCGCCAGCGTCGCCCGCTGCGGTACGCGGCGCGGGCCGTGAACGAGCCGCGCGCGTCCGTGCGGACCGTCTGCAGCCGCCGCCAGGTGCGCGACCCGCGGTTGCGGTACTGCAACTCGGCCGTCGTCGGCGCGGTCGCCGGCCGCACGCGACCCCAGATCGAGACGCGCCGGCCCTCGCGGCGCACCGCCAGCGGGAGCCGCCAGCCGTCGAGCGACGGCTTCGCCCGCCCGTCGGCGAAGCGCAGGCCGGACTCGAAGCCGCCGTACTCGTCAGGGCCCGTCGGCGGGTCGTCGCGCAGCAGGTACTGCGAGAAGGCCGCCACGCGCTTGTTGGCGCGCGCCATGCGCTCGGAGATCGCCTGGTACTCGGCCTGGCGCGCGAGCGAGACGCCCGAGATGTCGTCCGGCGTCGACTGGATGCCGAACTCCGTGAGCCACACCTTCAGATTGCGCGGCACCGCCCCGGCCCGCGCGGCGCGGTCGAGCGCGCGCGTCAGGCGCGAGAGCACGCCGATCGTGACGTCGTTGGGGCCGGCCGGCCGGAACCACGGGCCCTGGCGGGTCGTGTAGGCGTGGTGGGCCATGCCGGTCGTGTCCAGCCGGCCGCAGCCCTTGCCCCGCTTGCGGTAGCGGTCGTTCAGGCACAGCATCCCGCGCAGGAACGTCAGCGGCGCGACGACGCTGCCCGTGCCGCGCGGCGCGAGCTCGCCGAAGAGGGTCGGGTCGCCCCCACGCCCCGCCGCCACGAGGCCGCGGCGAGCGGCGTCGTAGAGCTTGCGGTACAGCTGCGGCGACGCCGGGCGGCCCTTGGAGAACTGCGGGCGCAGGAAGCGTGGGAGGTTGGGCTCGTTCCAGATCGACCAGGTGCCGACGCGCCCGCCGTAGTGGCGGCCGACGGCGGTCATGAACTGCTGGAAGCGGGCGGGGCTCGGGCGCGTGACGGTGTCGCGCCTGGCCTTCGTCGCCCACTTCGGCACCGGCCCGGAGACCGTGAGCAGGATGCTCCAGCCGCGCGCCCGCGCGGCGTCGACGAGCGCGTCGTAGCGGCGCCAGTCGTAGTTGCTCGGGTCGGTCTCGTCGATCGGCGGCCGGGTCGACTCGTCGCGGTCCGGCGCGACCTCGTACCAGTACAGGACGACGCGCAGGCTGCGCACGCCGAGCGAGTCGAGCTCCGCCAGCGCGGCGTCGCGGGTGCCCGGGTCGAGCAGGTCGCGCGGCGCCTCGAAGGTCACGGACATGTTCGGGCTCGCGGCGGCGGGCGCGGCGAGCACGCCGAGCAGGGCCCCGACCGCGAGCGCGATCGAGCAGAGTCGACGGAAGGTGGGCACCTCTGCACGAACACGCCGCCGCGCCGGACGGAGCGGCGCGCGGCTCAGCGCCTGCCGACCAGCTTCCACGCGGCCGGCAGCAGCAGCCCGGCGAGCGCCGACTTCAGCAGGCCGCCGACGATGAACGGGGTGAAGCCGGCGTCGATCGCCTCGGCGGGCGACAGCCCGGCGGAGATCGCCAGCCACGGCACGCCGAGCCCGAAGATCACGATCTGGCCCGCGGTGAACGCCGGGAACGCCCGCAGGAACGTGCGGTCCTGTCGCATCTCGGCGAGACGGCCGACGACGTAGCCGGCGATGATGAAGCCGAACAGGTAGCCGCCCGTCGCGCCGAACAGCACGCTCGGCCCCGAGTCGCCGCCCGAGTAGAAGGGCAGCGCCAGGCCGAGCGCGACGTACAGCGCCTGGCCGAGCGCGCCCCGCCGCGCCCCGAGCGCCGCGCCCGTGAGCAGCACCGCGAACGTCTGCCCGGAGATCGGCACCGGCGAGCCGGGGACCGGGATCTCCACCTGCGCGCACAGCGCCGTGAGCAGCGCGGCGACGAGCACGAGCCCCGCGTCGCGCACGACCGAGCGCGGCAGCGCGTCGGCGAGGACGACGGGACGGGGGGCGGCGACGGTCATCGACACGGGCGTGGGACCTCCTCGGCGGCTGGGTCGGCGGGAGGCTAGAACACCGCGCGCCGCCGGGCGTTACCGTCCGCGCACCATGCCGGGGCTCGCGCCCGACGACGTCGTCGCCACCCACGAGCAGGCTGCCGGCAACGCCCGGCCGCCGCTCCTCGTCCTCGAGCCGCTGCGGGCCTTCCTCGACGCGCACGGCCTCGGCGCGGGCGAGATCGACGCGGAGCCGATCGGCGAGGGCCGCTCGAACGTCACCTTCCTCCTGCGCCGCGAGGGCGCCGAGATGGTGCTGCGCCGCCCGCCCCGCCCGCCATGGCCGCCCAGCGCGCACGACGTCCTGCGCGAGGCGCGGCTCCTGCGCGCCCTCGCGCCCGCCGGCGTGCGCGTGCCGCGGGTCCTCGCCGTGGGCCACGACGACGCGATCATCGGCGCGCCGTTCTACGTCATGCAGCGCCTGCACGGCTCGGTCGTCACCGACGCGCTGCCGCCCGCCCTCGACAGCCCGGCAGAGCGCCGGAACATGGCCGAGAGCCTGCTGCGCGGGCTCGTGGAGATCCACGCCGTCGACCCCGCCTCGCCGGGGCTCGAGGGCTTCGGGCGCCCGACGGGCTACCTCGAGCGCCAGCTGCGGCGCTGGGGCGGCCTCTGGGAGCACAACCGCACGCGCGAGCTGCCCGACTTCGACGCGGCAGGCGCCTGGCTCGCCGAGCACGTGCCGCAGTCGCCGCCGTCCACGGTCGTGCACGGCGACTACCGGCTGGGCAACGTGATGTTCGCCGACGAGGCGCCGGCGCGGCTCGTCGGCGTCTTCGACTGGGAGATGGCGACGATCGGCGACCCGCTCGCCGACCTGGGCTACCTGCTCATGACCTGGAGCGAGGCGGGCGACCCGCCGCGGCGCTTCGAGCTCGCGCCGGTCACGCGGCTGCAGGGCTTCCCGTCACGCGAGGAGCTCGTCGCGCGCTACGAGGAGCTCAGCGGGCGTCGCGCCGGCGACATCCGCTGGTACACGGCGCTCGCGTACTGGAAGGCGACGGTCTTCATGGAGGGCAACTACCGGCGCGCCGTCGAGGGGCGCACCGACGACCCGTACCTCAGGGGCTTCGGCGACGGGGTCGCCGAGCTGGCCGCCCGCGCCCGCGAGCTGACCGGCGCGTAGGGCCCGTCAGTGCGGACGTGTCCGGCCGCCGCCCATGAACTTGCGGCGCACGTCGTCGATCTGCTTGCGCGTCTTGGGGTCCTTCGCGGTGCGCACGGCCTTGTCCGCGAGCTGGCGCCCCTGCGGCGACTTGGCGAGCTTGGTGAGCTTGTTGATGAGCGACATGGTGTCGCGCACAGTACCCACGCGGGGGAGGGGCGACTCACACGCTGCCGGCCTCGATCCGCCGGCGCAGCTCGGCGCCGCGGCCGGCGGCCACGGCGCGCGCCGCGCGGCGCTCGTCGAGGTCGATGCCGCGGGCCTGCGCGAGCTCGATGAGCTCGAGCTTCTCCTCCCCCTGGCGGGCCGCGCGCAGGAACAGCCAGCAGCCGAGGCCCAGGGTGAGCAGCGAGCCCTCGACCATCATGATCGAGCCCGCGACGACCTGGTCGGTCGTGCCCCCCTCGTAGACGTCGTACAGCGGCCGCTCTGCCCAGACGAAGACGTTGGCGAGCACGGTGCCGAAGAGCCGCACGGCCAGCACGTACACGAGGCGCGCGAGGTTGCCGAACCACGCGGGCTTGGGCAGCGGCCCGAGCAGGGCCATCCACATGTTCACTCCCAGCCCGATGAACAGCACGTGCTGGAGCGCGTGGACGGTGTCGTGGCGGATCGCCGCCTCGTGCGGGCCGGGCAGGTGCCAGATGGCGAGGTCGATCGCCCAGAGCGCGAGCGCGGGGACCGGGTGGGCCAGGTGGCGCAGCGGCCCCAGCAGCGGGTTGCGCAGCAGCGGCGCGAGCAGCGGCCCGGTGAGGCCGAGGACCACGAGCAGGGAGCCGAGGTCGGCGATGAGCAGGTGCTCTGCCATGTGGGCGGAGAAGCGCTCCTCGGCGAGCGGCTCCAGCGGCGAGACGAGCGTGCCGACGATGAGCGCCAGGCCCGCGTACCAGCAGACGACGCGCCAGACCGGCACAGGGCGCCCGTGCGCGCGCAGGGTCCGCGCCCGGAGCGCGTACATGACGCCGAACGCGATCGCCGGCGTGACCTGGATCACGAGGCCGCCCACGAGGCGCAGGCTAGTTTGAGTGTGTGGGGTTCGTGGACCTGCACTGCCATCTGTTGCCGGGCGTCGACGACGGCCCGGCGACGCTCGAGGAGAGCGTTGCCTACGCCGCGGCCGCGGCGGCCGCCGGCACGACGACGATCGTCGCGACGCCCCACGTCGAGCTCGTCGACGTCCGCGAGCTTCCCGACCGCGTCGCCGAGCTCCGCGACGCGCTGCGGGCAGCCGGCGTCGACCTGCGCGTCGAGGTCGGCGGGGAGCTCAAGCCGCAGTCGCTCGGCGACCTCGACGGCGATGACCTCGAGATCATCGCCCAGGGCCCGCCCGGCGCCCGCTGGCTGCTGTACGAGGTGCCGTTCGACGGCATCGACGCGGGCGGCGGCCCCGGCTTCGCCGCCGGCGCTCAGGAGCTGCGCGAGCGCGGCTACGGGCTGCTGCTCGCCCACCCGGAGCGCAGCCGCGGCATCCTCCCCGGCGGCTTGGAGGCGCTGGACGCGGAGGTCATGGCCGGCGCGGTCGTGGCCGCGAACGTCGGCCCCCTCGCCGGTCGCGAGACGCCGGAGCGCCACGCCGCCGCCGTGGAGATCCTGCGCCGCGGCACCGTCGGGGTCATCGCGACGGACGCGCACGCGCCCGCCCGGCCATGGACGCTCGCCGAGGGCCGCGACGCGGTGCTGCGCGCCACGGGCGACGCCGCGCTCGCCGCGGGGCTGACGGGCGCGAACCCGGCCGCGCTGCTGGAGTCCGGGATCCCGCCGCGCCCGGCGCTCAGCGCCCGTACAGCGCGCGGATAGCGCGCAGCAGCAGGCGGGTGCGCGCCCGCCGGTACGGATGCATGTGGATGTCGCGGCGCAGG
>Ga0180215_1005905_pt1 | contig 10280 bp, 10 predicted proteins | sample eDN3rd37CBELigBY_FD_128871 | JGI IMG/M metagenome (GOLD analysis project Ga0180215, IMG submission 128871) | Enriched backyard soil microbial communities from Emeryville, California, USA - eDNA 3rd pass 37_C BE-Lig BY (version 2) (version 2) | ecosystem: Environmental > Terrestrial > Soil >...
ATACTCGCAAAAACAAAATCTGCAGGCTCTTCACAGTCGTTAAGGATTTCCACCGCTACTGTCCCTTGTCCTGCAATCACCATTTGATCATCAAATGGGTGAATAAATGCCCTGCTTTCCGCCTCTGCACATTTAAGAGCTTCGTAATAGGAATCATCAAAGGTATCTCCTACGAGAATGATTTCCACTGAGTCCCTCCCAAACAGCTCCACCTGACTTACTTTTTGTCTAGGTGTGGTTGCCGGCATAAAAATTTTTCCCTGGACGCCAAGATGCCTGCATGCATAGGCAACTCCCTGTGCATGGTTCCCAGCACTTGCACAGACAACACCATTTTCCAGCTCCACCGCAGTTAAAGATTTAACTTTATAGTAGGCACCTCTTAATTTAAATGAGCGGACATGCTGAAGATCTTCTCTTTTCAGATAGACATTGCACCCATACTTTTCTGATAGACGTTCATTTTTCTGTAAAGGTGTATGGGCAACAATATCCTTTAGCTGCTGGTATGCAATCAAAATATCTTCCAACTGCACCCATTTTTTTGTCATTACCTTCTGTTCCATTTTGCCACCCTCTTCTTTACAAGTTATTAATTTGTACATTATACCATGACAAATCATGATTTCAATCGGGTTTTTTAAAAATTTACATTTTTCGAATTATTTTAAGGATAGAAATCGCTGAAACCGACATATAATAAGCAAAAGCTAATTTATATCTCAAAGGGGTGCCGGAATGGAGTTTTCTTTATGCAGTCTGGATAGCGCTTTGCCTGTAGAAGTAACATTGGATGAAGATAACGGCAGGTATATGATTCGGAAAAGCGACACGAGCGGAGAGTACTTCAACAGTGCTGACGAATTAATACAATGGGTGAAAACCAACTTTACAGCAGAAGAGTTTTGCGATCCCAAAGAATACCACGGAATGATTCAGAAAATGACAGATTATTTAGTGAATCCCAATTTCTAATTTAATTAACCGCATAATTTAAATAAGGCCCCTGACTGAAAGGGGCCTTCTTCTTATGACGCGATCTTCTTGCCTGTAAGGCTGCTGCAGATTATTTCTCTTACTTCCTGCGCAAGAAACTTTGCTTCCATATTTTGAACGATCCTGGAATTCACAGGCTTACACACCTGGATTTCTATTTTAGCCGGCTTTATGAGCCTCCCATTCTTTTCAAACACATCAGCTGTCCCTTTAATGGAAATTGGCACAATCGGAACACCTGCATCCTGTGCAAGCCTGAATCCGCCCACCTTAAAAGGCGCTACCTGACCGCCCTTGCTTCTGGTTCCTTCCGGAAAAATCAGGAGAGAGTGCCCCTGCCTTAATAGTAATGCAGCATCCTTTAAAGAATTGACAGCCTTGCTGCGATTGCTGCGATCAATAAAAACACAGTTCATGACTTCCATCCATGAAGAGATAATGGGTGCTTTCTTAACTTCAACTTTTGAAATAAAACCAAAAGGTTTATCAATAGATGCAAGAAGGACTGGAATATCAAAATCCCCTTCATGGTTGCAAACAATGACAACAGGTCCGCCCGGAATCAATTCCTGCCCCTTAACTTTCACTTGAGAGCCTGAGATTTTCATAATTGTCCTGGACCACTTCTGCGGCACATTATGGATAATGCGGTCTCGTTCCTCAACAGGGAGCGCAGCATTCAGTTTCCTCATTCGGGTTAGTGCAGGCAGGCTATAAACCAAATATCCGCCCATATACAGAAAAAAGATTATTAATCGAAGCATAATGACCTCCAGGTCTTGGGATGGTTTACATTATATAATAATCAGGTTCCTTTCACTATATGTTTACAGATTAAATGATAAAAACAAAGCAGCCCGCCGGAGCGAGCTGCTTTAAAGATTATTTTCTTTTATAAATGAGGAATTCAAAATCATATGGATTTTTTTCATCCCTGGTGCCCTTCTCCCTTGAAAGGAGATCCCATTCTGACATGTCTAATTCCGGAAAGTATGTGTCTCCTGCAAATTGGTCATAAATCATAGTCAAATAGAGACGATCTGCTGCAGGAAGGATGGCTTTAAAAATCTCGGCACCGCCAATGACGAAGATTTCATCTTCCTTTACACCGCTGTACTTCAGAAGCTCTTCAACCGTATTTACAACTGTGCATCCTTCACAGGAAAAGGATTTATTCCGGGTAATAACAATATTCTCTCTCCCCGGCAGAGGTCTTCCGATTGAATCCCAGGTTTTTCGTCCCATGGCAATCGGATGTCCCATCGTAGTTCTTTTAAAGAACTTTAAATCCTCAGGCAGATGCCAGGGAAGTTTATTATCCTTGCCGATCACACGATTCTCATCCATTGCCCACATTAAAGAAATCATACACTGACAACTCCTTTAATATGAGGGTGGGGATTATAGTCTTCCAGCTGGAAATCATCAAACTTAAAGCTGAAAATATCTTTCACATCCGGATTAATGATCATTTTTGGAAGCGGCCGGGGATCACGGCTCAGCTGGAGGTTTACCTGGTCAATATGATTCTGGTAAATATGCACATCTCCGAAAGTATGTACGAATTCACCAGGCTCCAGATCGCACACCTGTGCAACCATCATAGTCAGTAAAGCATAGGAAGCAATATTAAACGGAACCCCGAGAAAAACATCCGCAGATCTCTGATAAAGCTGGCAGGAAAGCTTTCCATCTGCTGCATAAAACTGGAACATGCAGTGGCAAGGCGGCAAAGCCATTTTTTCTATCTCTCCTGCGTTCCAGGCATTTACTATCAGCCGGCGGGAATCAGGATTTGTTTTAATCTGGTCAATCAGGCTGCTAATCTGATCAACTGTATTTCCATCGGCACCTGTCCATGATCTCCATTGATGACCATATACCGGCCCAAGATTGCCTTCCTCGTCAGCCCATTCATTCCAGATTCGCACACCATTCTCCTGAAGGTATTTTACATTGGTATCACCGTTTAAAAACCATAACAGCTCATGGATAATGGATTTTAAATGCAATTTCTTTGTTGTAACCAATGGGAAGCCTTCCTGCAGGTTAAAGCGCATCTGATAGCCAAATGTACTTATTGTCCCTGTACCAGTGCGGTCTTCTTTCTTCGTCCCATTCTCCAAAACATGCTTGCATAGATCCAAATATTGTTTCATTTCAACCCAACCTTTTTTAAATACTCATTGCTATTGTACACGAATTTCCGTAAATTTCACATCGGATAAAAATTAAGAGAATACGATGAAATTAGTTTAATTTGTTTATAAAATCATAGGTCTTCGGAGCATTCACACTTAATGATTTCCTGGATTCCCCGCCTGCAAAATACATGGCAAAAGCCTCAGCGAAATATTCTTCAGGGAAGGATAGAAAATAGTTTTGACCCGGGAACAATTTAGCTTTCTCAGCTTTCCAGACAGAGAGAAACTTCTGATTAAATCGGATGCCATTGTAAACATAGCGATCAACAGAATGGGCAAGTTCATGAAGTTCCAGGTTAATGGATCCATGGCCTTTCCCCTTCTCACTGTAGCCTATTTTAACAAGGACTGTTTTTGCCCCGCCAATCCCCGGGACATCGTCCCAAGTGGTACCCCCTGTATAGCCGCGGGGAATTACCCCTTCAAGGTGCTGGGCTGTAGGATTATCAGTAAGCTTTCCTACGAATAATTTCACCCTGATATCTTCATCCTCTATTTTGGTCAGCAGGGAGGCTGGCAGATTATCCACCCGGGAAATCATTTCTGCAGCCTCCCCCTCATCAAAAGGTTCGAGCGGCAATATAAAAATGCCGCCAAGCTGTCGTGGAGATTTTAAACTGAGAAACTCTTTAAGCTGGGAGGAATTCGGATAATCTTTTAGTTTGATCCCGCCCATGGCAGCCTGAGAGTTCCCCAGCAGTGCAAGGGAAACCATCATGATTGTAAATGTCAGTGCCATTTTGCGCATTTTAAAAGCCCCTTCTGCTAATCTAAGATGTATAATTTACGGGCAACAGAGCTCTTTGAAGTGTCTAAGCTGCGGAACTGCCTGAATGGAGAAAAAATTTTTAACCGTTCTGTTAATCTATTAAAATTATAACATACGAATGAAGAAGTTGAAGGAAACAAATGATGGGAAAATTAAATGAAAATTCAAAAAGGGCCCGAATAAATTCGGGCCCTGCCAATGAATATCTTTATTAAGAATATGAACGCACAACATCTGATAGGCCTGGAGAAGCCGTTCCAGTGCCAACTGCAGCAAACTTCCAATCGCCTCCATGGCGATAAATCTCACCGACAATTAAACTAGTTTTTCCGCTGTAATCATCTGTAAGATTATATTTAATCAATTCTTGATTATTTCCAGAGTTAACGACACGGATGAATGCATTCTGAATCATGCCAAAATGCTGCTTTCTTTTTACACTATCATAGATATTTACAACAAAAACCATTTTGTGAACGTGTGCCGGCACTCTGCTTAAATCAACCATTACCTGCTCGTCGTCTCCATCTCCCGCTCCGGTAAGATTGTCCCCGGAATGCTGTACACTTCCATCGCTGCTTTTTAAATTACCGAAATAAATAACATCTTTATTACTCTTAAGCTTTCCATTTTCACCAAGCATGATAACAGAAGCATCGCAGTCGATATTTGCACCGCCGCCGCCTCCGAATAAAGATCCCAGAAGACCGCCGCCTCCGCTTTTTTGTACTGGATCCCAGCCTAATCCTACCATAATTTTAGATAATCCGGGATTTCCTTTAGTTAAGTCAACACGCTGGCCTTTTTGAAGATTTATTGCCATATCAATTCCACCTCATCAATTATTTATATTTTATTTTAAAATGAGCAGCTGCCTAACCCTGCTGCTTCATTTTTTTAAAATTGTCCTGCAGCTGTTCCAGTCTCCTGGTTCCTTCTTGCCGTAAACGCTTGTTTTCTTCTTCTATTGATTTTGTCTCCTGCATACCTTTCATGATGATATTCCAGGATTCCTCAATGGTTTCTATCTTAATGCTCGGACCGCCTGCCAATCTTGCGATATCAGCGCTTTGATTAGAAATATTCTGGGCATTGCGCACAAGCATTTCATTTGTTCGTCTGTCCAGCTCGCTCATTGAATCTGCAACAAGTTTTTGTCTCTTTGCTGCCACTGCCTGAATCAGGCCATTCTTAAAAATTGGAATCGTAGTAACGAATGCAGAATTAATCTTCCCGATCAGCTTAGTATTGCCTCGCTGCAGCAGCCGGATTTGCGGTGCAGTTTGAAGGGCAACCATTTTAGCCATTTCAAGATCATAGACTCTTTGCTCCAGCAGTTCGATGGCATTTCTTAACGTATCCAGCTGCATCGAAGCCATTTGATCCCCCTGGGCTGCCCTTCCTTCCAGCTGAGGAAGCTGATTGGCTTTTAAATCGTCGGCTTTCAGCTGTCCTGCCACAGCATATTTTTCGAGCGTCAGATAGTACTGATAATTTTGCTCATACATTTGTTCAAGCATGGATGTGGAATCAACCATTTCACTTTGGTATTTGGAAATTTCAACATAAACCTTATCAATTTCCGCGCCCATTGTCTGATATTTCCCGAAAAGCTTTTCAATCATCTTTTCACCGCGCTTGAAAAGCTTGCCAAAGATCCCTTTTGATCCCTGCTCGAAATCCTTCTTGTCAAATTTGTCCATAATTCTGCCGAGCTGCTTTAAAAGCTCACCTGAATCTTCAACCTTGGTTGTTCTCATGTTGCTCAGTATCTGATCGGAAAAGCGGGAAATCTGGACTGCAGGCTCTTTACCGAATTCAAGTATTTGAATTTGGTCCTTCTCATCGATGGACCTGGCCAAATTTTGCACCTCAGGCTCCTGCCTTAAAGCAAGCTTAATTTCTGATACCTTATTTTCGGTTAATTTGTCATCCTGCACCTGGGCTGTTAAATTCAAATCTGTTGCGTTAGTCGGATTCATTTTCAATCACCCTTTAAATTTTTTAATATTCCTTGAAAGAGAACCTTCTTTAGAAAAGATGGCTCCTTAAATTCCTGTTCAAAAACAACATCCTCAAGCCAATGGACATCATATAAATCTTCCTCAATGAAGTTTTCAATGTCGTTATGGCCCGGCGGATTATACAATACAATATCCAGTCCAAACTGATTAAGCAGTAAAAGAAGAGCGGCATCCGATCTTACCATCGTCCCGTTCAGCTCGTTGTTATAGAGGATAATTTTAGGGACTTCCTGCGAATAATCAAATTGCTGCATTAATTTTAGAATGCTCGGCGGAATTTGCAGGCTTTGGCTAAATAGATAAATCTTCAATTCATCTTCCGCTTCACCGGAAAGCGGCTTTATACGCGGACGTTCACACATATTTCTAATCGCCATTGCAATTCCATTTTGCAGGCCGCCAGGAAGCTGCTGATACCTCCAATAGTGCCCTGCAATGATTTTTTCAGGATCCAGCTTTCCTTCCCTGTCAAGTGCATTCCGATAATGGAACCGAAAATCATTGTTGACGCTATTTGTAAAAGGAAATCTCCTTATCAGCAAACTTTCATCATACTGGCTGATTGTTTGTATTCGATCCCAGTATTCCTTGCGGTTCCTGCTTACACCCTGGATTTTTGAAAATACGGAAGGTATCATGACCCTTCCTTCTTTCACCTCGAAGTTTGGGCGGATCATGGCTTTCTCTTTAATTAAAATAAAGAGCTCATCATAAGTGGTTTTCAAAGTAACAGAGGAAGGTGTATAATCCCGCAGCTGCCAGGGCTTATAAAGTCCTGATCCCTCATGGTTAAGGATGGTTTCTATTTCCCTGGATGCTCTATAGGCAACTGTAGCACTCCTTCTTCTCTTTTCTTGCGGAAAAGGCTCTGGCTTTTTCTGTTCAGGGTAATGATGGACAAAAGATTCCTGACCAACCGGCCCCATTTTTGCCGGAAGATCTTCCCCTGAAGGAGAAAAATAAAGAATATCGCACCCGATTTGAATTAAGTAATACAAAAAATAAAAATGACTCTTTTTCCCATTACCGTACCATAGGATTTTTGGCATGGCCCTTTTAGGGTCAATATCTTTAAGTTCTGTGCCCAAATGGTTAGTGGACCACTTAATCACATCTACAAGCACTCTTCGGATATCCTGGTTTTTTAATCCGGCTGGTTCATGTTCAGAAAAAAGTTTCAGCATACTGATCATCGCTTCTCTAATCTTCCTGTGCATAGAAGGTGAGGATGATTTAAGCAGCAGCTGTTCCCCATCAAGGAAAGCAGCAAAGCGGTTTATGGATAAATCCTGTTCCTGGTTAATGTTCAGGACTTTTTGTATCGCCTGGAAATGCTGATTATTAATGGTTTTATCCAGATGTTCTTCACTCAAAAGAAGCAGCCCTGCATTCTCTGTGTGAATAAGGTCAAAAAGACGATTATAATATTCATCTTCATCAAGCGGAACTCCGAGAAACCTGGCAACAATCTGGCCAATATGCAAAGTTTGCTGTTCCTCTCTGTAACTGTAACGCTCGTGATTAGGCTTTGTTAAGTGTGAGGTCCAATTCTCATGTGTAATCTTTATAATGTGATTTTTAATTTGACTGTACGACAAGTTCAATTTATATCCCTTCCCTCTATGAGCGAAAGATGCATTCTTATCATTTCATTCAAAAATGGCGTTTCAGTTCCCGGATAATGACACGGGAAAAAATATGTAAACTTATTACCATCATATCATAGGAATACAGCCTATTTCTAAAATGGTTAACTTTCTTTACGATTTAACAGGAAGAAAGTTTCATTTCAGCCGTATTTTCATAGCTGAATAACCTCAAATGAACTTTTTCACCATTATTCCTGTCCCCGCATAAATTGGAGTACTCTGTGAAAGGAAGGTGAATCAGTATGAGGCTGCTTTTTCGAAGAGTGAGATATCAGGGGATTGATCATGATCTGGATATGATCAGGAATATTTTATGTTCCAGTTCTTTTGTTTTCACAGACATCTTTTTCTTGTCATTAATTCTTGCAGTCTTCACTTTTGTTAGTTACCAGTCTATTGCCATCAGCAGCTTAATCTTTACAGGATGCTATACGTCTTGCATCTGTTTATTTATCGCTTTAAAAAAATGGCTGAGGGACCAGCCGGACTAAACTCTTTCTTTAATATTATTTAAAACATCATTAAGAATTTCTTCCCCGGCTGCTGCCCCTATATTATTAGAAATCAAGTAAGGATGTGAGAGGGCTGGATTAGCTGCCAGCTCACCATGGTTTGGGACGTATGGGAAATCGCAGAACTTTAAGAAATCATGGTCCAGAACTGAATCACCTGCTCCGAAAACAATTTTTATTTCTTCCCGATTCTTAATAAATTTTACTGCCTCGCCTTTACAGATGGGATTCGGCATAAAATACAGTTTTCTCCCCTGAAGGGATATTCTCCACCCATAAGACTCAGTCAGCCTTACTATTTCCTCTTTGGCTGCTGTTGTAATATGTTCATTCAGAATATAGTAAAAGAAAAGATTTTCAGCGGTTTTTATTTTTCCGTTCAGTTCCAGAGATTGTGATCTGTCCATCATTTCCTCAAGCAATGCACACTCTGCCTTTAGACGCTTTCGTACTATGCCGGACCACTCCTCAAGAGGCTTTCCATGATAATGGATATTTGCGCCATTCGATGTGACAGTGTACGGAATATTAAGTTGGTCATCCTGAAAAATAAAAATGCGCTTATATTGTTCGTAAGTTCTCGTTGTAACAGGCACAAAGAGCATTTGAGCGGATACCCTTTTCAGCATCAAGAGCCCCTCGTTCGTCATAAAGGCCACTTCCCTGCCATCTTTACGCTCAACCCCAATTAAATTTTTTTCTCCTGTCTGACCAAAATCAGCTAGTGCTTTATTTGAGTAGATCAATGTCCTGTCCAGGTCTGAAGCAAACATCCTCATTATTCTTCTCCCGTCTTTTTAATTAATCCACAGCATGTGTAGCTCATATCAGGATAATGAATAATCTCGACATTCCTCTCCCGGGCAAGCATCACAATATGGCGAACATATGGGCTTTTAGGGTCTCTCATCAGAATTTTCCATGGAAGCCTTCTCAGAAGAACCCTGGTGGTTTCTCCGACTCCCGGCTTTACAAAGTTAATAGATTCAATTTTAAATTCCTCTTATATTCTCTGAACTTCTTTCATTCCTTTAAAACATGCTTCCCCAGGGTTTTCCATAATCTTGGCCGCAAGTTCAGCTGCTTCCTGTTTAATAGCCGAGAACTCTTCTGTAATCGCTGAGAGATAATGGTTTGAAACATCTGCTTCCTCCAGCTCCCTATAGTATTTGGCGCCATGGTAATCTTCCGGCCCAATTAAGGATTCATTTAATACTGTTCTGCTGACCAATCCTGAAACAGTAGAATTGAGGCAGGCACTTGGAATCAGAAAGTCCTCCCTTGTTCCATAAAGTGTTGTGCAAAATCCTGGATCTGCAAGAACAGCCAAAGTGTCATCGAGAAGAACACCATAATGTTCATGGAATTGTCTGCAGGCCTTGGTTAATTCAACAGAAATAGCCCCTTTGCCTGTCCATCCATCCACAAACTGAATATTGCAGCCAGGATGTGAGTTTAAGATATGCTTTATCGCATTTTCGTCGATCCCCCGGTCCCTGATAATGGAAATGCTGTAATGCGGCAATCTTACTCCATATACTTCATAAAGATACCGTTTTATTAGAATACCGACAGGCGTCCCTGCTCTGGCCAGGGAAACTAAAACCGCATTTTCTCCTTTTTTCTTCCAAATTTGTTCAGAAACCACTCCTGTGGACAATGCTGTTTTTCGTTTGTATTCATCAAGTGTTTCCCAAAACAGGGAAAGGTAATTTTCAGGAGGCTGGTATTCAATAGGAAGTGTTTCACTATAATGCTGACCGGACTGAATGTTTTTTTCCCTTTGCTCAATGGATCCTTCAAGTGAATATCTGCTTAAATCCTTCAGTAAAAATACAACGTCATCTTTACTATATGAACCAAATTTTTCCGCAATTCTATTCATTTGTTTCACCCCCATTAAAGCAAACTATTTTTATATTCTTTATATATTTCTTTAATTGATTGATAAAAGGCATAAGTGAATCTTTTTCTGGCTTTCTTTCGAAAAACAGGAAAAGTTCTTCATAATAGTCCTCTGGAATGTTATAAACAAATTGCGCCATTTCAGGGTTTTCAGGGTTTTGAAAGGAAATGCCGTATTTGGCTCCATATTCATTATCACTACTTACAAATATGGGACTGCG
>Ga0180215_1005906_pt1 | contig 10280 bp, 8 predicted proteins | sample eDN3rd37CBELigBY_FD_128871 | JGI IMG/M metagenome (GOLD analysis project Ga0180215, IMG submission 128871) | Enriched backyard soil microbial communities from Emeryville, California, USA - eDNA 3rd pass 37_C BE-Lig BY (version 2) (version 2) | ecosystem: Environmental > Terrestrial > Soil >...
GGCCGCGGGCGCGACGACGGCCATCGTCGGGAGGCGCCGGCCGCCGATGAGCGGCATCCAGTCCGGCGCCCGCTCTCCCCACGGCCGCACGAGGCCGAGCGTGAGCAGCGCCGCGCCCTCGGCGACGACGCTGAGGCCGAGGACGTAGAGGCTCTCCCAGCCCTCGACGCGGATCGGCTCGCCCGCCTCGACCGCGCCCATGGAGAACCCGAGGGCGACGGGGATGCGCCACAGCCCGGACGGCAGCGTCACGAGCGGGACGAGGTGGGCGGCGACCGCCGCCCAGCGGGGGACCGGCGCGATGGTGGTGGTGCTCATGCCTCGAGCGTGCTCGCGAGCACGGCCCGCGGCATCAGCCCGAGGTCGCCTCCGAGTCCGACCCAGGTCGCACGAGGCCGCTCTCGTAGGCGAGCACGACGAGCTGCACGCGGTCGCGCACCTCGAGCTTGGCCAGCAACCGCCCGACGTGCGTCTTCACCGTCGCCTCGGCCATGAACAGCCGCTCGCCCACCTCGGCGTTCGACGCGCCCCGCGCCACCTCGAGCAGGACCGCCCGCTCGCGCTCGGTGAGCGCGTCCAGGCGCGGGTCCGGCGTCGTCGCGCCCGGCAACCGGTCGGCGACGTGCTCGAGCAGCCGCCGCGTCGCACTCGGTGCGATGACGGCGTCGCCGGACGCCACCGCGCGGATGGAGGCGAGCAGCTCCTCGGGCTCGGCGTCCTTGAGCAGGAAGCCGCTCGCGCCGGCACGGATCGCCGCGAAGACGTACTCGTCGAGGTCGAACGTCGTGAGCACGACGACGCGCGGCGCGCGGTCGCCGTCACGCTCGAGCAGGTGCCGCGTGGCCGCGACGCCGTCCAGGCGCGGCATGCGGACGTCCATGAGGACGACGTCCGCCGACGTGACGCCCAGGGCTTCCAGTGCCTCGCGCCCGTCGCCCGCCTCCCCGACGACCTCCATGTCGGGCTGCGAGTCGATGACCAGGCGCAGGCCGGCCCGCACGAGCGCCTGGTCGTCGACGAGGAAGACCCGCAGGGCGCTCACGCCGCGCCCACCGGGATCCGAGCGTGCACCTCGAAGCCGCCCTCGGGCAGCGGGCCGGCCCGCAGCGTGCCGCCCCGCGGCTCCACCCGCTCGCGCATGCCGGCCAGGCCGCGCCCGCGGCCGTCGCCGCCCGCCCGCGCGCCCGTCCCGTCGTCGCGCACCACCAGGCTCACGGCGTCGGGCTCCCAGCGCAGCTCGACGGTCGCCGCCGCGCCCGGCCCCGCGTGCTTGAGCACGTTCGTGAGCGCCTCCTGCGCCACCCGGTAGACCGTCATGCCGGTCGCCGCCGCCACCGGTCGCGCGTGGCCGCGCTCGGCGAAGTCGATCGACAGCCCCGCCTCGCGCGTGCGGGCGACGAGCGCCGGAAGCTCCTCGACGCCGGGTTGCGGCTGCAGCGGGGCGCCCTCGCCCTCGCGGAGCAGCCCGAGAGCGCGACGCATCTCGCCCTGCGCCTCCCGCGCGCTCGCGGCGATCGTGTGCAGCGCGGCGGTCGCGGCGCGCGGGTCGTGCTCGGCCGCGTAGCGCCCGCCGTCGGCCTGAGCGATGACGACGGAGAGCGTGTGCGCCACGACGTCGTGCAGCTCGCGGGCGATGCGAGCGCGCTCCTCCGCCGCCGCCAGCGCCGCCTTGCGGTCGCGCTCGGCGGCGAGCAGCCGCGCCCGCTCGTGCAGCGCCTCGCGCTCGCGGACGCGGACGCGCATCCGGTCGCCGAGCACCGCGGCGAGCAGCAGGTGCAGCGACAGCACGACCCAGGCGACGAGGACGCCGGCGTCGTGGAGGTCCTCGAAGTACAGCGCGAACGGCACCGCGCCGGCCAGCGCGACCGCGCAGCCGATCGCCGGCAGCGGCGCGGGCGCGTAGGCGACGAGCGTGTAGGGCGCGACGAGCGGCGCGGCGTTGGCGGCGAGGAAGGGGGCGACGACGAACAGCTCCGCCCCGCACGCGAGCATCACGGCCGCGAAGACGTGGGCCGGATGGCGGCGGCGGAGCGCGAGCGGCGCGACGAGCACGACGGTCATCACCACGTCGGCCACGCCGGCATCGGCCTCGCTGCCGGTGAGGGTGCTCACGCACACCGCGAGCAGCGCGACGGCGAGCGCCACGTCGCCGGCGAGCGGGTGGCTGTCGAGCCATCGGTGCGCGCGGGCGAGCACGACCTCAGCGTAGATCGGAGCGCTCGCGGGGAGGTCCACCTCAGGTCGCGCCCGGGTCCGCCGCAGGTCGCACGCGCGACCACGGTCTCGGGACCCGCGGCGGACGGCCCGGCGCGGAGCATCGAGGCCATGCGCTCCCCCATCCCCGCACCCCGCGCCGCCGCCTGGGCGGCCGCCGCGCTCGGCCTGGAGTACGCCGCCTCCAAGGCGGTCATGGCGGCCCGCGGCGAGCTCGGCGTCGTCGGCTACCCCGCGCCGCCGGAGGCCTACGAGGGCTTCACGCGCGACGTCACCGCCGCCCAGCTCGCCGGCGTGCCCACCGGCCTGGCCACCGTGGCGCTCGCGCTCGCCCTCGTGGCGCCGTGGGGGCGCAGGATCCCCGCGCGGGTGCGCGCGGCGGCCGCCGTCCTGGCCTTCGCCGGCTGGCTCGCCGGCGCGTCCGTCGTCGTCGCGTCGCTCGCCGGCCTGCGCGAGGACCACGGCCAGTGGGGCCCCGGCGCGCTCGTGCTCGCGCTCGCGCCCCCGGCGGCGTGGGCCGTGCTCGCACGCCACGCCCTGCGCGACGCGCGCCTCCCGCGCATCCCCCGCACCGCGCTCCCCGCCGCGGGGGCGGCGCTCGGCTGCGCGCTCTACGGCGCGATGAAGCTCGACTGGGCGCTCGGCGGCGAGACGCTCATGCGCCAGACGCCGCTGAGCTCCGAGGCGGTGCGCGAGCTGCTCGCGCGCGAGGGGGCCTGGGACACGTCGCACTGGGCGAGCGTGGGCCTCGCGGTCGTCGGCGTCGCGCTCGCGGTCGCCACCGTCCGCGCACGCCGGGCGCCCGGCGCGCTGCGGGTGTGGCTGCCCGGGCTGATCGGCGTGCTCATGCTTGCCCGCGCCGGCTGGGGCGCGGGCTCGGACGTCGCGGTCCTCACCGGAACGATGGACGGCAGGGCCTACGCGGCGCGCTGGGACCTGTGGCTCTGGTCGCCCGCGTTCGCGCTGTGGGGCACGGCCTGGCTGCTGACCGCGCGGGCGGCTCGCGCGGATTCATCCGTTCGGTTGACGATAGGGTCCCGTCCGGCAAGGGAACGGAAGGAGACTGCATGACGTCGATCGAGGGTCTGCACCGCATCGAGCTGGAGATCGTGGGCGCGTACGTGCTCGACACGGACACGGGGCGCGTGCTCGTGGACACCGGCCTGCCGACCACGACGGACACGCTGACCGCCGAGCTCGAGCGCCTCGGCGGGCCCGCGCCGGAGCTCGTCATCCTCACCCACGGCCACATCGACCACGTCGGCGGGCTACCCGCCCTCGGCGACGTGCGCGTCGCAGCGCACACGGACGAGGCCGACCTGCTCGCCCAGGGCGAGACGTCCCGCGGCCTCGTGCCCTCCGAGCACTGCCCGCCCGACCTGCGCGAGCAGATCAAGCACCGCCCGAAGGTCGATCCCGTCCAGGTCGACGTCCGGCTGAGCGAGGGCGACGCCGTCCCCGGCTTCCCGAGCCTGAAGGTCCTGCACACCCCCGGACACAGCGCGGGCCACATCTCCCTGCTGTGGGACCACGCCGGCGGCGTGCTCATCACCGGGGACGCTGCCGCGAACTTCGGTCAGGTCGTGCCGCCGCCCGTGGCGGAGGACTTCGACACGGTCTTCGCCTCGCTGCGCCGGCTCGCCGGGCTGCGCTTCGAGTCGGCGGTGTTCGGCCACGGCGCCCCGATCGCCTCCGGCGCGTCGGAGGCGTTCGGCGCGTTCGCGGGGACCGCGGCGTAGTCAGCCGGCCAGCCGCCTGCGCAGGCCCTCGGCGTTGCGGGGCGCGAAGGCCTCCCAGTCGTTGTTGAAGTAGACGAGCACGTCGCCGGGCAGGGCGCGGATGCGCTCCGCCCAGGCGTCGAGCTCGGAGGGCCCGTAGTTGCCGCGCCGCCCGCGGTGGCCGTAGTGCAGCCGCACGTACGACCAGGAGGCGGTCACCGGGGGATCCGGCAGCGGGCGGCGCGCGTCGTCGGCGACCACGAAGGCGACGTCGCGCTCGCGCAGGAGCGCGGCGACGTCGTCGCAGAACCAGCTCGGGTGGCGCGGCTCGAACGCGTGGCGACCCGGCGGCAGCTCACCGAGCGCGGCGGCCAGGCGCTCGTCGTCGCGGCGGAAGTTCGCGGGCAGCTGCCAGAGCGTGGCGATGAGCCGCCCGGCGGCGACCATCGGCTCGATGCGCTCGCCGAGGCGCGCCACGCCGTCGGCGACGTCGCGCAGCCGGCGGATGTGCGTGAGGTAGCGGCTCGCCTTCACCGCGAAGCCGAACCCCTCCGGCGTCTGGGCCACCCACCCCGCCACGGCATCGCGGGTCGGCAGCCGGTAGAAGGTCGTGTTGACCTCCACGGTGTCGAAGCGCTCGGCGTAGGCCTCCAGCCAGCGGCGGGCCGGCAGCCCGTCGGGGTAGAACGCGCCGCGCCAGTCGCGGTAGTTCCAGCCCGAGCAGCCGATCCGGATCACGCGATCGTGGATACCCGGCTGCGTGGTCAGGGTGCCCTGACGCGCGCAATTGACCAACGGTCAGCAAGGCGCTACTGTGATTGACCACCGGTCAACCAGGAGCGTCCCGCCGTGCCCGTCATCACCCATCCCCGCCGCGCGCACCCGCCGCGCACGCGCCGGCCGTCCGCCGAGGCCCCGGCAGACGTCCGCGCCGCGGTCTCGGCGCGCCGCGAGCCCAGGTTCCTGCTCGCGGGGCCCGAGAAGCGCGCGCTCGAGGCGATCGCGCGCCGCCTGCCCCGCTGGGTGCTGCCCGACGACCTCACGGCGCTCGGCGTCCTCGCCGCGCTGGGGATCGCGGTCGCCTACGCCCTGTCGGGCAACTCGGACGCCTGGCTGTGGGCCGCGAGCGCGCTGCTCGTCGTGCACTGGCTCGGCGACTCGCTGGACGGCACGCTCGCCCGGGTCCGGGGGATCGGGCGCCCGCGCTACGGCTACTACCTCGACCACCTCGTCGACGCGGTCGCCACGGCGATGATCGGCATGGGCCTCGGCCTGTCGCCGCACATGCTCCTGTCCGTCGGCGCCGTGCTCGTCGTCGCCTACCTCGTGCTCTCGGTCAACGTGTACCTCGAGAGCCAGGCGCTCGGCCGGTTCTCGATCGGCTACGGCAAGCTGGGCCCGACGGAGGCGCGCATCGGCCTCATCGCGCTGAACACGGCGCTCGCGCTCGGCCTCGACCTGCGGATGGAGATCGCGGGGCTCGGGGTCACCGCGCTCGACGTCGCCGGCATCGGCCTCGCCGCCGCGATGCTCGCGGCGCTCGCGGTGCGCGCGCGGGCGAACCTGCGCGAGCTTGCGACGGCGGAGCCGCCGGCGCCGCGGCACGACTGACGGCTTGTCCGACAAGATGATCGCAGGGACCCCTACATTGTCCGGGGAACCCCCAGGAGGAAGCCTGTGTCGATCGCCCCTGACGTCAGCACCGAGGAGCTGCTCGAGCGCGCCCGCGCGCTCCGCCCCGTCTTCGCCGAGCAGATCGAGGAGACCGAACGGCTCACCCACATCTCCGAGGACCTGCACGCCAAGGTCGAGGCGGCCGGCTTCTACCAGCTGCTGACGCCCAAGCGCTACGGCGGCTTCGAGGTCGACCTGCCGACCTACGTGCGCATCTGGATGGAGATCGCGCGCGGCGACATGTCGGGGGCGTGGAACGCGTGCCTCGCCGCCAACCACGCGCTGCAGCTCGCGTCCTGGTTCCCCGAGCACACGCAGGAGGAGATCTTCGGCACGCCGGGCGGGATGAAGGCGGCGTCGGTGGCCGCGCCGCTCACCGAGTTCGCCCGCAAGGTCGACGGCGGCTGGATCCTCAACGGCAAGGTCGCCTACTGCTCCGGGATCCCGTACTCCACGCACTACATGGGCCAGGCGCTCACCGAGCCCGCCGAGCCGGGCGGCCCTCCCGGCCCGCCGATCCTGTTCTGGGCCCCGCGCGACACGTTCACGATCCTCGACGACTGGGGCCACCTCACCGGCCTCGTCGGCAGCGGCTCGAACTCGATCGTGTTCGACGACGCGTTCGTCCCGGACCACTACGTGCTCGAGGCGACGCACATGGGCGACGTCGACCCGGGCGACGGGACGATCGGGTACCGCCTGCACGGCAACCCGCTCTACAACAGCCGCGGCCTCGGGTTCTTCACGATGACCGTCGGCGGCATCATGGTCGGCGGGGCCTACGGCGCGCTCGACGAGTTCAAGCAGATCCTGCTCACGCGCGACCTCATCCGCCCGCCGTTCGGCAAGCGCGCGACCGACCCCGACCACCAGCGCTGGTACGGCGCCGCGCTCACGAAGATCAAGGTCGCCGAGGGCGCCCTGCTGCACTCGGCCGAGATGCAGATGGAGTTCGCGCGGCAGGTGGCCGAGGGGCGGCCGTACACGTGGGGCGACGACCAGTTCGTCGGCACCGTCGCGCGCGACGCCTACTCGCTGGCGTGGCAGGCGATGCAGGAGTGGATCTTCCGCTACTCGGGCTCGTCGGCGGCGACGAAGGGCGCGAAGATCGAGCGCACGCTGCGCGACATGGCGACCGGCTGGAGCCACTTCAACACCGCGCAGACGGACTTCGGCTACGCCGAGCTCGGGCGCTGGGAGCTCGGGCAGCCGCGGACGGAGCTCTTCTAGACCGCGGCGGCCGCCGCGCGCCAGGCGGCGAAGCGCTCCTCGACGAGCGTCGCCGCCGGCCGGCGCGGCCGCACCTCGCCCGTCACGCGCGGCGGCCGGGCCGGCGCGCCGGCGAGGATCGCCGCGCCGAGCGCGGACGCGTCCGTGGCGTCCACGAGCGCGAGCGGCTCGCCGAGCGCATCGGCGAGCGCCTGCGCGAAGACGGGGTCGTGCGCGCCGCCGCCGAGCAGCCGCAGCGGCCCCTCCCCGCGGCCGGCCTCCGCGTCCAGGGCGTCGCGGGCCCACCGCACGGCGAACGCGACGCCCTCGAGCACCGACCCGCGCAGCGCCTCGGCGTCCGTCGCCAGGCTCAGGCCCGTCCACGCCCCGCGCGCCGCCGGGTCGAGCAGCGGCGTGCGCGCGCCCGTGAGGTGCGGGACGAACAGCGGGCCGTCGCCGACCCGCGCCGGCCCGTCGCCGAGCAGGCGTCGCGCCCAGTCGATCGCCAGGCCGGCGTTCTGGACCGCCGCGAGCGCGTACCAGCCGGGGCCCGCGGCGCGGAAGCGGTGACACGTCGGCTCAGGCACGCGCGGCAGCGGCTCGGCGGCGGCCTGGGCGAGCTGCGCGCCCGTGCCCACGTTGAGCATCCGCCCGCCCGCGGCGAGCAGCGCCGCCGCGGTGTCCGCCGCGCCGTGCACGAGCGGCGTGCCCGCCCGTACCGCGCCAAGCTCGACCCGCAGCTCGCCCGCCGGCGCGTCCGACGGGCGCACGGGCGCCAGGAGCGGGTCGTCGCAGGCCCAGGCGTCGGCGGCGAGGTCCCAGAGGAGCGTCGCCGAGGCGTCGCTGGGCTCCGTCGCCGCAGGCGCGCCGAGGGCGGTCCGCAGCCAGTCCTTCGGCTGCAAGGCCCACCGCGCCCGGCGCACCGCCTCGGGCTCGTGCGCCCGCAGCCACGCGAGGATCGGTCCCGCGAACCCCGGCGCCGCGGGGTTGCCGGGCGAGCGCCAGCGCGCCGCCTCCGCCTGCGCGCGGCCGTCGGCCCACAGGATCGCCGGGCGCACCGGCGCGCCCGCCTCGTCGCACAGCACGACCCCGTGCATCTGGCCCGCCAGGCCGATGGCCGCCACCTCGCGCGCGCCGCACGCCGCCACCGCGTCGCGCGCAGCTCGCAGCCAGGACCACGGATCCGCCTCCGCCCAGCCGGGCCGCGGCACGTCGACGGCGCACGCCGCGCGGCCCGTCGCCAGCACCGCGCCGTCCTCGCCGGCGAGCAGCGCCTTCACGGCCGAGGTGCCGAGGTCCAGCCCCAGGTAGGCCGCGCGGGTCATCAGCCGGGCACAATGACGGCGTGCCGCCGGCATCGCACACGTCCCACTGGGGGGCGTTCAGCGCGGAGGTCGAGGACGGGCGCCTCGTCGGCGTCACGCCGCGCGCCGACGACCCCGCGCCCTCGCCGCTGCTCGGCAACATCGTCTCCGCCAACAGCCGCGCTCGCGTCGCGCGGCCGATGGCGCGCCGCGGCTGGCTCGAGGACGGGCCCGGCCCCGACCGGCGCCGCGGAGCGGACGACTGGGTCGCGCTGAGCTGGGACGAGGCGCTGGAGCGGACCGCCGCGGAGCTGCGCCGCGTGCTCGCCGACCACGGCAACGAGGCCGTGTACGCCGGCTCCTACGGCTGGGCGAGCGCCGGGCGCTTCCACCATCCGCAGAGCCAGCTGCGCCGCTTCTACGGGCTGCTCGGCGGCGCGACGACGAGCGAGGGCACGTACAGCAACGGCGCCGCCGAGATCGTCCTGCGCCACGTCGTGGGCAGCGCCGAGGAGGTGTGGCGCGGCGCGACGTCGTGGGAGGTCATCGGGCGCGAGACCGAGCTGCTCGTCGCCTTCGGCGGCCTGCCGGCGAAGAACCTCTCCGTCGTCCCCGGGGGCGTCACGCGCCACGAGATCGGCGAGCACCTCGCCGCCGGCGCGCGGCGCGGCATGCAGATCGTGCTCGTCAGCCCGATCGACGACGAGGTGCACGAGGGCCTGCGCCCCGAGCGCCTGCGCGTGCGGCCGGCGACGGACGCCGCCGTCATGCTCGGGCTCTGCAGCGCGCTCGTCGAGGAGGGCCTGCACGACCGGACGTTCCTGGAGCGCTGCTGCGCGGGCGCCGACCGGTTCCTCCAGACGCTGCGCACCCGGACCCCGGAATGGGCGGCGGAGCTGTCCGGGATCCCCGCCGACACCCTGCGCGCGCTCGCCCGCCGCATGGCCTCCCGGCGCACGATGGTCTCCACGACCTGGTCGCTGCAGCGCATCGAGCACGGCGAGCAGCCCGTGTGGGCCTCGATCGCGCTCGCCGCGCTCCTCGGGCAGATCGGGCTGCCCGGCGGCGGCTTCGGCAACGGCTACGGCTCCATGGGCGACGTGGGCTCGGAGATGACCGCCGTGCGCGTTCCCGCGCTCCCCGCCGCGATCGACGCGACGCCGTCGTCCATCCCGGTCGCGCGCGTGGCGGACATGCTCCTGCACCCGGGCGAGCAGTACGCCTTCGACGGCGAGACGCGCACGTACCCCCACGCGCGGCTCGTGCACTGGGCCGGCGGCAACCCGTTCCACCACCACCAGGACCTCAACCGCCTGCGCCGCGCGCTGCGCCGCGCCGACACGGTCCTCGTCCACGAGCCGTTCTGGACCGCGATGGCGGCGCATGCCGACATCGTGCTGCCCGTCACCACGACGCTCGAGCGCGAGGACATCGGGGCGGGGCGCAACGACGCCTGGGCGATCGCGATGCACCGCGCCGTCGAGCCGTACGGCGAGGCCCGCAGCGACCACGCGATCCTCGCCGGCCTCGCCGGCCGCCTCGGCGTGGGCGAGGCCTTCACGGACGGTCGCGACGAGCGCGCCTGGCTCGAGCACCTCTACGACGGGCTCGCCCGGCGCCTCGCCCGCCACGGCATCGACGCCCCGTCGTTCGAGGAGTTCTGGGCGCAGGGCGCGCTCCCGCTGCCCGCGCGCGACGGCGACCAGGTGCTCTTCGCGGACTTCCGGGCCGACCCGGACGCCCACCCGCTGCGGACGCCGAGCGGGCGCATCGAGCTGTTCTCGGAGACGGTGGCCGGGTTCGGCTACGACGACGCCCCCGGGCACCCGGCGTGGATCGAGCCGCAGGAGTGGCACGGCTCGCCCCGTGCGCGGCGGTTCCCGATCCTTCTCGTCGCGAACAACCCGGCCCGGCGGCTGCACAGCCAGCTCGACCACGGCGAGCACAGCCAGGCGGGCAAGGTCGCAGGGCGCGAGCCGATCCGGCTGCACCCCGGCGACGCCGCGGCGCGCGGCATCGCGGACGGCGACGTCGTGCGCGTGTTCAACGACCGCGGCGCGTGCCTGGGCGGCGCGGTCCTCGACGCCGCGGTCAGCCCGGGCGTCGCGCAGATGTCCACCGGCGCCTGGTACGCGCCGGCCGACCCCGCGCAGGACGCGCC
>Ga0180215_1005907_pt1 | contig 10278 bp, 8 predicted proteins | sample eDN3rd37CBELigBY_FD_128871 | JGI IMG/M metagenome (GOLD analysis project Ga0180215, IMG submission 128871) | Enriched backyard soil microbial communities from Emeryville, California, USA - eDNA 3rd pass 37_C BE-Lig BY (version 2) (version 2) | ecosystem: Environmental > Terrestrial > Soil >...
TAAACTGATACTCAAACTGTTGATGACTTAACGGCCAGCCATGTAAAAACACTATGGTCTTATTTCCACCCGGGTTAATATCTTCTACATATAAATTCACACCCGTATCTACAGTCACAAAATATCCCATGTATACCCTCCTTAGTTAAAATCGTATCAGCAATAAGATATTCATTTTTGTAAACATAGGTGAGCCGGACAGGGGGACAGGCACTCTGTCCGGCCGAAGGACAAGGTGCCTGTCCCCCTGTCCGTATTAAGAAAATCTTAAGATTTATATGAGGTTTTTATTAAGATTTGCTTGATATGATTCTCTTAGAAGGCATAATAAAGGGATGACTGGGATATGAAATGACCTATTTAGGAGTGAACACGTGTGAACATTTTGGTATGTGATGATGATCAGGCTATTGTTGATGCAATCGGCATCTATTTAGAAAACGAAGGCTATACCATCTACAAAACTTATCATGGAGCAGAGGCTTTGGAAGTTATCAAAAATCAAGAGATTCATCTGATTATCATGGACATCATGATGCCAAAGATGGACGGAATCAGCGCAACAATGAAAATTAGGGAGGTCCATAATATCCCATTAATTATGCTATCAGCCAAATCGGAGGATTCGGATAAAATTTTGGGATTAAATTTAGGCGCAGATGATTACATAACCAAGCCATTTAATCCATTGGAGCTGATTGCCAGGGTAAAATCACAGCTGAGGAGATACACCACATTAGGTTCTCTTGAAGCAAAGACCAACGTCTTTCAGACAGGAGGACTGAAGATCGATGATGAAAGCAAAAACGTGACCGTTGATGGTGAAGAGGTCCATTTGACACCCGTACAATATAAGATCCTTAAGCTGTTGACAGCTAATCCTGGCAGAGTCTTCTCCATTGAGGAAATCTATGAAAAGGTGTGGAATGAAACATCCTTCAGTCCTGAAAACACAGTAACCGTTCATATTCGAAAAATTAGAGAGAAAATCGAAATCAATCCGAAAGAGCCCAAATATTTAAAGGTGGTGTGGGGAGTTGGATATAAAGTTGAAAAAATATAGCCATTCTATCATAACAAAAATCATTGTTTTTGCGGTGGCGGTCCTCTGTATTGCGGGGATCATTCGTTCCCTCTCGGAGGTAGAGGTTCTTAATAACGGCTATTTTACCAGCGTGGCGGAAGATCAATATTTAGAGAGCCGGGCCTATATCTACGAAAGTGATAGAGTGATATGGGACCTTTCCCGATTATTGGGCGAGTATAAAAATGAGGAATATATACTAAATGGCGAAACCATTACCGAGGAGGAATGGAGAAGTACGGAAGACATTTTATTTGACGAATATCAAGCTTATTCGCGAGCATATAATCCTAACTTAAGTGTATCAGAGAATTTGGCACGTTTTCAAAAAGAATACGCCGATAAAATTTCACAGGCCAGGGACCAGCTAATCAAAGACGATTTGCGAGAGTTTCATTTGCTTGTGCAAAATCTTGAATCCTATGAAGGGCCATTATTTTATGCGACAGATGGGACCAACGTGTTTACCAACACCCATATGGAGAACAGAAATCAGTTTGAATCCTACCCTGCTTATATGATTTTCGAGGGATACAAGCAAGAGATTTATCCAAAGGAAACAACAGAAAATGACTCCTTCCATCAAACGACAGATGCAATAAATGAACTAGACCCGGAAAACACGGTTATTTATGTAGCCTTTTCTGAAACATTCTTAGATCAAAAAACAAAAGAGTGGCAAGAAAGCAAAGCGGTCGCAACAAAAAACTTATATCAAATCGCTGGATTTTTCATAGGATTTATTCTTTCCCTGATCTATCTGATAATCGCGGTTGGAAGAAAGTCATTTAAGGATCCTGTGCTGCACTTTTATGCAGGAGATAGAATTTATAATGACCTCAATATCGTCATAACAGGCACCCTCATCGTCCTTTATGCTGCTTTAATTGATAGTTTATTTGAGGATATTATAAAAATAATCGCACCGCTCTCTCTTCCTATCATTATCCTAGCCTTATTACTTATATTGACGCTAGTCAAGCATATTAAAAACAAAACCATTTTCAAGCATACCTTGATTTATTCATTAATCTATAAATTAGTGCAATTTATTGGGGAAGTGTACCGCAGCGGAAGTGTAGGCATGAAAACCGTATTACTTGTCATTGGATATCCAATATTAATCGCTCTCACCTTTTTTATGTTCCCGGTAACGATAGGGATTGCAGCCTGGTTTGCCCTCAAAAAAGTCAAGTCTTTCCAAGCGATACAGGATGGGGTTGAAACCATAAAGGATGGGGATCTGCATCATCGAATTGAAGTTAATGGAAAGGGAGAATTTGAAAGGCTGGCTGCCAATATCAACAGGATTACAGATGGATTAAATAAGGCAGTCGACAGCGAATTAAAAAGTGAACGGTTAAAAACAGAGCTTATCACAAATGTATCTCATGATATTAGAACACCTTTAACTTCGATTATCACCTATGTCGACCTATTGAAAAAGGAAAAGGATCCCGCTAAGGCGGAAAGCTACATCGAAGTCCTGGATCAGAAATCTAAAAGGTTAAAAACGTTGACCGATGATTTATTTGAAGCTGCAAAGGCATCCAGCGGAACCATTCCTGTTCAGCTTGAGAAAATAGATATCGTCTCCTTAATGAATCAAGGGCTGGGAGAAGTAAGTGACAAAATCGAAGAACTAGATTTGGATTTTAAGGTGAACTATCCAAAAGAGAAGATTTATCTAACCGCAGATGGGAAATTATTATGGCGGTCCATCGAAAATCTATTATCGAATATCTTTAAATATGCCCTCAATGGTTCAAGGGTCTATATTTCAATCGAAGATACAGGAAGTGACTGCCTGCTTACCTTTAAAAACATCTCAGCCTATGAATTAAATATCTCATCAGACGAACTCATGGAGCGTTTCAAAAGAGGCGATGAATCCAGATCCAGCCAAGGCAGCGGCCTAGGATTATCCATTGCCAAGAGCCTTATAGAAATACAAAAAGGAAGATTTCAAATCCAAATTGACGGCGATTTATTCAAGGCGATGATTTACTTGCCTAAGCATCCTGTGGGGAATTAGTAAGGACAAGGGGACAGGCACTCTGTCCCGCTCAAGTCCAAGGTGGTACTGCACCCCTAAAGTTAGATTAAAAAAATAGCTTTTGGGGTGTTTTTTATATGAGGAATAAATATGGTGATGCTTTGAAGATGAAGGCGGTTCAAGAGTATCAAGAAGGATAACTAAGAATGAGATTGCTGATACGGTAAGAAGAATAGTGTAAAATCAAAATCAGAGGTCGATCCGAGGGTATCTTGAAAAGCGCAAGCAGCGCTACCACTTGAACCCAAAAGAAAAATGAAAGAAGGCAACCTGGCCGGCAAAAGGACAAGGTGCCTGTCCCCCTGTCCGAAAAAAAAGACCCCCCAACTTCTGGAAAGTCCCAAATAATTCGCGAGGAATACATTTTTAATTCCTAATTGCTTCACACCCCCTTCCCTTGCAATTATCCTTACAGCTAAAACATAATCCATTAAAAGACAAAAATAATTGTTCCATATCAATTTTATTAGTCGGGGACCAGCTTTTTAATCAGCTGAACTAGGTTGGAAAATAGTTGTCCTGACGCTACATAACGCGAACACGAATACGCTTTCTTTCTTCATTCGTTTTTTATAAAACCACGAGAACTCCAAGCCTTATTTTGTAACGACAGAAACTCCGCCATCAACAATGATATTTTGCCCCGTTACAAAGGTGGATTCATTGGAGAATAACCAGGTTACAACATCTGCCGCTTCAGAGGAAGTTCCCATTCTTCCTAGTGCATTCAAACTGTTGTACTTTTCTTCAAGCAGGTTTGACTGCTCTGCCGTTAAGTTTTCAAATTTCCGTTCCATCATCGGAGTTCTGATCGCACCAGGTGTGATGGCATTAACTCGGATTCCTTTATTCCCATATTCTTGTGACACACCGCGGGTTAATGCCAGTATTCCACTTTTCCCAGCGGCATAGGCTGTCGTGTAAGCTGAACAAATTAAAGCATCCAAGGATGAGGTATTAACTATTGCACCGCCGCCATGTGCTAACATCGCCTGAAGCTCATACTTCATACACAGCCAAACCCCTTTGATTGTGCTCCCCATCATATGATCGAAGTCTTCTTCACTGAATTCATGTGTGAGTGCAGGTGTACCTTCTGCATTTCCGGCATTATTAAAAGCAAAGTCTAGCTTTCCAAACGAGCTGACTGTTTCTTTTACCATCTGCTCTACTTCGATTCTTTTACTGACATCGACTGATAGAAATTTTACATGTGGACTTATTTGGTTCAGTTTCTCCAATGCAGCGTTTCCCCGCTCCCGATTCCGGCCAGCAATTACAACCTTTGCCCCTTCATGAAGCAGCCGCTCGGCAACCGCTAGACCAATACCAGAAGTCCCGCCGGTAATCAGCGCCACTTGATCTTTGAATTTCAATGGGTCCCCTCCTTTATGTAGAGAATGGATTAACTTCTTTTTCGAAAAATGTTTCTCATTATAGTCTATTATCTATCTTCTGAAACTATTTTTAATAATCTCATATATTAGCGACATCTCATGCATTTTTTACACAACTTCTGTTAGTAATTCTAATCGTTATGCTTTTGTTCCATTAAAAAGAACACTATGAGGTATCCCGCTCAAAAGCACGTTATGCTTTTCGGCAAGGCATGATGAATTAGCAAGTCAAAGATAGGCTGCAAAATTTAAACACAAACCATTCTTCACATACATAAGGATAAATGAGTTGAACTTTTTTACAGGAGGATTCGTCATATGTATGAGGATGGTTTGCAGCCTTTTTGTGCACAAACAACTGATAAAGCACCCCTGTTTGTGGCGGAGGCTTACGACAATATAGAAAAGAAAATAAAGCAAATTGGTTTAGAAAGCTATCGCGGAAAATGGGTAATCTTATTTTTTTATGCAAGTGATTTTACATTTGTTTGACCGACAGAGCTGGCAGCGGTCGCTGCTATTCACCCTCAACTAAGGTCCTTAAATACAGAGGTGCTTGCCATAAGTACAGACAGTGTATATGCCCATAAAGTTTTTACCGAGACCTCATCTTCTGCTGCTAAGGTGACGTTTCCTCTAGTGAGTGACCGAACGCACCAAATTAGTAAAGCATACAGAGTGCTAAATGAAAAAACAGGGGCCACATTCAGAGCAACCGTCATAGTCGATCCAGAAGGAACCATTGTTTCAAAGCTCGTCAATCCCCAAGAGGTTGGCCGAAATGTTTACGAAATTCTAAGGATTATCCAAGGAATACAATACAGCAGAAGGACCGGTGAAGGAGTCCCTGCCAATTGGGTCCCAAGTCAACCCGGAATTACACGGGATCCAAAGTACATTGGCAAAATTTAAGGACACGGGGACAGGCACTCTGTCCGGCTGAAGCCCGTGGTTGTACCGCACCCCAAAAGTTAGAGTAAAAAACTAACACTTGGGGTGTTTTTTATTTGAAGAAAAAACTGAATCCTGCTTTAATATCCATGTGGAAACAGACTTTTCGGATGCTTCCGGGAGTATCTGGAAAAGCCTATGCATCGCTATTACTCGAACCCAAAAGAAAAATTTGAAAGAAGGGAACCCGCCCGGCAAAAGGACAAGGTGCCTGTCCCCCTGTCCGGATTGTAATAACAGCCATTGCCCCTTCATAATATTTAGCAACGGTGATATTTTTTTGAATTTTAAAAGGAATGATTATCTTATGGGTGGTAAAAAGAACATACCAGAGTATGAATCAATAGATAAAGCCCTCAAATGGCCAAAACACGTACGGATTTTATTGCTTTTAAGTTTTGCCATCTTTTTTATCGGCGTGTTTTCCTTTTTAGCTCTAATCATTTTGAATATAACGATCGACCCAATCTGGGGCGGGCCGGCAGCTTATTTGTCTCTTAGTATTATCGGATCGGGCATTGGGCTGCTTACGCTGACTTTTTTTCTCGCGGCCGAAGACAGCTTGAAAAGAACACCACTTATGTTTCGTGCGGCTGCTCTCCTGTTTATTTGCGGTCTTATGCTTCCGGCTTTTTTCACAGTTCCTCCAGCTGCAAAAATTATCCTTGATTATGCACAAGGTGATTATGTTGAAACCACAGGCATCCCGCAAAACATAAAGACCTATACGAACAAGACAAAGACTAAATGGGTCGATCGCTTTGAAATCGATGGGGTTACGATCATAGCTAAGCCAATGGACATTAAGGAAAAAGATTTATCTCAAAATGATGGCGACCAAACATTACGAGTCCGCTATTTTCCTAGGAGTAAATTTGCGATCTTTATAGAAACATCTGGCGGGACTGTTTTTAAAAAGTAATGAATGGAAAAAGCCGACAAATGTCGGCTATCCACTCCCCCTATTCTGTATCATCCGCGGCAATTATTGCACGCCGTAACAGATTTACTGATACTACCCCTCTTTAGAAATCGAAGTATCTGTAATCCTTGTTCTCTCAAGCCAATTAATAAACTTGCATCCAGTATGATAGGAGAATTGGAAAATAGGGCTTTGTATAAACGTAAAAATAAATGTAAAAAAGTACACAGGCCCGCCTAATATCCATCCCAGTAAAAGAACTATGCTTTCTGTAATGATTCTAACTGTTGCAATTGATTTTCCTGTTTTATCTGAAATAGACAGCATAAAACCATCTCGTGGTCCGGAACCAATCCTGGCTGAATTAATCAGCCCGCCGCCAATCCCCATAATAGCTATCCCAATCATGATCTTAATGATGTCTAGCCACGAATTTGTCGCAGTAAATGAAAAATCCAGCCATAAAAAGAAGTCTATACAGAATCCCACAATGAAGATGCTCAGAAATGTGCCAAACTTTATATATTGTTTATCAAGTTTCCAAGATACACCAACCAATACGACACCAATAACGATATTCCAGGTCCCTATCGAGAACCCCAATTTATTATGGAGTCCTACGCTTAGAACATCCCAAGGGTGAAGCCCAAGATACTGTAAACTCATCGTTAGCGTAAGCCCATAACTGAATAAAATAAGACTGACAATATAATAAAACCAACGAAAGATATACACTGCGGAATTCCTTCTCTCATGACGTTTATATATTTTTTATTATAACCGCATTTTATAACATTTGTAATATTCAATCAATTTATAGCAAACCAAGGAAAGAACTTGCGACTTTAGACGCAAGTTCTGTTATTTTCGGCTTCATTTTTGAAATAAGCAGTATTAATAAATAAATATGATTAGTGACTACTTTATATACATTGTTAGCTCATCCATGTTTTTCAGGCTGATTTCACGGGTACCGTTTTCGACTTCCTCAATCATGGAGATGATTTTCTTAAGTAATGACATATCAAATCCATTCTTTTCACCTAATATAATTACTGGATTAAATAGTTCAGGTACTTCTGTTTTTCTTTTGCGAACGGCCAAGTCCCTCCAAATTCCTGACCGTGTTTTTGTATAACTTCTTAGCCGCTTAGCCATATCAAAATAGCTTTTCTCAAGAGCTAAATCCTTTTTTTCTGGAAACAATAGTCCTGGAATCCAGTTATCAAATGGTTCTGGTGTAATCCCTTGGTTAGCAGCTACTTGCAAAACCTCTGTTCCAATAGAATTTATAAGTGGATGAAACTTGCGATCCTCGTAAAAATCAGCTATTTCATTGTTCGTTAAAGCGGTTGCTGTCAGGATAGCACCATAAGCAAGTTTACTCCATAAATATCCATATATATTTTGGGTGGCTTTCGCGTCACCCCAGCATTGTAACCTATCTCTTAAATCATTGACTCTTGAACTTACTTTCCCATCGATTTCTCCTAAATGTAAACTTCCTGCTCCACCGTACTCAATATTTCCTGGACCAATGTAGTCTGCAAATAAATTAATAAAACAACCGACAGTTCTGGAATTACCTACAACCGATGCAATGATTTCTTCACATAATCCATTTTGAAATGAGACAACAAACGATTTTTCATGCATCAGTTTTTGGAAAGGCTGAATTGCCTCTTTGGTATGTTGAGCTTTTACTGCCAAAAAGACGATATCCACAGATTCTTTTGTATCTAAAAACTCTTCAACAGTATATGCAGGGGCTTTAACTGTGAACTTATTGTCCTTCTTATGGATAGTTAATCCATTCGTATTGATTTCCTTAACATGTTCGATATCCCGATCAACAAAGGTTACATGTTCATCATTCTTTGTTAAATAGGCGCCAATTACACCACCAATTGCGCCTGCACCAATTATTGTAATTGACATTTTACCTCTCTCCTTCAGTATCACGTCCATAAACACCTTGAATTTCTAATTGCAAATTAAATTTTCTTCTCAATTCCTAAATTCCAATTCACTTAAATTGGGGTCTTTTAATCCCTCTCATTTGCAAAATGTAATAGTAACCCTGCCAGTAAAGCTGTACGCTTTGGCATTTGACTAATTACTAAATACTCATGATTTGCATGGGCACCATCCCCGACTGCTCCTAATCCATCTAAAGTAGGTGCAAATGGCGCAGTTAAATTACCATCGCTTACCCCACCGGTCTCTTTCTCGACCAGTTCAAAACCAATTTCATTTTTTGCTATATTCTTAGCCACTTCAAACATGTCAATTACACTGTCAGTTCTCTCAAATGGCATTCGATTTATTTCACCGCTTGTTGATAATTCTATTTTCTCATTCACTGGTTGCAGATCTAAAACTAGCTGATGAATCCTTTTTAATTCCTCTGCTGTTTTTGCACGAACATCTATCTCTGCATCAGCATGTTCGGCAATAACATTAGCTAATGTGCCACCAGTTATTTTACCAACATTGATCGTTGTTCCACTTGAAAAGTCTGTTTGACCATGAAGATTCACAATCTGCTTTGCTAATTCATCAATGGCACTTACACCTTTTTCAGGATCTGCTCCAGCGTGGGATGGTATCCCTTTAACTGACAGATGATAGATACCAACCCCTTTTCTTGCTGTTTTTAAACCTCCATCAATAGCCGGTTCAAGAACAAATACGTAATCACTTTTCTTTGCTTCGTTCTCAATAAACTTTTTAGAGCTCGGGTTACCGATTTCCTCATCCGAATCAAAAAAGAATACTATTTTTTTATTCAACCTAACTCCAGCTTGGTTAAGAGCCTTTAATGCAAATAATCCTTGGATTAATCCTCCTTTCATATCAAAGACACCAGGTCCATATGCACGATCGCCGTCGATACGAAACGGTTTCTTTTCAAGTGTTCCTACAGGCCAAACCGTATCAAAGTGAGCTAAGATAAGAATTTGTCTATCTCCTTCTCCCCATTCACATCGCACATGATTTCCGAATTTTTCTACCTCAATTATTTCGGATTTCCCACCTGTTAATTCCTTAAATGAATTTGATATCCAATCAGCTAATTTATCTAGTTTTTCCTTATCATGTGAAGGAGACTCAAATTCAACAATACTTCTAAGGTACTCCAACATTTCATCGGAATTGCTTTCTATCATTTCTTTAATAGTTTCCATGATTTCCTCCTTGAAAAAAATTAGTTTTTTAGACTTTTAAATACCCTGCCTGCAGAATATCCCCCATCTACTAATAAATTTTGCCCCGTAATATAGGCAGCCTTAGGACTAGAGACAAAATAAACGGCCTCTGCAATTTCTTCGATTTTAGCCGTCCTATTTAATGGACAATAAGAAATTTTCTCTTGATGTTCATTAATCGCCTTTTCATTAGTTAGTGTATTTAAGATAGCCTCGGTTTCTACTAATCCAGGTCCCACAGCATTTACCCGAATGCCACTTGCTGCTAATTCCAGCGCTAAAACTTGTGTAAGCATTTTTACAGCGGCTTTTGAGGCACAATAATGAGCAACCTCCGGCCTAGCAACTTCACTAGCCGTTGATGAAATATTCACTATGCTTGCACCCTTGGCGTTGGATTCAATCATCAACTGACAAACTTTTTGGGTAAGAAAGAAAACTGAAGATACATTAATATCAAAAACCTTATTCCACTCCTGTCTTGAAATTTGCAGAAATGGGGTACTTGGGAAAATTCCTGCGCAATTGACTAATGTAGTTATATAACCAAACTGTTCATTACTCTTATCTACCACTTCCTGAATAAACGATTCAGAAGTCAGATCGCCTGCTGCTAATAAAACAGATATATTGGGATGCATTTCACGTAATTCGTTATA
>Ga0180215_1005909_pt1 | contig 10276 bp, 11 predicted proteins | sample eDN3rd37CBELigBY_FD_128871 | JGI IMG/M metagenome (GOLD analysis project Ga0180215, IMG submission 128871) | Enriched backyard soil microbial communities from Emeryville, California, USA - eDNA 3rd pass 37_C BE-Lig BY (version 2) (version 2) | ecosystem: Environmental > Terrestrial > Soil >...
AATAAACATAATCTTTCCCTATTATTTCTAACTCTATTAAAGGTTTGTTAATTATTTGTTCATAAATGGGGTCTATGATGTAACTATGAAGCAAGACATAAAGGAGGAGCTTAGGATGAGCGATTTTAATCAATTCCCATCACAATTAGAAACTTCACAAGAATATCATACAGAACCTGTTAAGAAGAAAAAGACAGGAAGGAAGGTGCAAAGCTTTTTATCAATGGTGACTGCTGGGGTTGTAGGATCTATGCTTACCATCGTAGCTATTCCTAATATAGACACACTTCAAAACCTCTCTGAGAAGATAAGTGGAGTTACTGGAGAGCAAAACTCTGCTGTGTCTAGTTCAAATGAAAATAATGAGGCAGCATCTGTAGTGACAACTGCTACATCTACAACAAAAAATTCTGATGATATTGCAGTTGCGGATATGGTTGAAGCATCCTCAAAAGCGATTGTAGGGATTGTCAACTTACAAGAACAGACTAGTCGTTATTCTACTGACACATCAGCTGTTGAGGCCGGGTCAGGGTCAGGTGTCATTTTTAAAGTAACAGGTAATGAGGCTTATATTGTTACAAACAATCACGTGATCGAAGGGGCAAGTGAAATTGAGGTTTCGCTTTATAACGGAGAGAAAGCAAGTGCACAACTAATTGGGGCAGATGCTCTAACTGATTTAGCTGTATTAAAAATTGATTCCAAAGATGTTGAAGGCACACTTGAATTCGGAGATTCTTCCACATTACGTGCTGGAGAAGAGGTACTTGCTATAGGAAATCCACTTGGCCTTGAATTTTCACGTACGGTAACTCAAGGGATTGTAAGTGCAACGGATCGGACGATAGCTGTTACGACTTCAGCAGGAGAATGGGAGCTGGATGTAATCCAGACGGATGCAGCCATTAATCCTGGAAATAGTGGTGGAGCTTTACTCAATTCAAGTGGGCAGGTAATAGGAATTAACTCACTTAAGATCTCAGAGGATGGAGTTGAGGGATTAGGATTCGCGATTCCAAGTAATGACGTAGTACCAATCGTAAACCAACTTATTAAATCTGGCCAAATTACACGTCCTTATATGGGAGTGAGCTTAGCTGGTCTAGAGGAACTACCTCAAATGTATCTGCAGGAAGTACCAGAAACAGTAACAGAAGGTGCAATGGTGATGCAAATCGATTCTAGCTCAGCTGCCGCAAAAGCAGGTTTAGCAGTAGGGGATGTAATCGTTAGTATCGATGACGTGAAGGTAACCAATTCAAATGATTTACGTAAGTATTTATACAATGATCTATCTGTGGGTGATGAAATAACCTTAAAGGTATATAGCAAGGGACAAGAAAAAACGGTCACGATGACTTTAACAGATCAGCAAGCGACAAGTTAATCAAATCTTCGGAGGGATTAGAAATGGACGTTAAAAACAAGATTTTAAATAAACAGGGCATCCAGCTTTACTTGAAGGGAGGTGAATTCATTTGAACAAGGCGGTAAAGTGGACGATAATCGTAGCACCGATCGTCGTTCTAGCGATTGTCATTGTTAGCATGTTTAGTATACCAACCATGACCGTTCAAGCTCAGGGGTTTCATGGAATGAAAGGTGGAGGCATTCATAGTTTTCATGAAAGAGGTATAATGGTGAACCACTCCTTCTTCTTATTACCATTCTTACTAGGTGTATTGGCAAAGGCTGGACTAGTGATAGCTGGTTGGATGCTTTGGGTTAGAGGAAAGAGCAATGGAATGAAACTTACTGGTGGAATCTTACTAGCACTAGGAATACTTGCTCTATTACCTACTATTCTAGCCATTCCACTTCTTATTTTATTAGGTTACTTACTTTATAAGGGTGCAGTAAAGAAAGACACAAATGTTCAAGAATTAATGACGGGAGAAGATTTAGTTGTACCGTCCTATACAAATAGAGATTTCCTTGATGAGTGGGAAAACAAAGTACGTAGGGAGGAAAAGTGAAAATGGGGATTTTCAAACGAATAAAAGATATCGCAACAGCAGATTTTAATGACGCTTTGGATCGATTAGAGGATCCAATTAGTATGCTCAAACAATATTTAAGAGAACTTGAGGGAGAGATTGGAAAAGCACAAAAGGCTCTCGCACAGCAGCTGTATATTGAAAAGAAGTTTGAAGCAGTCATTGAATCAACGATTGACAGAGTCCAAAAAAGAGCAAGGCAAGCTGAGTTAGCAGTCGAAAGAGGAGAAGATCAGATTGCTAGACTAGCGATAGAGGACAAGCTTCAACAAGAGAAAAAATTAAGATTGTATGAAGGACAGTACCACACAATTAAAAATCAAACGAATTTATTGTACGACGAACTCGATAAACTTAAAGAAAAATACGACGAATTACAGGATCGAAAACTTCTGCTCGTTTCTAGAATGACAGCGGCAAAGGTATCAAACGATATCTCACAAGTTCTTTCTTCGATTAATCCGGACCGAGCGGTAAAGGGGTTCATAAGAGTAGAGGAAGAGATACTTAAACTTGAAGCAAAGTCACAAGCAAATCAATATTTCACAAAAGCGAATGCGGGAAGAATTGAGAATGTTCTTGGAACATATTCACATGAAGATGTAGAGAAGGAATTGGAGAAGCTAAAATCTTCAAGACTAGAAACTGTATAATTTGGGAGAGGGAGACGAGCTAATCGTCTCTTTTTCTTTTTCATAACTCTTTCATTGCTTGTTAATAGTTTTGTCACATTTACAGGTTAGTATTAGGAAGAGAAAACAAAGGAGAGGACAATTACAAAATGAAGGAAAAATTACTTAGGAAGAAATTAGTAATAACAATAGTAACAGCATTAGTCGGACTAGCTATTATCGCTGGTATTCTCTTATCAACAAAAGATAGTGTAGTAGCAACGGTAGGAGATGCGTCCATCTCAGAAGATGAACTCCAACAGACTTTGTTAGATCAGTATGGAGCAGATGCACTTGATGTGTTAATTACAAACAAATTAATTGAGCTTGAAGCGGATAAACAAAAGATTACGGTATCAGATGAAGAAGTTGAAGAGGAACTTGCTACATTAGCTGAATCATATGGAGGTGAAACTGCTCTTGAAGAGGCAGTTGTAGCAAGTGGATCAACAATGGACGATGTTCGAGACGATATTATTAATTATATTAAAACCGAGAAATTGATTGAGCCAAGAATTGAAATTACAGATGAAGAGTTACAAACATATTTTGATGAAAATAAGGATACTTTTGCTACAGCTGAACAAGTACAAGCAAGCCATATTTTAGTTGCTGATGAAGCAACTGCTAACGAAGTAAAAAGTAAACTAGATGCAGGGGAAGACTTTAGCGAATTAGCTAAAGAATATTCAACAGATACAACAACAGCAGAATCTGGTGGGGACTTAGGATACTTTAGCAGTGGTGATATGGTAGCAGAGTTTGAAGAGGTTGCATTTGCACTCGGTGTGGATGAGATTAGTGCTCCTGTAAAAACGGAGTATGGTTACCATATCATTAAAGTTGTCGATCATCAGGAAGCGAAGGAAGCTAATTTCGAAGATAGTAAGGAAGAGATTACAGATACCTTAATGAATGATAAGATGTCTACAGAATATACAGTATGGTTAGAAGAGCTTAAAGAAGAGTATGAAATTACTAACAATCTAGAAGCATAAAAAGAACCCTCGATTGATTGTTCAATCGAGGGTTCTTCATATTAGAAACTAACTGACTGTTTAGAAATCATTTCTTCGGATGAGTTTGGGACAGCTGGAAGTGGGGTATCAATTAAAGAATGCTTTGTTACATTCTTTGAAACTTCTACATATTTCATATGATGTTCTTCCATCTCAATAATTTTGAAGGTGTAGTTTTCAAGTGTAATTTCGTCGCCTTCTCTTGCCTCATAATTCTCAGTTAAGATCCAACCACCAATCGTATCCACATCTTCATCATCAATATTTAATCCTAATAGATCATTTACTTCGCTAACAAGCATTTTTGCATCAATAATATAGTGATCTTCCTGAAGCTTTCGTATCATTGGAATTTCATCCATATCAAACTCATCACGAATTTCACCAACTATTTCTTCTATGATGTCTTCCACTGTAACTAGACCAGAAGTACCGCCATATTCATCCATAAGAATAGCCATATGGATTCGTTCCTTTTGCATTTTAACTAATAAGTCATGGATAGGAACCGTATCTATAACGCGGATAATAGGTCTTGTATAAATTTCAAGTGTCTTCGTTAAGAGTGTTCGGTTTTGTATGAGCTCAGTCATGATTTCTTTTATATTTACCATTCCTATAATATGGTCCTTGTCACCGTCTATAATAGGGTAACGAGTAAACTTTTCTTCGTTAACAACTTGAAGAAATTCCTCTAACGTATTGTCCTTTGATAGGGTAACGATTTCGCGTCTAGGAACCATAATTTCCTTGGCAATTCGGTTATCGAATTCAAATATTTTGTTTACATATTTAAACTCTGATTGGTTTATCTCACCACTTTTATAGCTCTCAGAAAGTATTAATCGCAGCTCTTCTTCAGAATGTGCTAAGTCATTTATGGAAGCCGGTTTTAGCCCAAATATTTTTGTTAATATTTTCGTTGTTCCATTTAGTACAAAAATGAAAGGGAACATTAGTCGGTAAAACCAGATGAGTGGACGCGCAGTAAAGAGCGTCATTTTCTCTGCTTTTTGCAGTGCCATCGTTTTTGGAGCTATTTTTCCAAATAACACATGAAGGAATGTAATAGCCAAGAAACCTATTCCGAAAGAAAGGAAGGATACTATTGTCTCAGTTCCGTTCATTTGCTGGAAAATAGGACGCAATACGATTTCAATGGGTTCAATTGCTAACCACCCTAGTCCTAGAGTTGTCATAGTAATACCAAGTTGGCAAGCAGACAAGTAATTGTCTAGGTTAGCATTAACCCTTTTTGCAGAAATAGCACTTTTTTTGCCTTCCTCAATGAGCTGGTCGAGCCGTGCGACTCGCACCTTTACAATAGCATATTCCGAAACCACAAAAAATGCCGTCAAAGCAATTAAAATGGCTATTAAAACCAAGTTTAATATGTCCAATAAGTTTCCTTATCTCGCTTAATAAACGAGTAAGGAGTCACCTCCCAGTTAATTCGAAAATTTTACTAACCTATGAAACTCGGGTAAAAACTTCATCAGCCATTCGCTCTCCATTGTTAACTCTTCAGAGAGAACTTTCGTTTGCTGACCATCTAGATTTTCAATTAATGGGATGAGTACAGAAATATCGTGCTGTAGCTGCTTCATTTGTTGACCAATGGAGTGAATATGCTTTTCCATTTCTCCCTGTTTCACGTCTTTTTGCTTTTTCATTTCTAGTTTTCTCTTAATCTCTTCTAAAGGGATATGCATTTCTTTACATTCCTCAATGAAATGTAGAGCTTCTAAGGCATCATCATTGTAAAGTCTGTAATTTCCCTTTGAACGATCGGCATGCAGTAACCCTAAATTTGTGTAATAGTCAATCGTTCTTCTTGAAACTTTTGCGATTGAAGCTAGCTCCCCAATTCGGTAAAATACCCCATTGTACCACCTCTGCTTATGAATTGTTTAATATAAATAATTATAATTATACGAAAGGAAAAACTGTACAGTCAAACGTTACGGTTAGATAAAAAATGGTATTATCCATATTTTATGATGAATTTAATATAATATGAAGGTTCTTGGGGGAATTGTTAGAAAAATGAAAAAAGCCTCTTTACTCAGAGGCTTCTGTAAGAGAAGGAATAGGCATCGTCATTCTAAAAATGGTTTTTTCCGTACTTGATTCACATATAAGACGACCTTTATGTTTTTCAATGATTTCTCTACACACGAAAAGTCCAAGGCCAGTTCCGAGTGTTTTAGTAGTGACAAATGGCTCGAAAATTGATTTTAACATCTGGTCTGGAATCATTGGTCCGTTATTTGATATTTCGATAACAACATGCTTATTGTCTGAAAGAGAACAAATGATCTCTATTATTGGGTCTTCACGGTATTGTGTTAATACATCAATTGCATTAAATATAATGTTGATTAGCACCTGTCTAATTTCATCCACATATCCGAATAAATTAACATGGTCAAAAGTTTCTCTTATAACCTTTACTTTTGAGTCGAGTATGCTTGGATATAAGAATATGAGTACTTCATCAATAAGTTCATTTAATGAAAATGAACTTTTTTCTTTACCAATTAGCTCTTTCTTCGAGAGAAGTAAGAATTGAGAAATACGGAAGTTTAGCTGCTCTAATTCACTTGAAATAATATCTAAGTATTTAATTGATGGATCTTCGGCTTTTAATAATTGAATAAAACCTTGAACCGAAGTTAAGGGGTTTCGAAATTCATGAATAAAACTTGAGGTCATCTGTCCAAGTAGTGTTAGCCTATCCTTGTGTGTAGAATCGATAAATTGCGTCTTTTCTTCAATAATTTTATTTTTCTCCTCTGTAAAGTAAGAAACGGAGTAAAGTAGAAACTTATCGAAGAATGAATCGATGCTCTTTATGGATTCTTGGATTTCTTCTTTTGTAAATTCAGTTTCAAGTAAATGGTGATAGATAATCGAACGGCCGATATTGACATTATAAACAAATGTCCCAATGTTGATAGAATCATTTACTCGTTGTTCAGCAATTACTAACGAAAATTCTTCAATGAACTTTTCAAAGTCTAGACCTTCTATATCAAGACCATCTAGAATCATTTGAAATAATGAAAAATCATTCGTATTAATTTCAAATTTATATGGATCTTCTGTTGATATCAGGATTTCTTTTTCCCATAAAGAGACTAATAAATTCTTTGATTTTGAGAGATAATCAATTAATTTCTCCCTGGTTGCTTGTAGCATGGATTGTCACTCACCCTTATATTCTTTCTCTCTCTTTATTAGTTAATAAGGATATATTCGAGGATTTTAGGTGGAATCCTCTTTCGAAAAATGAGAAAGATAGAAATCATACATAAGTCTTATTGATTGTAAAAAAAATCCATTTTCGAAACGTCTATGAGCATGAGTAAGTTATTGTGACATTTCACACAGCGACCCAAAAGGAAACGTGCTATAAATAAAGATAATCATTCTCAATTAGATTCATTGTAAGAAAAACAATAAGTATACGGGTGATAACTATGTTAGTAGCATTAAAAGCGGGGGAAAAAGCCGTTATTAAGGATATATCTGGTGCCAATGCTTTAGTCAGGCGCAGATTATTAGATTTAGGTATAACAGAGGGCTCGATTGTCTGTATAAAATGCATTATGCCGTTTGGGGGACCTGTCATGCTCGAATCATGCGGACAGTGCGTAGGAATTAGGAGAAACGAGGCAAGTTGCATTGAGGTGGAAAAAGGATAATGGAAATTGCTCTATTTGGAAATCCGAATACTGGAAAGACGTCACTTTTCAACAGCTTAACAGGTTCGTATGAGTATATAGGGAACTGGAGTGGAGTGACAGTTGAGAAAAAGATTGGTGCCTTTAAGCAAAAAGCAGCAAGGTTAATTGATTTACCAGGAATCTACTCCTTAAACCCTCTATCTAAGGATGAAGGTGTTGTTACCCAATTTGTTCTTCATGAATCATACGATAAAATCCTAAATATTATTGATGCTTCACAAATTGAAAGGAACTTACATCTTACTCTCCAATTATTAGAGCTAGGTAAGCCTATTGTTATTGGGGTGAATATGGTTGATGTAGCTAGCAAACGAGGAATTGAAGTACATACCGAGAAGCTTGAAAAGATATTAGGTATCCCCGTAACTTCTGTAATCGCACGAAGTGGCAAAGGTTGTGATGTGCTTGCAGAGATGGTAACGGCTTCCTCCAATGTAGGTTCGAATAAAAGCCTCATAAACTATGGGAAGGAAATTGAAGAAACGATACTACATATCTCACAATTAGTTGAAGAGAAAACAAAGATATCCTCACGCTGGCTGACACTTCAGCTGTTAGAAGGTAATGAGTATGTAAAGAAGTATTTGAATGATCTTGTTGGAGAAGAAAAAATTAATCTGATCATTGAAAAAGTTGAACAAAATATTTTTCAAGTATCTGCTAAAACGGTAGAGACATTTATATACCAAACTAGAAGAGAAGTCATCACATCTATAGCCGAAAAGGTTATCGTGAAAAGAAAAGACACACACCCACCATTTTCAGAGAAAATGGATGCTTTGGTTACTAATAAGTGGTTAGGAATTCCTATTTTCCTTAGCCTGATGTATGTGATGTTTATGCTTACGTTTGACTGGCTTGGCTTTCCACTATCTGATTTGCTTGATGGGTTTATTACTGGTCCTCTAACAAATTTAATTGAAGGATTACTTGGATTAGTTGGGGCATCTAAATTTATACATGCTATTGTTCTTGACGGTATTGTTGCAGGAGTGGGTGGGGTTCTTGTTTTTGTACCACAAATTTTCATCCTGTTTTTCTTTATTTCCTTACTGGAGGATTCAGGCTATATGGCTAGAGTAGCTTTAGTCATGGATCGGATGATGGAGTTAGTTGGTTTAAATGGAAAAGCGTTTATCCCAATGATGATCGGTTTTGGTTGTAATGTTCCTGGAGTCATGGCAGCCCGTACGATAGAAACTCCGAAAGAAAGATTGCTTACCATATTGTTAACTCCTCTTATGTCATGTTCGGCTCGGCTTCCTGTATATGCCTTATTTGTAGGAGCTTTCTTTGTAGAGCATAAAGCTTTTATTGTCCTTTCTCTATATGTTATCGGGATTATCGTTGCTCTGGTTGTCGCAAAGGTTTTTTCTAAAACACTATTAAATGGAGAGACCTCACTATTCGTCATTGAGCTTCCTCCTTATCGCCTCCCACAATTCCAGACACTATGGAGAAGTACATGGGATAAAGGCAAAGGTTTTATCCGTAAGGCTGGTACTTTTATATTTGCAGGTTCTGTCCTTATTTGGCTTTTATCATATGCTGGTCCAGCAGGAGTAAATGTAAATATGGATGATAGTTTTTTAGCAATGATCGGAGGGTTATTTGCACCCCTATTTACTCCAATTGGCTTTGGTTCTTGGCAAGCGGGAGCCTCCTTGTTAACGGGCTTTTTAGCAAAGGAAGCAATTATATCAACGATGAATATCATTTACTTCGTTCCTGATGAATCAAGTCTACAAGGTTTACTAGCAACATCTTATTCTCCTTTAGCTGCCTATAGTTTTATGTTGTTTATTTTATTGTATATCCCTTGCTTGGCAACTGTAGCAACAATAAGAAAAGAAACTGCTTCAAGAAAATGGACAATTATTTCAATTGTTTATGCCTTTGTCGTAGCCTATGTTTTATGTTTACTTGTCTACCAAGTTGGGAAACTATTAGGATTTTCATGAAAATGAGGTGGGATCATGTTGGCGAATATTCTATTAGGTAGCATTATTTTTGGTTATGCAGGCTTTTCTTTTTATAAGCATATTCAAAAATCAAGACAAGGGAAATGTGCCGCATGTGCGGTCAAGAATGCTTGTAAAGGTGAAGCCGTATGTACTAGTCAAGTTACTGATAATAAATAAATGTATAAACTGCTGTTCATCAGGACAGCAGTTTTTTATTGGAATATTTTCCATTGTTGCTTTATAATAAGTGGAGGATGTGTAAAATTACACCAATTCATTTTAAAGGACTGAATGGATTTGACTAGAGACGAGATAATATCGAAGGTATCGGAGAAAATGAGGTTAATCCGGACGGAAGCAGGATACACACAGGATAAAATGGGTGAAGTCATCGGTCTTTCGAAAAAGACGCTCGTACAAATTGAAAAAGGTAGGATGGATGCAAACTGGCAGACCGTTGTTACCATTTGTGCTCTATTTCGTGAAACAGAAACCATTCAATATTTATTTGGTAGTGACCCATTAGAAGTGCTTGAGACTGTGGCGAGAGATGGGATTGATTACCGAAAAGAAAAAACATTGGGTGGAAAGCTATGGTGGCGTGAAATTGACAGAAAAAAGGGGATTATTCTACAGCAGAATGTCTTAAGTCAACACTATCGTATTCTTGATGATGAGTACTTCCGCATTTTCAGCAGCTTCGAAGAACATGCGTCCAGAGAGCGTTTTGAAGAGCTTGTGAATGAAATAAAGGAGTAAGAACAAAAAGCTACCGGGTTTCCAATAAGGGATACTTAGTAGCTTTTTTTCATGAGATATTTGGAATAAAGTTAGTTGCGACTTCCATCATTTGAGTTGTAGCGGGTGTTGAAA
>Ga0180215_1005910_pt1 | contig 10276 bp, 7 predicted proteins | sample eDN3rd37CBELigBY_FD_128871 | JGI IMG/M metagenome (GOLD analysis project Ga0180215, IMG submission 128871) | Enriched backyard soil microbial communities from Emeryville, California, USA - eDNA 3rd pass 37_C BE-Lig BY (version 2) (version 2) | ecosystem: Environmental > Terrestrial > Soil >...
CAGCAATTCTCGAAAGTGTTAGTGTTTTCTGCTTGGGAAATGGTGCCTAGATCAATTGCAACGTTACTTTCTTATGAAGCGGAGCGCTTAACGGTAGGTGAAATGATAAAGAAGATACCTAATAAGAAAAAACGTAAAAGTAAAAAGAATTATCTCTATACAGCAGAGAGAAGATTCCCACAGCCACGTATTCGCTTTGTTATGAAGGATAACGCACCATCTAATATGAATCACCTGACGCTACTCTATCCTTCTATTTCTTTAGCAAAATTATTTGATCCGGTGGATGTCCTAAATCGAAAAGTAACACTAGCTGAGATAAAAGTGGAAATTACAGAAAAAATCTGGGAAATGCTTAATGAAATCCCGGAAGAAGATAGTTCTAGAATAGATGAACGGTGGTATTTTATGGCTCCTCTTTTATTTGATATAAAGGAACCCGTCATGAAGGATTGGTTCTCTACTGAGCGTTTTATGGAAGTAGATAATCAAGGAGATACGAAAGATGGAGACGACAAAGCCTTAACACTTCACTTTAAAGAGTTACGGGAAATTTTCTTATCCGAGGAATACCCTACTTTAGGGAAGAAACCAGATGATCTAGTGGAAGTATTGGTAAGCATGGCACTCGGTTCTCCGAGCATTTGTGGAATACGAATGCTAGATCAAGTTGACGCAACATCTTTAACGGATATCGTTATGTTTGCCAAATCAGTACTTAATAGGTTTAATTCTCAGGAAGCAATTGCGATCGTTGATTTGGAGTATTCAACAAAAGATAGAGACCACACTCATTGGAAAAATGTCCTCCGATACTGTGTAGATGGTAACTTTCAGGCAATGATCGATGAATATGCTCATATGCTGCTTGAAGAGGGTGGGTTAAAACATAAAGATACGACGGAAAGAAATCAAGAGCTTATTGAGGCGATAAAAGAATCGTTAGAATTTCGAAGTGCCCCATTGCAAGTAGATACTTTCTCTAGTTTCAAGAGAAGAGTGACAACAGGAACATCTCCATCAGGTTTACGTATGCGAACAAATTATGCTGTAGGTTTCGCTGATAAACGAAACGAGGACAGGGCACACGACAGAAAACAGAGTGTCAGGAGATCTTTTAATTCACCATTCCGTCCATTTGTACTTGCCTCCACCTCGATTGGGCAAGAAGGACTGGACTTCCATTATTATTGTCGTAAAATTGTTCACTGGAACCTACCTTCTAATCCGATTGACTTGGAACAGCGGGAAGGAAGAATAAATCGCTATAAATCCTTTGCTATTCGTCAAAACATAGCCAAGAAATATGGAAATATCGAATTTGAAGGAGACATATGGGAAGAGATGTTTGATCAAGCGAATAAAAATGAACGTGATGAAAATACCTCTGAATTAGTACCATATTGGACTCTCTCTGAGAATCAGGGTATACAAATCGAAAGAATTGTGCCGATCTACCCATTTAGTAAGGACGGACATAGATATCAACGCTTAATGAAAATACTTCAGCTTTACCGACTAAGCATAGGACAAGCAAAGCAAGAGGAGCTTTTGGAATATATCTTTCAGCATGATGTGGATGAAGCAGAGCTCAAGGAGATGTTCATGAATTTGAGTCCTCATTATAGGGGGCAAGGTTAATCAATAACTGAGCGGGAAGTTTGGATGCAACATAGTAAAAAGAGAGTTATCAATAATAGTAATAGAAAAAGTTCTATGCCAAAACAGTAGAAACCATTACGCCAGATGCAGAATTTCTGATGGTCGGCAATTGATAAGTGTTAAAACTCTTAATTTGAATAATACTTTCATTACCATGCTGCACAACTGACCCCGACCACCTGTATCTTTAGGTGAAAACGAGTTAATTTAAGGAACGATAGAACACTCATAAATGTTGATACGTCAATGTTTGTGGGTGTTTTTTGTTTTGAGGGATAAAGGATGACATAGGTAGGATTTGAAATGGTTTTACACATTTTTTACACAAAAAGTACTTAGGATTTTTATGAATTCAGAAGTATAATTAATACCCTATTTAGATCCTATTTAGATGGTTGGTGGTCAAATGATTTCTTAGTTTGCACCAAGTTTTCTTTGTTTGTGGTAGACTAATTTTAGTGAATTAATGAAAGGAATGATTTGGTGGGACTTGTTTTTGGAGTCCTTTGGGCCGGATTTATCATAGGAATGATAATATATAGTACTCAAATAGCGCCTAAAATAAATGAGAAAAAAAGACAAGAAGAAATTGAAATACGTGGTAGAGAGATTGAGAAAAAGAAAGAAGAGTTTGAAAGAAACCGCCCATCAATACGGAGAGAGAAAATTATTGAAATAAGTAGAGAACAAAGGAGAAGAAACCTAGAAGCAGGCGTTAATAAAAAGGGTATTGATGGAGAACTAAAAGTTCGCTCTGAATTAGATAAATTAAATAGTTCTTATGACGTATTTCATAACATAACTGTTGCAGATGCTGATCCTTCATTGCACTTTATTACAAACACTGAAATTTCACAAATTGATCATCTCATTATCGGGCAGGGTGGCGTATATGTTATTGAAACGAAAAACTACTCGGGTCACATAAAAGGTAGTATGATATATAGCAATTGGCATGTAACGTATAGAAGTGGTCAAGTTGTAGATATGTATAGTCCAATTCAACAAAATTCAAAGCATATTCAAACATTGAAAAAAATGATAGAAAGTTTTTGTGAAGAAAGGAAAATATCCAAACCTCTTATTCCATTTTACAATATTGTCGTTTTTACAGGTACAGCCACACTAAACATTGAAGAACATAAGCAGGACTTTAGAGGTATGAAGGGAACTACATTAAAGCATTTAGGTGATTCCAAAGAACATCCTGTAACTATCTTAACACGAAACCAATTATTCAGCATTGTTAATATGATAAACATTGCCCCGATTAATTTAACTAATGAGATGCGCCAATTGGTTAAACATGCAATAACAGAAAACATAAGTCTGACCATGCCAGATAAAAGTGAGATGACTAAAGAAGAAAGACTTACCCATCTTGGTGATGGGGTTAAGGAATACAATAGAAAAGAAAAAGCTGGACATAGTACAATCTTACAAGATGATGACTTACCTTTTTAGCTTCCTTTGTTGATTAGTTACTCACAGTTACCTATGATAAAGAGTATAACTAGAGTGTTGAAACTGAAAAAGTTTAAGTCGGTTTTAATATCTATGGGAATAAGAAATTACAAACCTTGATCATATGATCAGCAACGTGTTTGTTAGATTTATAGTTATTATTAAGGAGTTATTAATTACTTCTCTATATTTTGCTCTTACTTAAGAATGAGCGACAATACAGTCAGTAAAATACAATATCGTTATAAACAAATAACCAAGCGAATTAATTTAGATTATTGGGGGAGTTCATCGGAAACTTCACATAGTTTATATGTTGGTTCTTACGGCCGTGGTACTGAAATTTGGACCAGCGATATTGAAATAATTATACAATTGCCTTATGAAATATATAAGAAATATGATAATTATACTAGTAATGGCCAATCTGCTTTATTACAAGATGTCAAAGCTGTGCTATAGAAGACATACTCAACATCACATTTAAAAGGTGATGGACAAATTGTTGGAATTTATTTTACGGGTGGAATCAATTTTGAAATAGTACCGGCTTTTATTAATGACGATTGTAGTTATACATATCCAGATACTAATACAAGAAACTTTCAATAGAAAATTTGAACACAATTTTTTATGATATTAGATGTTTATTGTATAAAATTTAGATGATTTTTCAAAAGATAGTTATATTTATATTAGTTTAATATTGAATTTATTATATAATATATAATAAGATAAATTAATATAGAGTTTGGTGGAATTAAAATTGATTTGCACTGTTGTTACTGCAGTGTTGTATAACAATGTTAGAGAGACATTTTATTGTGCGCATTTAGCTGATCAATTTAAGATTTGAGTATTATCCGGCCATGTTGCATAAGGTAGAATTTATCCACCATCTCTATATCTTATTAGAGGTGAAGTTATGAATTATTTTAATGCTTTTCCAAAATTAAAATCATCAGACGACGAAATTAAATTAAAGTTTAGTAATCTTAATGATTTCAAAGATGTTTGTGATTTATTAGAGATTACACCAACACACCTACAATACATATTATTTAAGAAATCACCTCTTTATACGCAATTTACTATACCGAAAAAGGGTAATGGTGAACGTCAGATTCTTGCCCCGATCAAATCTTTAAAAATATTACAACAAAAACTTAATTATATTTTCTCTTTACATTATACCTCACGTTTTACCACTCATGGTTTCACAGAAAAAAGGAACGTTGTTACGAATGCAAAAGTGCATTTGCGAAAAAAAAATATACTTAACTTTGATTTAGAAGATTTTTTTCCTTCGATTAATTTTGGAAGGGTACGAGGAGTTTTAATAAATTTTTTTGATATGTCAGAGGATGCAGCTACTGTAATTGCTAATATTTGTTGTCATAATAATCAATTGCCACAAGGTGCACCAACTTCACCTATCCTGTCAAATATGGTTTGTTATAGAATGGATAAGGGAATGCAATTATTAGCTAAACAATACGGTTGTACTTTTACTCGCTATGCAGATGATATTACTTTTTCGACAACAAAAAATACTTTTCCCAAAGCATTAGCGTATAGACTTGAAAACCGTTATGTATTAGGTGATAAAATTATAGAAGTTTTAAATGATAATGGTTTTAAAGTTAATGACAAGAAAACAAGACTTTTAGATAAAAAACAACGACTCGAGGTTACTGGAATAACAGTTAATGAAAAGCTAAATGTTAAGAGAAAGTATATAAGAAACATAAGAGCTATGATAAGAAGTATTGAATTACATGGTATAGAAATTGCGCAAGAAATCTTAATTAAAAAATATGATAAGAAGTATATAAAAAATTCAATTCCTAATATTATGGAAGTATTACAAGGAAAAATTAATTTTCTTAAGATAGTTAGAGGCGAAAATGATTCCATATACGGTAAATTGGCAAGAAGATACAATGATCTTGCAGAAAAAGAAGTTTTTAATATTGCCAAAAACCAAGAAGAGTTAAGAAAATTGTATACATGGGTAGTGGAGATTGGAACAATGGTAAATGGTGAGTTTGCTGGTATGTTTCAAGGAACAGGTTTTTTCTTGAAAGGGATTGGATTCGTTACAAATGCTCATGTAATTGAGAGCTATAAAGAATATAATGATCCTTCTGATCCTTATTATATTCGTGTCCATAGATCACGGTATAATCCAGAATATATTCAAGCAGAATTGACCCTTTACAATAAAGAAAAGGATATATCGATATTGAAGGTTGTTGGATATAACTTAGACTATGGTTTTGAATACAACACAAGTAATGAAACTGATCAAGAAATAAGAGTAATTGGTTATCCAAACCACAATAATGGAGATTCCTTAGCAAGTGACCAGGGGCGTATTAGACAATATAGAAATCATTATATGCCATATACATATAATCAAGAAACAAATGATCTAGGAGTCTTTCAAGAAAGATTTATAGTAAGTGCGCGTATCGTAGAAGGAAACAGTGGGGGTCCAGTCGTAAATAATGCAAACGAAGTTGTAGGCGTAGCAACTAAAGGATTCATAAGACTTACAGAAAGTGGTTTAGACGAGGATACCGAAGTGAGTATAGCTATAAAAATAAATGATGTTATTGAATTTGCGTCTAATTTAAAACAGACTGTGCTCGTTTAATTAATCCAGATGAATGTGAAATGATACATTTCTCCTGATTTCTGGTGCCTGACCCTTGGTGCGCAGTTAGGTGGGCTGCATCGAAAGACAAAATTTTATTTAGGCGGAATCAATTATTATGAAAAAGCACTAAAGATAAAAAAAGATAAATAAAGCACTAAATGGTTTGGAAGGTCTATTTGGAGATTTTGGTGAGTGTGACAGCAAGGGTTAGGCACCTTTTTCTAAAGAAAAAAGGATATTCACTAAAAATACCGAATTTGTTTGTTAAGGAGGTTATATAAATGGTAGAGGAATTAAATTCTAATAAAAAGATTGCAAAGGTTCTAAATAAGATAGGTGTGAAAAGTCCTACAGAAATTATGGACATAGACCAGATAGATAAATTAGTTGAAAATTTATCAAAACTACCAAAAGAGTCATTAGAGCAGTTTCTTGGAATGGTCCCAAATTTTAAAGAATTAACAAAACAATATTTGGATAATCTGAACATGTCATATAATAAAGTTGTTAATGATTTAATTGAAGAAAAAAAGCAACTTTATTCTATGTTAGATAAAGAAAACTTAACCGAAAAGGATAGAACTTTAATTATGGAGGAAATAAGGGAGATTCGTAGGACTATTCTTTTAAGAGACACTATGTATAATGTAATGAATAATAAAGCTTTTCAAGTAGGTGCAACAGTTTTTGCTGTAGTGGCATCTGCAGCAATTGGAAGTAAATTAAAAAAATAAAACTTAGATTTACGTTGGTCAACCTTATAATAGTGGTTGGCTTTTTTAGTAATTATATGTAAGGTAGTAACGACTGTGACTGGTCTCAACTCCTCGCTGTTATATGAATTACCTTCCGTTGGTATCCAGTAATGAGTATTAAGTGAAATGTTCTCCATACTTTAGTTGGACTTTATGAGGAAAGAGCATTTGGTTTTTCCAGCGGTAGAGGGATGTTTTGTGAAATGAAGGATGTAGGTGTGCTGGGCATTTGAACGGTGGCAGTTACACTGAAATATTTAAAGAGTAAAATAAAGGATTTAATTCGTTTATACCGAAAATAGAAATATAGTACTATATTTCTAAGGAGAGACTTCATATATGAACATAAATGAACTAGCTAAAAGATTACATAACATGTACACTAACGCCCCAGACGGTGATCAAGTAGCAATGATTCACTTATTCCGTATAAAGTATGGCGAAATTATAGTAAAAAATAATTATAAAGCTACTGAGATAGTCTGTCTATCTGGCATTAGGCCAGCGTATACAACCGAAGTTAGCAAAGGAATCAAATTGTCTAAATATGTGTTGCTGAGGGATATAATGTGAACGCTAAAATATGTTTGTCAAAAAAAACATAAACATGAAAATAAAGTTTCAGTATCTAATTGATTCTTTTTTCAGATTAGGAGTGATTTTATATGGAAGGAGATATTCAATCCAACCAACCAAGAATAACAAATAGGCAGATGGATAATAATCCCCAACGTTTTATATCGAATGAAATTGAACAGTTACTTATCGATCTTGGGCTTTTATATAGTCCAAAGAAAGTTTTGGACTTTACTTTTGTTGATGATAGACGACTCACACCATTTGTGGAGAAAGTAGATGTAATTCATGGAATGCTGCTAGACCAATCTAATGAAAAACGTTACTTAAATAGAGAATCTTCTTTTGAGCTTATTAAAGGTGATGCATTAACAAGAAATGTAACTGACAAATATGATCTCATATTTTGTACACCCCCTGTTGGTGAACGGATGAGGGTTAATGGATTGCAAATTCCGATTGACCTTCTTTATATACAAAAAGCCCTATCTCTTTTAGATAGAAATGGTACATTGTTATTTCTCTGTTCAAGTGCTTTTTTGACTGGAAATCAGTACGTTGATATTCGAAAAACGATTTTGAATGATTATTATTTGAAAATGATTGTTACCATTCCACCTAGTAGACTAGGGAATAGTGGAATAAATGTATCGTTGTTAGTTATTCAAAATTCTTTTACCAATTCCGATCACACTGTGATCATGCCAGAATATAGGCAAAATCGACATGAGATCCTTGAATGTTTTCGTAATAGTTCCGCAGATATAGAAGTAAAAAAGAGTAGATTGACGCATAGATGGGACCGGCATTTCTTTAATCCCAAATATGATAAAATTCAGGAAATCTTAAAGGGTAAACAAGTATGCACACTTGAAGAAATGGGAGAGGTCATCCATGGCGCACATTTTAGACCCGATGAAAGAAAGGCTAGTGGAGAATACTTATTAGTAACAGCAAGGCATTTACAAGTAGGGATAAGTATCCAAGCCGATGATAGAAGTTACTACATTGATCAAATTGAATCACCACGTGTAAAAAGAAGCATCCTTCAACCTGGTGATATTCTTATTAGTCTTGCTGGTCCAAGGAATATTTATCGGGTTAGTGAAAATGATCCTCCTTGCATTGCCGGACAAATGATTGCCATTATTCGTGCAAAGGATAATGAGTATATTAAGACATATCTAGAAACAGATGATGGAAAAAAGCTATTCAAACTTCAAGCCGATCGTAAATCCATTGGTTCAGCACATCAAATGCTGCGATTTAGTGACCTGAAGAAAATCAAGGTCCCACTTCTTCCAATCGAAGACTTAAATAGAGTGAGTGACAAGTACATCGAGGAAACAAATGACAAAGAAGAGTTGGAAACTCTAAAAAGAGAACTCCAAACGCAAAGAGCATTAAACGAACAAATGATGCAGACAAATCAACAATTAATGACCTTTTTCCAAAATCGTTTTGATGCGATTGATCATAAACTCGATATACTCATTCAAAAAGTAGATGAAGTGTTAAACATTGTTAAAGGATTGCAGTCTGATATTGCTGTTATTAAAACGTTACGAACAGATGAAGAGCAAATTATAAAATTTATTGAACAAAAGATTGATGATACAGTTAATAAAATAACTAGTGATAACTTTGATATCTATACTGAGATTGCAAAAGCGTGGGTAGATCCAAACTGGTTTAAGCTAGAGATACTTAGCCAAGTATTTTTACCGAATGCGGAGTTATTATTTGCGAACATCAGTAAACTAGAAAATGGTGACCCTTCTCCTTTTATCATTCAATATTGTCGTACACTAGAAAATGAACTATTAAACAAGATTTTTTTACCATACATGCATGATTTGAAAAATCGAAATATCAGTATAGATGATGTATTTTCATTAGACTTACAAGTAAATGAAAATGGCAAGCCACGAAACAGTAATAGAGATGGTTATCTATTTGCAAAGCTAATAAAGGATCTTCTAGAGAGAGATGAGTCCCAATGGTTCTTTGAATTAGGCAGAATGGCATTCATCTTAACTAAATTATCAAGTAGTAGGGCTGAAAGAAGCCCAATTTATCAGGATTTCAAACAGTTTCTGCTGAAGAACTTTGATGAAAAATTCATTAATCGAGATTACTACGACAAAATTTCGACAATAACAAGAGAATTAAGAAACAAAGCTGCTCATCCAAATGTAATCGATCAAACCGATGCTTTGAAGGGAAGAGAATCTATCAAAAACCTTTTAAGATATCTATTAGAGATGTATAAATAAAAGCCGTTCTCGTTTCGGCTAATGGCCAACATCTGCTTACTACTAAGTGTAAAAAGGTGACATCTTAGATAAAGTAGAGGAAAGCAGTTCAAGCAGGCAGTAAATAATGTCAGGAAGTAAACCACAAGGAAGATTTTGCTCTTAAATCGAGAAGCAAATATTACAAAATAAATGTAAATAATTATGTGTAAGAGCATAATGCTACATAATATTTGAACAGCCTGAATAATTGGCTGTTTTTTTATTGCAAAGTGAGTGAATTACTATGACTAAATCACGGAATATTCAATAGATATTATAATAAGTATGGTAAAATAATACCATATATATGTAAAAGAAATGGTAGATAAAAGTCTATTTTATATTATTAAAGTAGATAGTCTAGACCTGAAATAAAATTTAAAGAGGGAGAGGTTGTTTTTTGAAATTATTTTCTGACAATAGTCCACTCAAATCAATGAATGAAATAATAGTTGAACAGATTCCAAAGTACAGCTTAATTGGGGACTTGCCACTTTCAAGAGAAGATTTTAATCACCTATCATCAACTATCACTTTTTTATATGAGAATGATATAAATTCAAAGAGGTTTTATATGTATAAGGAAGCCCTAGTAGCATTTCTTGTTTTTTGTGCAGTATATGAATACGACAAACGGACTTTTTGGAAGCCAATAGAAAAATACACTGGTGAGTTATCTTATCAACGAAGGATGGAAATGTATTCTACTTTTTTGAGTGTAGTTAAAAAATATAATCTTAATACATTTGAAAACGAAAGCGAAGAAGGATACACCTATGTTACTCCAATTTTGTGTCATGCAGGAATTCCGGTTAATGCGTTTGATAGTTATTTTTCAGCTATTAGTAATACCGTTAATG
>Ga0180215_1005913_pt1 | contig 10273 bp, 10 predicted proteins | sample eDN3rd37CBELigBY_FD_128871 | JGI IMG/M metagenome (GOLD analysis project Ga0180215, IMG submission 128871) | Enriched backyard soil microbial communities from Emeryville, California, USA - eDNA 3rd pass 37_C BE-Lig BY (version 2) (version 2) | ecosystem: Environmental > Terrestrial > Soil >...
TCGAGAACACATAAAAATTACCTTCAAAAAGTAGGAGGTGGAATACATGTTATTGAAATTGGATCTTCAATTGTTCGCTTCCAAAAAGGGAGTAGGTTCTACAAAGAACGGACGTGACTCTCAAGCTAAGCGCCTAGGTGCTAAGCGTGCAGATGGTCAGTTTGTATCTGGTGGTTCTATCCTTTACCGTCAACGCGGAACAAAAATTTACCCAGGTGTAAACGTGGGTAAAGGTGGCGACGATACACTATTCGCGAAGGTTGATGGCGTTGTTAAGTTCGAGCGCCTAGGCCGTGACAAAAAGCAAGTAAGTGTTTACCCAGTAGCTCAAGAAGCTTAAGTAAACCAGGAAAACCCTAGCCTATGTGGTTAGGGTTTTCTTTTTTATTTTGTGAGTTAAAGGTAATTGCATTTTTATCTAGAGGTTGATTGGAGTGGAAATCAACAACTAAGTTTCAACACAAAGCCTTTTTTTATCCAATGATATTACCAAATCTTGCAGTTCCAGCCTAAATTTGCTTACCTTTTCCCGCTTTTTTGTTATACTAACAAAAGACAGTTTTCTACGATTAGGGGTATTATCTATGAAAAAAGATTGGGATACCTTAGAGGTATTAAAGCATGCACGCCATGATTGGCTGAATAAGATCCAATTGATAAAAGGGAACTTATCATTAAATAAAGTGGACAGGGTGAAAGAAATCGTCGAGGAGATTATCTTCGAAGCTAGGCAGGAATCCAACCTAACCAACCTAAACCTCCCTCAATTTGCTTCTTCGCTGTTAACCTGCAATTGGGATCAACATTCTTTTCAACTAGATTATGAAGTGAAAAAAACGCTCAATCTCCACCATCTTGATGACCAACTGCTTGCCAATTGGACAAGTAGGTTATTTGAGACGTTAGATGCATGTATCGAAGAATTTCAGGAAAACCATCTATCCGTGAGTATCCAAGCGGACGAGAAGGAGACCCGTTTCTTTTTTGATTTCAGCGGAATACTAACCGATAAAAGCTCATTCCTTCGTTTTTTAGAAGATCCAGTAGATACAAATACGAAGATTGTGGTAAGTGCTGTTTCAGAAGAAGAAGTATCGTTTGAGATTTTTACGATTCCTTCACAACGGGTATGATAATACTGAAATCATCCATAAAAAATTCATTCAAGACAGGTGGTAATTTAATACAATGTTTGTCGATCAGGTAAAAATTTATGTAAAAGGCGGCGATGGCGGAAACGGAATGGTCGCCTTCCGCAGAGAAAAATATGTGCCAAATGGCGGACCCGCTGGTGGCGATGGTGGTCGCGGAGCCAACGTGGTCTTTGAAGTTGAAGAAGGTTTGCGTACCTTGATGGATTTCCGCTATAAGCGTCATTTTAAAGCGCCTCGTGGAGAACACGGGATGTCAAAGAATCAACACGGTCGAGGTGCCCAGGACATGATTGTTAAGGTTCCACCGGGTACGGTCGTAACAGATGCAGCAACGCAGGAAGTTATCGCGGACCTCACTGAGCATGGTCAGCGCGCAGTGGTTGCCAAAGGTGGTCGTGGTGGTCGTGGGAACAGTCGTTTTGCTACACCTGCAAACCCTGCACCAGAACTATCCGAGAACGGGGAACCAGGTCAGGAAAGAGACGTTGTCCTTGAACTGAAATTGCTTGCAGATGTCGGACTTGTTGGCTTCCCGAGCGTAGGAAAATCAACGTTATTATCGGTTGTTTCTGCGGCTCGTCCGAAAATTGCTGAATACCACTTTACAACGATTGTTCCAAATCTTGGAATGGTTGAGACCGAAGATGGTCGTAGCTTTGTTATGGCTGATTTACCAGGACTGATTGAAGGTGCCCATTCTGGAGTTGGGCTAGGTCACCAATTTTTACGACATATTGAACGAACAAGGGTTATTGTGCATGTGATTGATATGGCAGCCGTTGAAGGTCGGGATCCTTATGAAGATTATTTAATCATTAATAAGGAATTGGAAGAGTATAATCTTCGCTTAACCGAGCGTCCACAGATCATAGTTGCTAATAAAATGGACATGCCAGAAGCGGCAGATAATCTTGCTGCTTTCAAAGAGAAACTTACCGAGGATCATCCGGTGTTCCCTATTTCGGCTTTTACAAGGGAAGGGTTACGTGACTTATTGTTCTCTATCGCTGATACGATTGAGAAAACACCAGAGTTCCCACTGCTTGAAGAAGTTGAGGACAACCCGGGTGAAAATCGTGTGGTATACAGACATGAAGAGGACACTGACAAATTTACGATTACAAGGGATCCAGATGGCACGTTTATCATCTCTGGCGAAACGATTGAAAAGCTGTTTAAGATGACGAACTTTGCTAGTGAAGAATCCACTCGTAAGTTTGCTCGCCAAATGCGCGGGATGGGCATTGATGACGCACTTCGTGCACGCGGAGCGAAGGATGGCGACACCGTACGCATCCTGAAATATGAATTCGAATTTGTTGAATAGTTGAATGAACCACGGGGTGGAGAAATGAAGCTGAACCATTTCGATAAGAAATTTTATCTTGTTAGAGAAGATGTGCTTCCGGAGGCAATGAAAAAGACATTAGATGCCAAGGAAATGATTGAACGGGGGAAAGCCGATTCCGTTTGGGATGCGGTTCAGAAGGTCGATTTAAGCAGAAGTGCTTATTATAAGTATCGTGATACTGTTTACCCGTTTCATGCTGTTGTAAAAGAGCGGATCATCAGCTTGTTTTTCCATCTTGAGGACCGTTCTGGAACTTTATCCGAGCTGTTGAGTCTTGTTGCAAAAAGTGGTTGCAATGTGCTGACCATTCACCAAACAATTCCCCTACAGGGGCGAGCCAATGTTACACTAAGTTTAAACATTGGGGATATGAAGGTGGAGATGGATGAGTTGCTGACAAGGCTTCGCCAGCTTGAATTTGTTGAAAAAGTAGAAGTACTTGGATCTGGTGCTTAAGTTTTTAAGTACTTAAGATCCTTACATAGAAAAAATGCTTAAAAGTGGTGCGGTGGGACTTGGTCCTTCTGCACCTTTTGACAACAGGGGGAGTGAGGGAGAAACAATGAAGATTGGTTATTTGGGCCCGCGGGCCACGTTTACAGATCTAGCAGTTCGTCATTTATTTCCTGGGGAGGAAGCAACCCCGTTTGTGACCATTCCTGAATGCATTGATTCGGTTGAAGAAGGTCTTTGTGATTTCGCAGTTGTTCCGATTGAAAATGCACTTGAAGGATCGGTCAATATCACATTAGATTATTTGATCCATGAGGTACCATTATTTATCATTGGCGAGGCGACAGCACCGATTCAGCAGCATTTGATGGTGCATCCAGAAAATGAAGGTCGTTGGCAAGAGGCAGAATTGATTTTAAGCCATTCGCACGCACTTGCTCAATGCCATAAGTTTCTCCACCGTGAAATGAAGGGTGTCGCAAGCGAAAGAATGACCTCCACAGCCGCTGCGGCTCAATATGTCCAGGAGCATCCTGAAAAGAACCTTGCTGCGATTGCAAACGGATTGGCGGCATTGGAATATGGATTAACCATTGTTAGGGAAAACATTCATGATTATGACCATAATCATACTAGATTCGTGGTGTTATCAAAGCATGAGCAAGTTTTGCCACCATCTGAACTTGTGAGCAAAGGCTCGAAAACGACTTTGGTTGTAACATTGCCTTCCGACCGCACTGGGGCACTCCACCAAGTGTTATCGGCTTTCTCGTGGCGCAACCTGAATTTATCGAAAATTGAGTCTAGACCGACAAAGACAGGACTTGGAAATTACTTCTTTATTATTGACATTGAACAACAAATGGACGAGGTCCTCATTCCTGGAGCCATGGCCGAACTCGAAGCACTTGGCTGCTCCGTGAAGGTACTAGGAAGTTATCCTTCTTTTAAGCTATAGGACGCGCTAGAGTTCTATTTGCCTGAAGCAGGTTAACATAAAGCGGTTCTAATAACCCGAAACAGGTTTAGTATAGTAAAACGGTAAAATAGAATCGTAAAATATAAAAAGGCTACACTCCCAGTCGCTCTACCAAGCGACTTAAAGAGTGTAGCCTCTTTTTTTAATCAGTTAGATCAATCAAATACCCAGCTTCTTTCATTGCTGCTTCGGCTTCGTCTAATGCGCGTTCGCTTTGGGCGGCAATCGTATGGATATGGATGCCTTCTGTTAGTTCGGAGAGGTAACCAGAATTTGTACTTTTGATTTTCTCCATAAATTGCTTCACTTCACGCCGGTTTGAAACCATAATGGAAGCTGTTAAATCACCGTAAACAGGGTGCTCGATTCGGACATCCTTAACCGTGACCCCTTGGTCGACGAGAATGTTCAATTCTTCTTCGGTTTCTTCAGGAGAATGACTACAGGCAATCGTTCGTTCGGTCAGAACCGCTGGCGAACTTGTTTGCATGTAAAGATACCCCTGACTTGTCGCAATAATTGGTTCGTTCCGCGCCTTTAACAGGGTAATATCTCCGACAATCACCTGACGACTGACGTTCGTTTGTGCCGCAAGCTCCCCGCCTGTTATCGGTTCTGTACTTGATTTTAAGATATCCAATAAAAGGGTGCGTCGCTCTTCACCTAGTATTTTTTTCATATTGTAACTCTCCTTAATCAAACTTCCCTTAAAAATTGTACCATATCTCAGCGATGAAGTTCATTCATCTCTGCCTGATGAGTGAGTCCCGCTAAATAACCGCCGAGACTTCTAACATCTTCTTCAGTAGTCTGTCTTCCAAACGAAATACGGAAAAATTCTTTTGCAGCTTTACCAGTTACGCCAATTGCTGCCATCGTTTTGGACGGAGTTAACAGCCCGACGTGACAAGCCGTTCCAGTTGAGATGGCAAACCCTCGTCGATTGCATTCAAGCATCACCCACTGTCCTTCATGGCCGTGGAGACGCATACCAATTAGCCCAGGGAGCTGCGAAGGGTAAATTGTTACAGAATCCCCTAACAAGGAAAATTGACTCATAAACGCTTCCCGTAAAAAGGCTAAACGGATTATCTCCTCATCAATTCTCGTAACGGTCTTCTGAGCGGCTAAGGTCATCGCCAGAATTCCTGGAACATTAACCGTCCCTGCTCGGAGTCCCTTTTCTTGATTAACTCCCTCAATTTCGGGTCTCCAAGCCACTCTGGGATTCACGTAAGCTAGCCCTGTTCCTTTTGGCCCGTAAAATTTATGGCCCGATATAGATAGCGAATCAACTACGGAAGCGACTTCTTGTATTGGCGTTTTTCCGAAAGACTGAACACAATCGCTATGAAAGAGAACCTGATTATTTTTACATAAAGAGCTAATTTCCTTAATCGGCTGCAAGGTTCCGATTTCAGGATTAACATGCTGAATGGATACTAGAATGGTGTCCTCCCGCATCGCTTCTTCAACTGCAGCGACCTCTATCTTTCCTTCACAATTAAACGGCAAATAGGTAACCTCGTAGCCTTCCTTTTCAAGAGTTTTCATGACAAGATAAACCGAATCATGTTCGGCAATCCCGGTAATGATATGGCAACCTTCTTTAAGCTTTGCTGATAATAAAGCTCGAATGCCAAGAAGATTACTTTCTGACCCTCCTGAGGTAAAAAAAATTCCCTCAGCTTCAACTGCGAATAACTTGCTCATTTCCTTCCGGGCATTCTCCAGTAGGGTGTTTGCTTGATAGCCGATATCATGGAGACTTTGGCTGTTCCCATAGTAATCTGTAGCGGTTTTAACATACAATTCGGCGGCTTCTTTATCGAGCGGACTGCTTGCAGCATAATCGAAATATTTCATTCTCAGTCTCCTAAAATATAAAAATATCTTGTCAATAGTTTAAATCTATGTAAATATAAGTGTCAAGACACCTGTAAAATCAGGAGGCAAGAAATGATGAAAAGTGCGAATGTGCTGATTGTCGGCAGTGGCATTGCTGCTTTACAGTTAGCAGCAACCTTAAAAAAGGATTTAAATGTGATGGTTCTCACAAAAAGTTCGACGACAAATGGAAATTCACATATGGCTCAAGGCGGTGTCGCAGCAGCTTTAGGTGAAAAGGACCATCCTAATTTACATGCCCTTGACACCCTAGAGGCAGGCAGAAACCACAATAATTCAGAAGCAGTAAAGGAGTTAACAGAAGAAGGACCGGATATCATCGAAGAGCTATTACAAGCAGGTTGTTCATTTGATTTTAATAAAAGTGGGCATTTAAAGCTTGGGATGGAAGGGGCTCATTCTGAAAAGAGAATCGTCCATAGCGGTGGGGATGCGACCGGAAAAGCGATTATTGAGTTTCTTGTCTCCCAATTAGGCAGCCATATTACTGTTCAGGAAAATGTCTTTGTTTATGAATTAATCATGAACGTCGAAGGTCGATGCATTGGAGTGAAGGGGAAACTTTCAGATGGGAAAACTGAATGTTATTATGCAGACCATGTTGTGCTAGCGACTGGTGGCTGCGGGCAGTTGTACCATTTTACATCCAATGCAGAATCAGTAACGGGAGATGGTTTAGCACTTGCCTATCGTGCAGGAGCAGAGCTTGTTGACATGGAGTTTATTCAGTTTCATCCTACACTTCTGTATGTAGACGGACAAACGAAAGGCTTGATTTCCGAAGCTGTCCGCGGGGAAGGGGCAAGGCTGGTGACGGGGGATGGCAGGTTTATTATGGAGGGCGTGCATCCGCTTAGGGACCTTGCGCCGCGTCATATTGTATCGCAAACCATCTATGAATACTTAAAAATGGAAAAATCCATCTATTTAGATATTAGTAAGATTGAAAAATTCACCGAGCGTTTTCCAACGGTCTCGGCGATTTGTCGCGAGTCAGGGGTCGATCTTGAATCAGGCCGCTTGCCCGTTGCTCCCGGAAGTCACTTTCTAATGGGAGGAGTGAAAACAGATCGAATAGGACGAACCAATATTACTGGTCTTTATGCGATTGGTGAGGTAGCTTGTACCGGAGTCCATGGTGCCAATCGACTGGCCAGCAATTCTTTGCTAGAAGGATTGGTTTATGGAAGACGACTTGGAAACTGGCTTAATGCCCAATCGGAGATAAAAGTAAATTCATATTGCGGCAAAATTATGCAATTCAAGAGATCGGCATCATTACCACCTGCCAAAAAGAAAAATCTGTCTCTGCCAGAAAAGGATGTTTTACAGCAAACGATGATGGACCGAGCGGGGATTGTCCGTCATCACGGGGGGTTAACGATGCAAAAAAATTGGCTTGAATCCTACAGGGTAGAGGATTGGGTAGAAACCTCGTTGGTTGATTATTCGACTGAAGAAATGAACAGTGTGTTTATGCTGATAACATCTTGGTTGATAACAAATGCTGCCTTGGCCAGAACTGAGAGTAGGGGCGGGCATTACAGAGCCGATTTCCCTATGGAAGATCATGCAAATTGGTTAAAGAACCAAATCGTTTATAAAAGAAAAATAAAAAAGGATGGTCCTAGTGAACAAATTAAAACTGCGCTTACAACTTGAACAGTTTTTTCTTGAAGATATCGGCGACAGAGATGTCTCAAGTGATTTAATCTTTGGAAAAGCTGGAATCGGTGAGATTGTGTTTATCGCAAAGGCAGCTGGTGTGTTCTGCGGAGAAGAAGTAATTCGCACAGGGTTCCAATTGCTTGATCCACATGCAATGATTGAAATGATGACATCTGATGGCGAACTAGTCGAAACTGGCCAAAAACTTGCAATGGTTAAGGGCAATATTTCTGACCTTTTAAAAGGCGAAAGAGTTGTTTTGAACCTTGTCCAGCGTATGTCAGGAATTTCATCTAAAACAAAGGAAGCGGTTGAGTCGTTGGCAAGTTCGCATACACGAATTTGCGATACAAGAAAAACAACACCAGGGTTAAGGATGCTTGAAAAATATGCTGTTCGTTGTGGCGGAGGATTCAATCACCGGTATGGACTGTATGATGCGGTCATGATCAAAGACAACCATATCAGTTTTGCTGGTGGAATAACGAATGCGGTAAATGAAGTCCGGACTAAAATTGGCCATATGGTTAAAATTGAAGTCGAAGCGGAGACGAAAGAGCAAGTTCTTGAAGCGGTGGAAGCAAATGTGGACTGTATTATGTTTGACAATCGCTCCCCTGAAGAAATCAAAGAACTGATTAAACTTGTTCCTTCAGGAATTGCAACGGAAGCCTCAGGCGGAATCTCGATGGAAACCTTACCGAGCTACAGAGATACTGGTGTTGACTATATATCCTTAGGATTTCTTACGCATACGATAAAGGCTTTAGATATTAGCGTAAAAGTGAATATGTAAACAAAGGGGGAGAAAGAATGGATCTACTAAATGTAATAGGTTCCCGTCCGCTAGAACTGCCCGAGAAGTATCGGAATATGACCACTGACCAATTAGAAGCGAGGGTACGTGAGGTTAAAGAAAAACTCGGAAACAAATTATATATTCCGGGACATCATTATCAAAAGGATGAAGTCATTCAGTTTGCTGATGCGACCGGGGACTCCTTGAAATTAGCGCAGCTGTCGGCAGAAAATCAGGATGCGGAGCATATCGTGTTTTGCGGTGTGCATTTTATGGCGGAAACGGCTGATATCCTAACTAAAAAAAATCAAAAAGTTTACTTACCCGATATGCGTGCAGGCTGTTCGATGGCCGATATGGCCGATATATATCAGACGGAACGCGCATGGAGCAAGCTAGTACAGATGTTTGGTGAAACCATCCTGCCACTTACGTATGTCAATTCGACGGCTGCGATTAAATCTTTTGTTGGCGAACATGGCGGAGCAACAGTGACATCTTCCAATGCTGAAAAAATGGTTCGCTGGGCATTCGAACAGAAAGAACGTCTATTGTTTTTACCTGATCAACATTTGGGCCGCAACACCGCTTTTAATATCGGAATCGGACTGGATGAAATGGCGATTTGGAATCCGCTTAAAGATGAGTTGGAATACGAGGGTCCAATTGAGAACGTGAAAGTGATTCTATGGAAAGGTCATTGTTCTGTTCATGAAAACTTTACTGTTGAAAATATTCAACAAGTTCGTGAGACATATCCTGAGATGAAGATTATTGTTCATCCTGAGTGCCGTCGCGAGGTTGTCGCTTTATCGGATTTAGCTGGGTCTACAAATTATATTATAGAAGCCATTAATGCCTCATCTCCTGGCTCAGCCTGGGCAATCGGAACTGAGATGAATCTGGTCAAGCGCATCATTCAACAGCATCCAGATAAACACATCGTTTCATTAAATCCGCATATGTGTCCTTGTTTGACGATGAATCGTATCGATCTGCCGCATTTAGTTTGGTGTCTAGATTCGATTGGCCAAGGAGAAGGACATAATGTGATTGAAGTAGACGAGGTCGTAGCAGAAAATGCAAGAAAAGCTCTAAATCGAATGCTTGAACAATCTTAATAGTAAAAGTGTCCTAGGGTTTGCTGGGGCACTTTTTTATTTTGGTTGAGTAAAAAGGAGGGGGCGCGAATAGAAAGATGATATGTGTGAATAGAGGTTGGAACCTCGCGAATAGACGGTGATTTTTCGTGAATTGAATCGGTAAACGAGTGAATAGAAATAGTTGATGCAAATAGAAAGGTGATAACTACAAATAGGATAAAGAAAGTTGCAAATAGATTGAGGAAATCCGCAAATAGAACAGCTAAATACGTGAATAGAAAAGGGCCGTGCAAATAGAAAGGTGCTATCTGCAAATAGGATAAAGAAAGTTGCAAATAGATTGGGGAGATTCGCAAATAGAACAGCTAAATACGTGAATAGAATAAGGCAGTGCAAATAGAAAGGTGTTTTCTGCAAATAGGTTAAAGAAAGTTGCAAATAGATTGGGGAAATCCGCAAATAGAACAGCAAAATACGTGAATAGAAACTCCAGATGCAAATAGAAAGGTGCTATCTGCAAATAGGATATAGAAAATTGCAAATAGACCAAGGGAACTTGCAAATAGGCTACAGATTAGTTTCAAACAGAACTAAAGGTTGAACCAGAAATTACGAATATAGAAAAAAACCTAATACGATTTGGGCTAATCCATTTTCAGTGGAAAAGCTTTAATTTTAGGTTGGTTACATATACATGGGGAGAGAAGCATAAGTTTTTTTGAAGATTAATGGCAATTTGCCTACACAAACATAGACTATATGGACTTATGCCATAGGAGGGAAATCATGAAGATCCATATCGTACAGAAAGGGGATACTCTTTGGAAGATCGCCAAGAAGTACGGCGTGAACTTTGAA
>Ga0180215_1005916_pt1 | contig 10271 bp, 11 predicted proteins | sample eDN3rd37CBELigBY_FD_128871 | JGI IMG/M metagenome (GOLD analysis project Ga0180215, IMG submission 128871) | Enriched backyard soil microbial communities from Emeryville, California, USA - eDNA 3rd pass 37_C BE-Lig BY (version 2) (version 2) | ecosystem: Environmental > Terrestrial > Soil >...
GTGCGATTGCAAACCGTTTAACTCCACATATTGGGGATGCAAACTCATTTATTCCAGAATATAAGGCGTTCCTATGTGATGTTAGGAGGGCTAAATAATGTCAGATTATGTAAAGTTTGTTGACGTGACGAAGTGTGACGGTTGCCGTGCCTGTATGGTAGCCTGTAAAAACTGGAATGACCTTCCTGCTGAACCAGAGGAGTTTCACGGAAGCATTCAATCACATGCAGGATTAACTGCAAATACTTGGAATGTAATCACCTATGATGAGCATGAAAGAAGTGATGGCAGCTTTGACTGGCTGTTCCGCCACTCTGCTTGCTTACACTGTAATACTGCGGGCTGTGAGATGGCATGTCCTGAAAATGCCATTAGCACAACAAAATTCGGTTCTGTTGTGATTGATCATGATAAATGTGTTGGCTGCGGCTATTGCGTACAAGGCTGTTACTTTGATGTGATTCAGCTTGCTACTTACAAAGATAAGAAGGGCAAGGAATACCGTTTAGCACAGAAATGCGATCTTTGTACAAGCCGCCTTGAAAACGGACTGCAGCCGGCATGTGTTACAGCCTGTCACACAGACTGCCTTGTATTTGGTAAGAAGGATGAGGTTCTTCACGATGCAAAAGCTCGTTTAGCAAAGGTAAAAGAACGTTATCCAAATGCAAATATTTATAACCCGCAGGGAATTGACGGAACAACAACGGTATATCTTTTAGCAGAAAAGCCGTCTGTGTATGGACTTCCTGAAGATCCACAGGTAAAGCTGTCTCAGGTCATCTGGAAGGACTGGGCCCAGCCATTAGGTAAGCTCGCGGTTGGAGCAACTACATTTGGGGTTCTTAGTGCAATGGCAGTACAGGGTGCATTAAAACTGAAGAATAGAGGAAAGGAAGGTGAAGACCACCATGAAGGATAATCTGATGCAAATTGTAGATCTGATGAAGAACAAGGAAAAAAGAAAAATAAAAGATGGCAAGGTTAAACGCTTTACCATCCATTTTCAAATCTTTCACTGGGGGTTTGCAGGAGCCTACTTTGTTCTCTATTTATCAGGGCTAGCGATGTACACGGAGTTCTTTGACTGGCTGTATATATTATTCGGCGGCCCAGCAATGGCTCGTATCATTCATAGAGTTGCAGCCGTTATCTTTATCCTCATGCCAATCTATATGCTTGTTTTTGATAGAAAAAGCATGTCTTTATGGTTAAGAAATGCCTTTAAATGGGGCAAGCATGACATTAAATATTTAATGAACTTCCCATTTGATATGTTCGGCTTTAAAACAAAAAATCCGCCACAGGACTTCATCAGCGGCGGGGAAAAGTTAAATTCTCTCATGCAAATTGCAACATTCTTTATGTTTGTTGGATCAGGTATTGTCATGTGGTTCCCAGGTTATTTTCCAGGATGGGTGATTGATTGGTCCTATCCAATGCATAATATTGCGTTAGGTTTATCCTTGATGGTGGTAGTCGGACATATTTACTTATCCAGTGCGAATCCATCATCAAAGGCATCACTAGAAGGAATGACAACAGGCTGGGTTTCTGAGGACTATGCGAAGCATCACCACACAAATTGGTATAATGATATCGTTGAAGAAGAAAAGAAGCTTGATTTGGATCCTAAAAATGATCACCATAAAGGTGCATAATTAAAGAGTATAGAGTTAACTTAAAAGAGAATAAAGTAATTTTATAAAGAAAGAGAGGCTGACTCGTAGGAAGAAAGGTCAGACCCCCACAATACAATATCTAGACATCAACAATTGGTTCCATTCTAGATATGTTTGTTTGTGGGAGTCAGGCAGCATTCTGAGTCAGTCTCTTTTATTTTGCGAAAGAATAACATGGGGTGAAGAATAGATGAAAACAGAAATTATCAGTCCGGAATATATGAAGCTGCAAGAGGAAATTAGCGTATTATATACACGATGGGTGGGGGCTTTATCACAGCAAACGATTGTGGAAAAAGAGAAACTAGATGTGAAGCAATTTCCGCTTCTTCCACAGATTGATTTACAGTTTAATGAAAAGGATTATCATTCTTTTTTACAGGACCTTTTTCTAGTCCTAAAGGAAAATAAACCGGAATTAAGCGGGGATTTAGCTAAAATCGAGGCTGGGTTAGACGATGAAACATTAACAAAATGGTTTCATGAAGCACTAATCGTCAATACGTATTATTTTGCTGACTGGGCTGAGAAACACCTTGTGCCTGAATGGCTGCCATTATATGCTGCCGAGCATGCCGTACGACCTTATTTGCAGAAATCTGCCATTGAGCTAAAGGATGAGCTTCCGAAGCAGGGCCATGCGGGTGGCTGCCCATGCTGCGGTGAGCCAGTACGTTTGGCGCTTATCAATAAAGATGGAAAAAAGGCGCTGCTCTGTCCGCGATGCCATACAAAATGGGAGCAGAAGAAGATTGCCTGCGCACACTGTGGATCTGATGCACAGGGTGAAGTAGTTGTATTAAAGCTTGAAGAGGATGAGCGTGCGGAAATTTATGCATGTAAATCATGTAAAGGGTATACTAAAGTAATTGATACTAGAAAAATGCTTGAGGTGCCTGCACCGGAAATTCTCGATTTACAAACGATTCATTTAGACTATATTGCGCAGGAAAATGGCTACGGATTAGCAGAAAACGAAAAGCATTAAGAGGTGAAGTGAAGTGAAGACAACGGCAATCATCCTTGCTGGGGGAAAATCAAGCAGAATGGGTACGAATAAGGCACTGCTTACACTAAATGGGAAAACCGTGATTGAAGGGATTGCGGAAAGCCTAGAAAAGACGGCAGATGAACTGCTTATTGTGACAAACACACCTGACGATTACAAATTTCTGCACCTGCCCATGACAGAGGACAAATGGAAGGGCATGGGGCCCCTTGCCGGGATTGAGGCCGGATTGTCTGCTTCGAAAACAGAGCATAATTTGATTGTGGCCTGTGATATGCCGTTTATCTCTGTTGATCTAGGGACCTATTTATTATCCTGTTTAGAGGACTACCAAGCGGCTGTACCGGAAATATCCGGACGGCTGCATCCTCTTTTTGCGGCTTACCGGAAGGATGTTAAGGGAGCCGTGACAAAAGCACTCGATGAAAACCAGCTGCGTATTAGACACTTTTTACATAGTATTCATGTTAAAATAGTAAAGAATGATTTACTAGAATCACTCGGTTTGCCTGATGAAGAGATTTACTTTTTTAATATGAATGACCGTAATGAATACGAGAAGGCGTTTACTATGTCGAAAAGGATAGGTAGTGAGATAGATGAAGTTTTTTCAGGTGAAAACAGTTGAGGAGACCTTTTCTCTCATTGAAGAAATGATCAAACCTCTAACAGAAAAAGAAACAAAGCCGCTACATGAAGCGCTAAATTACATATTGGCCGAGGATATTACGGTCAAGGAAAATGTACCGGCATTTCGCCGTTCGTCTGTGGACGGTTATGCTGTGAAGGCAAAGGATACATTTGGTTCATCGGAAAGCATGCCTGGATTTTTAACGGTAGCTGGTGAAGTGAAGATGGGAGAACAGCCGGAAAAGGCTCTAGCTGACGGTGAAGCCATCTATGTTCCGACAGGTGGAATGCTTCCAGATGAAAGTGATGCTGTCATTATGATAGAGCATTGCGAGGATTTAAGCGGGCTGTTGAATCTGTATCGCCAGGTCGCGCCAGGGGAAAATGTGATTTCCATCGGTGAGGACTTAAAAGAAGGTGAACAGCTTTTAACAGCAGGCATGAAGCTGCGTTCGCAGGAATTAGGAGCCTTGGCTTCACAGGGAATTAGAGAAGTAACCGTCTACCGGAAGCCTGTAATCGGTTATCTTTCCACAGGTGACGAAATTGTGCCGATTGAAACGCAGGAGCTTGCAATTGGACAGGTTCGTGATATGAATGGGATTACGATTGGCTCCCTTGTTTCTGAGTGGGGTTGTGAGTTTATTTATGGCGGAATTATCGAGGACAGCCGTGAAGAGCTGGAAAGACAGGCACAGGAAATGCTTGAGAGGGTGGACTGCTTGATTTTATCAGGCGGAAGCTCGGTTGGTACGAAGGATTATTCCGTAGAGGTCATCGATTCCCTTGGAACACCCGGTGTATTTGTCCACGGGGTATCGATTAAACCGGGGAAACCGACCATTCTGGCGTCAGCAAACGATAAACCAATCATCGGCCTGCCTGGACATCCGGCGTCCGCAATTGTTATTTTTCATCTATTTGGCAAAGCCATTTTACATAAGCTGCAGGGCTGGGTAAGAGAAGAAAAAAATCTGGCACGGGCCATCGTTACAAAGAATCTGCCGTCCACACCGGGCCGCAGTGATTATATTCGAGCGCGTCTCATCTATAAAGATAATCAATGGTACGCTGAACCTATCATCGGAAAATCTAGCTTGATCTCAACACTTGTCAAAAGTGAAGGCTTGATTGAAATTCCATCACGAAGCGAAGGTGTGCTTAAAGGCGACCTTGTTTCAGTCAGATTATTTGGGTGAGGTGATTAGGATGACAAAGAAATATAAACGAAAAATCTATTTGCAGGATACACCGCGGCAGGAGGCTTTAGATGAGCTGCTGCGTGCATTTTCAACTGAGCGGAGAACGGAAACCATCTTCAGTACGGAGGCGCTGGGACGAGTAACGGCCTATCCGGTCTTTGCAAAAATGTCCAATCCGCACTATCATGCTTCGGCCATGGATGGAATCGCGGTAAAGGCAGAGGAGACCTTTTCAGCACATGAGCAGAACCCGGTTCAGCTAAAGCTGGGAGAGGGCTTTGTTTATGTGAACACGGGAAATGAGATTCCTTCCCCTTATAACGCGGTAATCATGATTGAACATGTGGACGAAATCGATGAAGAAACAGTGGAAGTTATCGAGCCGGCCTCCCCATGGCAGCATATCCGTCCAATTGGTGAGGACATTATCCAAGAGGAAATGCTGTTTCCTCAGGGGCACAAAATCCGTCCGGTTGATATCGGGGTGCTTTTAGCTTCACAGCGGATTGAGGTTCCGGTTGTGAAAAAGCCAGTTGTCAGCATCATTCCAACAGGTGATGAGCTTGTCTTTCCGGATGGGGAAACACCGCCAGGGAAATTGGTTGAGTTCAACGGCTCTGTTATGGCCAATTATATCCGTGAATGGGGCGGCGAGCCTAAGCTTTCTGAGATTGTAAAGGACCGTCCGGAAGAGATTAAGCAGGCATTGCTTCATGCAGTTGAAGAGTCTGATATTGTCATTATTAATGCGGGTTCTTCTGCAGGCTCTGAGGACTATACGGTCCATATTATTGAAGAGCTTGGCGAGGTCTTTACCCATGGGGTGGCAACAAGACCAGGGAAGCCCGTCATTTTAGGTAGAATTAAGGATAAAATTGTTATCGGTCTGCCGGGGTATCCGGTATCAGCTTATTTAGACCTTGAATGGTTTGTGCAGCCGTTAATTTGTGATTATCTCCAGATTCCGGTGCCAAAGCGGGAAACGTTGACCGTGAAGCTGGGCCGTCGGATTGTTGGAACGATGGGGGCGGAGGATTTTATCCGCATGAGTATTGGATATGTGAACGGAGAATACATCGCCAACCCGCTGCCGCGTGCAGCCGGCGTGACGATGTCGCTTGTAAAGGCGGACGGCATGCTGTTGATTCCGTCTCATTCCTTAGGGTTTGAACAGGGTGAACAGGTCGAAATTGAATTGTTAAAGCCGCGTGCCGAAATCAAACAGGCCATTGTGTTTAACGGCAGTCACGATTTAACAATTGATATGCTATCATCGCATCTCAAGGAGCTGGACTTTCATTCGAAAATCATATCGTCCCATGTTGGCAGCATGGCCGGCCTGATGGCGATTAAGAAGGGCGAGGCCCATATTGCGGGCACGCATCTTCTCGATCCGGACACAAACACCTATAATATTCCGTACATAAAGCGGTTCTTAGCGGGTCAGGAAGTTGTTCTTTATCCATTTTTAAAAAGAAAACAGGGCTGGCTTGTGCCGAAGGGAAATCCGTTAGGGATTGAAACCGTGAAGGATATTGCGGAAAAGGAAGCCCATTTTGTTAACCGGCAAAAAGGAGCTGGAACAAGAATCCTATTTGATATGCTGTTAAAACAGGAGGGCTTATCCTCTGAGACTATCATCGGTTACCAGCGGGAAATGTTCTCACATTTAAGCGTCGCAGCAGAGGTAAAGGTAGATGAGAATGCTGTCGGCTTGGGCATCTATTCAGCTGCTAAAACGATGGGGCTTGATTTTGTACCGGTTTCAGACGAAAGCTATGAATTATTGATGACGAAGGAATTTTTCGAAAGCGAGCAGGGGAAAAGGCTGATTGAGGTCATCCAAAGCGATAGGTTTAAACATGACGTTCTGGAGATTGGCGGCTATGTGGTGATGGATCATCCGGAGCCAGTATTTTTCAGCTAAAGCTGCAATGGGCCGGTGGACTAATAACGCTGCGCCCTTTTGTGAGTCGTGAGACCCCCACTATAGAAGCTTCACTTTGAGCGGAGGTATAATAGATGAATTATGAAATTTCAAAAGAGCCGATTAACATTCAGTCTGTGATTGACAAGGTAGTACAGCGTGAAGCAGGCGCGATTACCACCTTCATCGGCACAGTAAGAGAGTTAACCCACGGAAAGAAGACGCTTTATCTTATATATGAAGCCTATGAATCAATGGCTGTCAAAAAACTTGAGCAAATTGGGCAGGAAATCGAAGAAAGGTGGCCGGGCTCAGAGGTCGCTATCTCGCACAGAGTTGGAAAGCTCGACATCACGGATGTGGCGGTTGTAATTGCTGTTTCCACCCCACATCGTGCCGATGCCTATGAAGCGAACCGTTATGCAATTGAAAGAATCAAGGAAATTGTCCCAATCTGGAAAAAGGAACATTGGGAAGACGGTCAGGAATGGATTGGAAACCAGAAGGAGACAGTCTCTTATCCAACCGGAAAACCTGAGGAGGCTGATTTACATGAATAAAGTGCTATTTTTTGCCCATTTGCGTGATGCAGTTGGCGAGGAAAGTGTGGAAGTGGAAGCGGCAGGAAAAACGATTGCTGAATTAAAGCAGCAGCTTGCTGAAGCCCATGGGATTCAGAAATTAGATGCTGTGATGGCGGCGGTGAATGAGGAGTTTGCCGACGATGATGAGGTTATCAAGGAAGGCGACACGATTGCGTTTATTCCTCCTGTCAGCGGGGGGTGATCGGGATGAGTGAACGTTATTCCCGTCAAACTTTATTTTCCCCGATTGGGAAGGACGGTCAGGAGAAGATCCGTGGGAAGCATGTGCTGATTATTGGAGCCGGGGCACTTGGCTCCGGAAGTGCAGAGATGCTTACGAGGGCCGGTGTTGGCGAGCTGACGATTGTGGACCGGGATTATGTTGAGGAAAGCAATCTGCAGCGCCAGCAGCTGTATACGGAGCAGGATGTGGCACTGAAGCTTCCAAAGGCTGCTGCTGCCAAGAAGCGTTTGCAAGAGATTAATTCCGATGTTACGATTCATGCTGTGATTGGTGATGCAAATCCCGAGAAGCTGGCAGAGCTTGCTGTTGGAAAGGATTTAATTCTCGATGCTACCGATAATTTTGAGACAAGGCTTGCGATTAATGATATTTCGCAAAAATGTAAGATACCTTGGATATATGGAGCTTGTGTAGGCAGCTACGGCATGAGCTTTACGATTATACCTGGGAAAACTCCCTGTTTGAATTGCCTGCTGAAGAAGCTTCCGATTCAGGGGATGACATGTGATACAGTCGGGGTAATCTCTCCTGCCGTTGGGATGGTGGTATCCCATCAGGTGGCTGAAGCGTTGAAAATTTTGGTTGAGGATTGGGAGGCCGTTCGTCCAGCCTTTGTCAGCTTTGATTTGTGGCGAAATCAGTATTCGAGCATCAAGGTGGGGAAGGCGAAGGATGAATCATGTTTATCCTGCGGTGAGCATCCGACGTATCCGTTTTTAGAAGCGGAGAATCAGACGAAATCAACCGTTTTGTGTGGCCGCGATACGGTGCAGGTCCGCCCGCCAAAGCCGCTGGAAATCCAGCTGGATGAGCTGGCCAAGCAGCTTGGGGCACTTGGTTATACTGTAAAAGGAAATCCGTATCTTTTGTCTGTTGAGATGAAGGATGAGCGGGTTGTTATTTTTAAAGATGGCCGTGCGTTGGTGCACGGGACAAAGGATATGACGGCTGCGAAGACTTTGTATAATAAGATACTTGGGTAGTAGGAATTGAGGATGAGCCTGTTGAGGTTTGTCCTCTTTTTTGGGGGTTTTATTGCTGAGTGGAGTGTGGATCAGCATTATTGGAAGTTGATAATGCCCGAACCGAGGATAGAACCAGCTGATTGGGAACTATGGTGGACTGATAGTGCCGGGTACGGGGATAGAACCTGACAAATGGGAACTATCAGGGATTGATAGTGCCCGAATCGAGGATAGAAACAGCCGCTTGGGAACTATGGTGGATTGATAGTGCCGGGTACGGGATTAGAACCAGACAAATGGGAACTATCAGGGATTGATAACGCCCGAACCGAGGATAGAACCAGCTGATTGGGAACTATGGTGGACTGATAGTGCCGGGTACGGGGATAGAACCTAACAAATGGGAACTATCAGGGATTGATAGTTCCCGAATCGAGGATAGAAACAGCCGCTTGGGAACTATCCGAGAGTTGATAATGCCCGAGCATCAGTTTGAAACCTACATTTGCACAAAAAATCCCAAACTTGATTCCTATCAATTTTTTATACTCAAAACTCCTCTAAAATAAACCTATAATCAATCAGAGGAGGAACCTAACATGACAAAAGCCGTATTTCAATTAGAACCGTTAACCTGTCCGTCTTGTATTAAAAAAATCGAATCAACGCTTACGAAAACGGCAGGAGTTGAATCTGTTAAAGTACTATTTAACTCAAGCAAGGTAAAGACAGAATTTGATGGAACGAAAGTGGAGGCTACTCAATTGGAGGAAACGATTGAAAAGCTTGGTTATGAGGTAATATCGGCAAAGGTTTTATAGCTTACTAATGGAAAAAGGAGACTTATAACCAAGGCAATGACCTCGGATATAAGTCTTTTATTTTACTGAAAAAAAGGTATCAATCTTGATGTCCGTCAATTCTTTTACAAGAAAAGAAGTCTAGTATATAGGTATAAACAACGGATTTCCCAGAATAAAGGAGGATACCATAAATGCTAGTTGCCATAAACAAACACAAATCTCATTTAACGGCTATTTCATTTCTTCTCATCATTACGGGATTGATAGCAGGGCTTTCAGGCAGCGCAACTATGAAAACAATAGCTCTTATTCTAGCAACCATCATTGCCAGCGTGCCTATTTTTATCAAAGCGTTCCAGGCCCTAAGAATGAAGGCGTTCAGTATTGAACTATTGGTGACCATTGCAGTGATCGGAGCACTCGTAATTCAGGAGTATACGGAGTCAGCGGTTGTCACGTTCCTATTCTTGTTTGGAGATTATCTGGAAAAAAGAACGCTGGAAAGAACGCGCTCTTCCCTTAAAGAACTGGTGGATATGGCTCCGCAGGAAGCTATTGTACTTCGAGACGGAGAACCAACGAATATTCCTGTCGAGGATGTAGAGGTGGGCGATACGGTCATCATCCGCTCTGGAGGAAAAGTGCCGGTGGACGGGATGGTCATTTCTGGACATGCATCCCTAAATGAGGCAGCTATCACAGGAGAATCGGTGCCACGGGCAAAGAAAACAGACGATAAGGTATTTAGCGGGACGATTGTCGACAACGGCTATCTGGAAATAAGAGCCGAGAAGGTCGGTGATGATACGACATTTGCTAAAATCATTGAATTGGTGGAAGAAGCGCAGGAATCGAAGTCGAAAACGGAGAAATTTCTAGATCGATTTTCCACGATTTATACACCATCCGTCGTCATACTATCAATCCTCGTCTATGTTTTAACGAGAGATCTTCATACGGCCATCACATTCCTCGTAGTGGCATGTCCAGGTGCATTGGTGATTGGCGCACCGGTGTCAACTGTAGCAGGAATTGGAAATGGTGCAAAAAATGGCGTGCTTGTAAAAGGCGGGGAGGTTATGGATGCCTTCTCGAAGGTGGATACCCTTGTTTTAGATAAAACAGGCACATTGACAAAGGGAAAGCCTGAGGTTACGGAAATCAAACTGTTCGATCAGAACGTCAAAGAAAATCAATTCCTGCAATTAACAGCGCAGGCTGAAAC
>Ga0180215_1005918_pt1 | contig 10266 bp, 7 predicted proteins | sample eDN3rd37CBELigBY_FD_128871 | JGI IMG/M metagenome (GOLD analysis project Ga0180215, IMG submission 128871) | Enriched backyard soil microbial communities from Emeryville, California, USA - eDNA 3rd pass 37_C BE-Lig BY (version 2) (version 2) | ecosystem: Environmental > Terrestrial > Soil >...
GAGCCGGTCTCGGCCCTGGACGTATCGGTCCAGGCCCAGGTCGTCAATATGCTGGAGGATTTGCAGCAGGAATTCGGCTTGACCTATCTGTTCATTGCGCACGATCTGTCGATGGTTCGCCACATATCGGACCGGATCGGCGTCATGTACGGCGGCCGTCTTGTTGAGATTGCGAGCAGCGACGAGCTGTACGAGAATCCGCTGCATCCGTATACGAAGGCGCTGCTCTCGGCCATTCCGGTTCCTGACCCTAATGCGTCCTGGGAGCGGATCGAATGGCGTCCGGAAGCAGGGGCAGGCGGCGAAGCCGCGCCGTTGCGGGAGGTTAGCCCGGGCCATTTTGTCGCGGATTATCTTGCATGAACGAGTGGAGGGAGAAGGACGATGACAGAGGCTAACGACGCAAGAATTAAGCTCTCTCAGAATGAATCGCTTATGATCGAGGCGCTGCGGGGGCTTGGCTGGAGCAATGATGAGATCATAGATAGAGTAAGATCGGGAGAGCTGCCGATTGACGAAAGCGAGTTTCAATTCGACTATAGCGAGTTGACCGCCTTTGATGCCGGACAGCCTGAGCTGTTCGAGGCAGTGGTGCGGGACGGCTATCGGATGAAATTCAATACGCTCGGCGGCATTCGCTGCTGGATCTCCATTGCGCTTGGCAAGGAGCCGACAGTTAGCCGGGTGCCGGGCAGCGAATCGGTCACGATTGCGCTTACTGCTGCTGAGAAAGAACGGCTTGAAACAGCCCTTTCCTTCGGCTGGGCGATCGCGGAAGAGCCGGAAGGCGCTGCTGGTGCATCACAGCTCTATAAAATCGAGCCGATTAAGCGTTTTAATGGATAAGTGAAGATTTGCGCTAAAAAATGCCTGCATATTTGCAGGCATTTTTTTGTTCTGAAGCGGCTAATGCGGCCTAGTATGTATGCTCATTATTCAACAGCTCTCTTAGCCTGTTATCTTGCCGCTAGTATAAGTTTTGCAGAATGATCGGTGGAAGACAATGTGATTATATCGGATAGAGGCAACACCCTGTTAGGACTCCCTTCTTTGCCTTCTTAGTTTATCATACTCAATAGCCGGAAGGGAATTTGGAAAAAATAGAGGTGCAACATTCTGGCGCCCGCTGCCGTCAAACCTATTGTGATCACATAAAAACTAGACATCAGGGAGATGGAAAATATGAAAAAAAGAATACTGAATATGCTGTCAATCGTCGTGCTTGGACTGGCGCTTACCGCATGTGGAAGCAATAATGCGGGAGAAGGCGGCAACAACGGCTCAAATACAGGCAATGGCTCTGGAAACGCGGTAACGGAAACGGACAAGCCGGGCGAAGGAACGAACGGCGGAGACCAAGGCGAAGCGGACAAGGATAACGACGCGGAGCAAAACGACGGAGATGCTGCGGACGTAACAACGACAAGCGGCATCGTTGACGCGATACTAAACAAAGTGGAGCAGCCGTCCCTTATGCCGCTGGAAGGCGACGCTGTGAAAGATTTCTATAACTTCGATCCTGCGCTTGTAGAAGAATTTACGATTAAAATGCCGATGATGAATGTAAAAACGAATGAGATCGCCGTCTTTAAAGTAAAGGATGCTGCAGACATTCCGGCTATCGAGAAGAGCATTGACGACCGTGCCGCTCAAGTTCAGAAGCAATTCGAAACTTATTTGCCTGACCAATACGAGAATGCGAAAAACTATAAGGTTGTCAAGGAAGGCAACTATGTGCTCTTCGTCATCTCAGAATCTGCTGACGCTATTATTGAGCAGTTCCAAGCTCTAGTGAAGCAATAGGGAGAAGGAGCAGACATGGTATTCAGCAGCCTGCTGTTTTTGTTTCTGTTTTTACCGGCAGTGCTGCTGGCTTATTACAGCTCGCCGCAGCGCGCTCGGAACTGGATTCTGTTCATCGCAAGCCTGGTGTTCTATGCTTGGGGCGAGCCGATCTATATCGTGCTCATGCTCTTTTCTACGGCAACCGATTATTTATTCGGCCTATCTTTGGATAGGCCGAATAGAACCGCCCGTTCACGCAAGCTGACGCTGGCGGCTTCGATCATAACTAACCTGGCCCTTTTGGGCTTTTTTAAATACGCCGATTTTCTAATCGCCAATGTGAACGCCATAGCGGGCACGAATATACCGCTAACCGACTTGCCGCTTCCGATAGGTATTTCCTTTTATACGTTTCAATCGATGTCGTATATTATTGATGTCTATCGCGGCAATACGAAGGCGCAGCGCAACTGGTTGGACTTCGCCACTTACGTCTCGCTGTTTCCGCAGCTCGTCGCCGGCCCAATCGTGCAGTACGGCACCATTGCCGATCAGCTTAGAAATCGCGTTGTCAATCATGCGATGTTCGCAGAGGGCGTACGCCGATTTATTATCGGTCTTGCCAAGAAGGTGCTGCTCGCCAACAATATCGGCATGTTATGGGATACGGTCGTATCGGCCCATGCCGGGCCGCTTCCGGCCTTGACCGCCTGGATCGGCATTATCGCCTTTGCTTTTCAAATTTATTTCGATTTCAGCGGCTATTCCGATATGGCAATCGGGCTGGGGCTCATGTTCGGCTTCCGCTTCAACGAGAACTTCAATAAGCCGTATACGGCGCAGAGCATTACAGATTTCTGGCGGCGCTGGCATATATCGCTGAGCAGCTGGTTTAGAGACTATGTCTATATTCCGCTGGGCGGCAATCGCAAAGGGCTTTTGCTCCAGCTTCGCAACATCATGATCGTATGGGGGTTGACGGGCATTTGGCACGGGGCAAGCTGGAATTTTGTCCTATGGGGGCTGTATTTCGGGCTGATCCTTATCGCAGAGAAAATGTTCATGCTTCGCCTGCTCGCCTGTACGCCTCGATGGTTGCGCCACTGCTATGCGCTGCTGCTTGTGCTGCTGGGCTGGGTATTGTTCGCATTTGAAGGAGTCGGAGAAATAACGGCCTATCTGTCCGCCATGCTCGGCATGAACGGCGCTTCCCTATGGGACGGGCAGACGATTTACTTGCTGTATACCAATGCAGTGCTGCTGGTTATTCTGGTTTTGGCGTCGCTGCCCAAGGGGACGATTGTTCGATCCGTTCCGCAATCACTGGCGCTTGCCGGCCATGCCGCTTTATTGCTGCTATCCATCGCTTATTTGGTGGACGCGACATTTAATCCATTTCTGTATTTCCGCTTTTAGCGCGCGAGGCGAGGGGAGTATCCAACATGAAAAAAACAATAATCGACCGACTCTACGTCTGGGGCTTTGTCGGCATGCTGGCTGTCATGACGGCGCTGTTCCTGGTGCTGCCGAAAGAGGCTTTCTCGGAAACGGAAAACCGCAGCCTGCAGAAGCTGCCGCTATTTAGCTGGGATAGGCTTGCGTCAAAGGAGTTCTCCAAGGATGTAGAACTGTACATCTCCGACCATTTTCCGTTTCGAACGGAGTGGGTGGCAGGGAAGTCGGCAGCCGAGCAGCTGCGTCTGCAGATGGAGAATAACGGTATTTATAAAGGAAAGGACGGCTGGCTGTTCGAAAAATTCGATGAGCCTGACAGCGAGCAGCTTGCGAAATATATCGAGGCGGTGAAGCTGTTCGCTGAGAAACAGGCTGAAGCGAGCATGACCTTCCTGCTCGCGCCTAACTCCATCGGCATTTATCCCGAGCGGCTGCCGTGGATGGCTTCGGTCTATCCGCAGCAGGATGTAAATAAGGAGATCGGGCAGCAGCTTGACGACAGCCTTACGTTTCTGAACGGCTTCGACATATTGCAGCCGGAGGCCAGCTCGCCTCGTCCGCTCTACTACAAGACGGACCATCATTGGACGACTTACGGCGCATATCTCGCTTACCGCGCTTATGCGGAATCGATGGGCTGGACGCCGATGGACGAGGAACAATTCGACATTCGCGCCGTAACGAATTCTTTCTATGGCAGCTACCATACCCGCAGCCAGTTCAGCGGCTTGAAGCCGGATGCGATTACCGTATATGAGCCGAAGAAGCCTTTGGAGCTGGAGCTGCAAATCGTCGACGACGGTACGGTCGCCGATACGCTGTACGATGAGAGCTATTTGGATAAAAAGGACAAATACTCGTATTTTCAGGGCGGCGTGCATGCTCTGATGCAGCTGTACAACAAATCGGGCCACACCGATTTGAATAAGCTGCTCATCATTAAAGATTCCTACGCGCACAGCATGCTGCCATTTCTGGCTCATCATGTCGATGAGGTTCATGTGGTCGATATCCGTTATTACAACGGAAGCATCAGCCAGTATATGAATGAATATGGCATTGATAATGTGCTGCTGCTCTTTAATACTTCTACATTTGTAGAGGAAAATAATCTAATGAAACTAAAATATTAAGCCAAATCCAAAGGTCAGACCGCCAACGTGGCGGTTTGGCCTTTTTTGCGTTCATTTCTGCTCATTGAGTTCTTCTCGGCGATCGAGGCATTATGTACGACAGCAAGGATATTCAATCGACGCTGGATACATTTAAGAAAGAAGTGGAACGGATCTTGTCCAAATCCTAATAGAAGGAGCTGCGCTATGATTGAACGGATTAAGGATACAAGCTCGATTATCATATCGGGCCATAGGGGGTATAAGTCTGCTTATCCGGTAAATACGCTGCTCGCCTTTCGCGAGGCGCTGGACGCAGGCGTCGATATCTGGAATTCGAACTGCGGATGTCCTAGGACGATGTCGTCGTCGTCAATCATGACGATACGGTGGATTGTACGACTAACGGAACGGGCAGCGTGCGCGATATGACGGCAGCCGAGCTGAAGGAGCTGGATGCCGGCGGCTGGTTCGATAAGGTTTATGGAGGGTTGAAATTCCAGCCTTTCGCGAGCTGTGCGAGCTGCTGCAAGTCAATCCCGACGTTCGGAGCATGAGGTTTCAAGTATGGAGTTACTGTCCGGATACGGAGCGGCAGGCGCACTATTCCATCGGCTGCGGAGCGACCGTCATGACCTGCAACGATCCCATGCCTGCATTGCGGCTGAGAAAACTGCTGGGGGCTAAGCGGCGTCTAAAAACGGCTCGCCTTGCGAATATTCCTGCTCTTGTTCATAATGGAATTAACTATTTGACAAGGAGAGTCTGCTATGTGCCGAAATATTAAAACGCTGTTCAATTTCGATCCGCCGGCTACCCATGACGAGGTGCACGCCGCCGCCTTGCAATTCGTAAGAAAAATTTCCGGCTTCAACAGTCCTTCGAAGGCTAACGAGGCTGCATTCAACGAAGCGGTAGAAGAGGTGGCGGCGATAGCCCATAAGCTGCTCGATTCCTTGACGACGAATGCGGATCCTAAAAACCGAGAGATTGAGCAGGCGCGCGCCAAGGAACGGTCGGCGAAGCGGTTTGCTCCTAAGGAAGTATAGTCCGAAAGTCATATAATTCCAATGAAAGCCAATCTTTGGATTGGCTTTTTTGTTGTCTACAGGATGTGGCGTAGGTCACAATTCCTAAAAAAATAGTAATAGAGGTATTGATTTCATATAGCAAATCAAGTAGTATGTTAAATGAAAATGGAATTGGTAGTAATTACTTATGAATTTCTCAATTGAATAGAAAAGTAATGAAAAGAGCAAACCCATCGAAAGGTGGGGACGCAAAGCCTTGGAATCTATCGCGCTTATCGTTCGGCGCCACGATCGTCCAGCTGCCATGAATTTTAAATTTATGGCAGCTTTTTTTATTGCTTTTTTTCATCCAGGTTACAAGATTCATAGAGAAATAGAGAACAAATAATCTATAAGTTGAGGTGGAGCAAATGAAGAGAAATACGATGAAGATCAAGCTGTTCAGCATGTTTGCCGCTATGCTGCTGGTTTTCTCGGCGGCGCTTCCGATCGCGGTGTTCGCGAACGGGCCGGTATCCAAATCCGTAGCGAAGTGCGTTGGGGAATGCGGCGTTTTCGAGATTACTTCAACCTTTACAGCTGAGAAGAAAGAGCCGAAGCTGTATGATGTCGTCATCATCTTGGACAACTCGGCCAGTATGGACGAGAAGCTGACTTCGAAGAAGACCAAGAGGCAGGTAACGGAAGAAAGCATTAAGGAGTTTGTACATACGATTATTAAGGCTAACAGCGATAATAGGGTTGCGATCGTTTCGTTCGCAGGCGGCAGTGATACGCAGGCGATTGCCGGCGAAGACGAAGCAACGACGCTTACCGGATTTACAAGCAACCATGGCACGCTTACGAGTACGATTAGCAGCAAATATAAAAATGCTACTGGCGGCAACACCAATATTGACGCCGGGTTGAAGAAGGCAAGCACCTTATTGAACTCCAAGAGAGCGAATGCCGAAACAAAAGTATTTCTCTTCACTGACGGCGCTCTGAATAAAGCGGTCGGCTTAAGAGGCATTCTGCATTACGACGAGAAGGCTTTTGCGCTTCCGTACAATACGAAGCTTAGCAAAGAAAATGATAATTATAACGGCGATAAAGTATGGGTTTTGTGGCCGTTCATCTCTGAGTACCAATTTGACTACCCTAAGATGCCGTACATCAAGAAAACATTGTCCAGTGTGAATACGCTGCAAGGGAAGCTGAAGAACGGCGCTGACGATTTTTATTCTTTCGGCATGTTCGGCAATTCCTCTGGGGGCGAGTTGAATATTGCGGAGGGCTTCCTCAATGCGATTACGCCTCCATCGAATCGCGTCATTATGGGCTCGAACAACTCCGAAGAAGCGGTAAAGGCCATTTTTGACAGCATGGCAGGCGCAATTGTAGGCAAGCAGGCTGCTTATTATGAGGAGCTGCCGGCAGCTGTGCTTAACAATTTCGACGTTGTATCCTTTACGGCTAACGGCACGACTGTGGCAGGCGCTGAGGTTTTAGCGGGCAATGCCATTCAGAAGGACGTTATGCTGGATGACAACAATTCCGTCACAATCAGCTACAAGCTGAAAGCGAAGGAAGGCGCTGCAGCAGGAACTTATAACCTGAATGCTTCAACCTTTGCCCACGATAAGAAAAACTATTCGTCCGGTCCGGCAAGCATTGTGCTGGCGGATGCAATGAATGTTGAAATTACAGGCTCGGACAGCGTAATTGTTGGCGATACTGTAACGCTGACAGCTAATACAGAGAACGCTCAAGGCAAATTAGCTTATAGCTGGACCGTTAACGGTGCAGAAGCTGCAGGCGAAAAAACGTTGAACATCGATACGACAGGTTTTGAAGCAGGAACGAAAGTAGCGGTAACCGTTACCGTTACCGATCCTTATTGCACGGCTACTGCTTCGTTCGAAATAACGATTAACGAAGTTCCGGTAGAGCCGACGCCGGCACCGTCAACGGAGCCATCGACGGAACCGACGGCAGAGCCGACGACAGAACCATCGACGGAGCCATCGACAGAGCCGACTGATGATCCAGAGCCGACACCGACGAATTCGACAGAGCCAACTGATGATCCAGAGCCGACACCAACGAATTCGACAGAGCCGACCGATGATCCAGAGCCGACACCGACGAATTCGACAGAGCCAACTGATGATCCAGAGCCGACACCAACGAATTCGACAGAGCCAACCGATGATCCAGAGCCGACACCAACGAATTCGACAGAGCCAACTGATGATCCAGAGCCGACACCATCGAATACGACAGAGCCGACTGATGATCCAGCCCCGACACCGTCGAATACGACAGAGCCGACTGATGATCCAGCCCCGACACCGTCGAATACGACAGAGCCGACTGATGATCCAGCGCCTACACCGTCGAGCACGACAGATCCGACTGATCCAGAGCCAACGCCTTCGACAGGAACGGAAGCAACGCCAACGCCTTGGACGCCTGAACCAGCGTCTACCCCAACGCCAGAGGCTTCTGTAGCACCTTCTGAAGAGCCTACAGAGGTGCCAGGAGATAATGATGGTGAGGAAGAAATCATTATTGAAGATGAAGACGTGCCGCTAGGCGGAGATACAAATACAGTGGACGACACTAATAAAGATGCAGTACTCCCAGAAGAAATAGATGTGCAAGAGGATTCGGTTCCACTCGCTACTTTGCCTAAGACAGGCGAAGCGTCCTCCGTTCCATTCTATGCAGCAGGCCTGCTGCTTGCCGGACTTGGAGCTGCGATTAGACTGAGAATGAAACCAAAATCCAAGTAATTCAGCTTAAGAAGTAAGGAGCGAAAGTCTCCTTACTTCTTTTTCTTGGAACGATACTATCGACATGATCTGACAAAATATGATTATTGTCCTTTGGTTAAAGTCGAGAGCGATAAAAAATTGTATAAATTCATTTTTTAATTATATAAATAGATAACGATGTGTAATGTGACAGGCATCACATAAGCATATTTTTGTAAATTAATCTATTGATTTCATAATTATCGGCTAGTAAAATGGTTATTGTTAATAGATTTTGGTAATAGTGGCTAATGATAGACAATTAAATAGAGAGCAATGTAAAGGGCAAACTCATCGAAAGGTGAGGACGCAAAGCCTAGGAATCTACTATGCGAATCAGGTCGCATAACGATCGTCCAGCTGCCATGAATATTATATTTATGGCAGCTTTTTGTCGTCTCTACATAATTGTTTTAACGGAATCATATGTTTTTAATGCGAGCGTTTGTCTATGTATGATGATTTTTTTAATAATAAAGTGAGGTGCACGGAATTGAGTAGAAAATGGAAAGGCTTCAAGCTGATTAGCGTGTTATCTGCTATTCTATTGCTGCTGTCTGTCGCGATCCCAGCCGCCGCGTTGGCGGAGACTCCGGTGACGAAGACGATTCAGAAATGCGAAGAGGGCTGTAATGCATTTGAGGTGGAAGTAGCCTATACAGCTGATGAGGTTGCAGAAAAAATCCATGATGTCGTCATCGTTTTGGATAACTCCAACAGTATGACCGAGAGGCTTCCTGGCAGCACGAAGTCTAAGAAAACAGTAACTACGGATAATCTTCGCCGGTTAGTTACTACGATTCTAGACGCTCATCCGCAAAATCGAATTGCGATCGTATCTTTTGCAGGTGCAGCAAGCGGAACTAGCTCGAATGCTTCCATCACAGACGGCACTATTTTAACGAGTTTTACACGAAACGTTAATTCTGCAATAAACACTTATTCGAGCAGCACCGGCACTTATACGAATGTAGACTCCGGACTGCAGCGGGCTTCGGAAGTAATGGCAGACGCAAGAAGCGGCGTCGAGAAAAAAGTATTTCTATTCACGGACGGCGCTTTGAATAAAGCTGTAGGCCTGAAATCAACTATGTATAATACTGCAGCTGACAATTTGAAATATGTAGATAAGAAGGCTGCTGAAGAGACCAACTATAATGGCGGTCCTGGAAGCACGATCGATTACAGCAAAATGCCTTATATTGCGAGGACTATCGCTTCAGCCAACGCGCTGAAAAATCTGCTTCCTAATGGAAACGACGATTTCTTCGGCTTCGGCATGTTCGCAAGCTCGGGCAGCAGCCTGAGTCAGATGAATATTGCAGAAGGCTTCATGGTCGATAACATAAACCAAGAAAACTTGGTCATTATGGCGAACAGCACGTCAGAAGCCGAGATTCAAGCGATTTTTGAACGATTCGCGCAAGCGATTATCGCCCCTACAGTAACATACAAGGAAGTATTTACTGCTAGCGTGCTCAACAGCTTTGATATTGAAAATGTAAAAATTAACGGCGTGGACGCGACAGCCTCGCTTTCGGGCAACACGCTGGAGAAAGTCGTTCAACTGGACGCGAATCATTCGGTAGTCGTTACTTATAAGCTCAAGCAAAAACAAGGAGCGGCAGGCGGCAGCTTTACGCTGAATGCCTCATCATTCCTGCACGACGGTGAGACTTATTCGTCCAATACGGTCGTCTTCAATGCAGCATCTCCTATCAGCGTTTCCATTAACGGCGATGCGAACGTAACGAGAGGCGATTCAGTAACATTGACCGCCAATGCGCAGGATGCTCAAGGCACTATAACCTATGCATGGACGATAGATGGGGCTGCAGCAGCGGAAACGTCCAATCAACTGATCATTGATACAGCTCAATTCGATGAAGAGCAGACAGCCTTCGTCATCACCGTCGAGGTAACTGACGGCAGCTGTACAGCGATAGCAGAATTTACGGTTAACCTGAAAGAGAAGGTAATAGAGCCGACACCGACACCATCAGGAACACCGACGGATACACCAACGGATACACCAACGGATACACCAACGGATACACCAACGGATACACCAACGGATACACCAAC
>Ga0180215_1005919_pt1 | contig 10262 bp, 16 predicted proteins | sample eDN3rd37CBELigBY_FD_128871 | JGI IMG/M metagenome (GOLD analysis project Ga0180215, IMG submission 128871) | Enriched backyard soil microbial communities from Emeryville, California, USA - eDNA 3rd pass 37_C BE-Lig BY (version 2) (version 2) | ecosystem: Environmental > Terrestrial > Soil >...
ACATACGGCAACGTCGCGCCAGCCTCTCACCTTCTCTGTCACATGGTACTCTTCCTCGCCCGCTTGTTCTCTTCCTCCACTCCATTGTCCGCCAACTACCCGTCCGAACGCCGCCAGACGACAGACGACACGCCGTCCCGTCCAAAGCGCCGCATTCTTTTGCTCAAACTCACATCCATGCACACCACTACATCGGCCGCATCGTCCTCCACCTCTCACCCCGCTGCTTCCATGTCTATTTCCAGCGTTTTATGGGGGTCCTCATAGGACATACTTTCCTTATGCCCGCTAACTCCGGCAAGGGCTGTCTGACCCTCTGTCTAGTCCAAAGCGCCGCACTCTTTTGCTCAACCACCACATCCATGCACATCAACCCATCGCTCGCATCGTCCGCTACGCGTTTCTCGACTCCTTTGCCGTCATTCCAGGGTTCTATGGGGGTTTCTTATAGGACGTACTTTTCCCTTCGTCAGCCATCGTCGCCGTTTTCGCGCACGTTATTCGCGCCAAAACACAAGTAAATGGCCTGACCCGATTGGCGGGACAATCAAACGTCCGCAAAGCGGGTCATACAACCGATGGACGGGATCCCTGATTTGTCCGTCTAACGGATCGGCGTCTGGACGAAGCAGAACAAGGATACGAGCAGCCGCACACCAGCATAGAAAGAGTGCGCCACAGTAGGGCTCGCAAATAACAGGATATGGCTAGCGTCATAGGGCCTATTGCTAGTCTGCATCCAATGTCAATGCAAGCTAAGGATCTTGCATGCATGCGCATAGTCGAACCATCCACACATGTCCGTTCGTTGGGAAGCGGCCAAACGAGCAGCTCGTACATACACGTATCATATACGGTATTCCATGGCATGTGCATACTCTTATTGGTTTAAGGCCCTCTTGAAAGATCCAACGCCATGTCCATAGAATAAAGAGTATTCCATCAGCCAGCTAGCATGCAGACCCTTGCTGGGTTGCTGAGGCCACCGCCACTGGATGCTTCGTCTCGGGTGCAGATCCACTTCTGGTTAGTGCTAGCATGGCGCGATCGGGCGTTGGCCGGGCTAGCAGTCTTGTGTCGCCGGTCCAGCGAATCGGTAGGTGCGATTGCGCCGCGGAGTTGGTCGGGATGCCGGTCAGGCCATAACGTGGGGTGATGCGCTGCTACCGCGCTTGCCACATGCGCCAGCCATGTTCCATTTAGATCTCCGAAATGCCGGCCACGATGTCCTTGACTTGATCCTCGGACCCAGATGGCGCGTCGGGTGTGACGTCGTAGAAAAGAAAGCCCGGTACGGGGGCACCGAGCACATAGCGCGGACGATCTGGCGCTGTTCGGCTGGCGAATTTCTGGTCCGCTAAGATGGCTGTGTAGGTCACCTCGGCCGATGGTCGCCATGACGGCCGCAAACTTGTCGGATGCCGCGGAGAGGACGGTGAGCGTGTCGGCGCGCTGAGCGACCGCAGATGTATGCGTTACGTATCTGCGGCCGCTGTAACCGGTGCATGCGTACTGTCGTCTGTCACATGCATAGACCCTACACGTTTTGTTTTGTTTTTGTTTTGAGCCCACTTTCCATCCAGTACAGTCTTCGCTCTTGCTTAGCCCCAGCTCTAGCCCGAGCTTAGTGCCTTAGTTTAGCCCCAGCTAGTCGGGCCACACAGACTGCCGTCTGGCCATTGTTTGGCCTTTAGAGACGGACGGCAACACCGCCAATTTAAATGCCACTAATTCCATTCATACCGTGGCAACCCGGCCGGCAGGTCAACGGGGACCTTCGCTCCCTTGCTAGCCAGTGAGACGCGGCCACTGACATGCCAGGGCCCCGTCAACGCGTCAACGGTCAGCGGGGGCGCCCGCCCGCAGCGGTGGTGCCATCATGCCATCGCGGTTGCCAACATAGTTGCGCGCGGAGTAGCATCCGGTCCCCTCCTCCACAACAGCAACCGTGACTGGTCGCTCTAGCACCAGCACCAGCACCAGCACCAGTACCACCGGCCGCGAAGAGTCGGCTTCCCGACGTTCACTTCAACGCGCGCGGTGGCAGGCCGCACGTGCGATTGGCGACTGAAGAACAACCGTATCTCCGAACTTTGAACTAAGAAATTGAAACAGCCGCGCCGTGGTCGCGCAAGGCGATCGCGCAACCATGGCGAGATCGGCAGCTGCGGCACTGGTTCTCGTCGTGGCGCTGCTTGCGCAACTAGGCAGTGCGGACTTTGTTGTGACCCGGCACTACTCTGCTGCTGGTTGCGACGCATCATCGCTGCGCAAGACTGAGTACGAGTACCTGGATATCGGCTGCATGCTGACGCCGTGTGGCCCAATGTCCTTTAAGGAGGTCGCCTGCGTGTCGGCCGTGCCGGAGGCGCCTGTCAACACGTTCTCGTGGGTCGAGACGCAATCGGGCGGCTTTCCCTGTGAGGGGGACGTTCTTAAGGTGACGCAGTACCCTGTCGGCCAATGCGTTCTCGACATGACCGACCCGGTTCCATCGTACGCCATCGCCACGTGCGATACCAACATGGGCACCTATTCTTTCAAGTTCGGATGCGACGCCACGTGCGAGACGTGCACCGGAGTTCCGCAGCCGAGTGGTCCGGTCGGCTCCGTCCACTGCAGCCGCTTTGGTCTCAACGAGGCCTATGGCTTGTGTACACCGCCCGCCGAGCTGTCCGAGCCGACGTCCGACGTGGTCTACTCTGTTTTTGCCGTGTTCATAGACGACAACTGCAACGACGCTGGGTCTGTGTGGTCGCAGGCTCAAGCCACCGTTGAGGCGCTGTGCGTCCCGGAGCTGTGCACCGTCAGCACCGTCTTCCCGGGCTACCATGTCAACACGACCTGTACCAAGGACTTCCCAGGACTGGTGCCCCAAACGGGAGCTCTGACGCAAGTCACGACGTCCGGCGACGACTGCTCCACCATCATCAGCGCGACGCAGTACGCGACGCGCGGATGCTTTTCCATGAACGGTGCTGGCGGGAATGAAATGTTCTCGGCAGTTTGCAACGCTACCGACTTTGTCCTTATCAATCAGTGCCAGTGGAATTGTGACGACTGCGATAGTTTCCAGCGCGGAGCAATCGGCCAAGCCGCCTGCAGCTCCGAGGGCGACTATTACCTGTGCACCGCGCCGTGGTCTCCACCCCCACCGACCGCCTCCCCGCCCACCACCGCGCCGCCGACGACAGCGCCGCCGACGACAGCACCGCCCACCACAGCGCCGCCCACCACGGAACCGCCCACCACTGCGCCACCCACTACTGGACCGCCTACGATGCCGCCGACCATCCAGTACCAGACGTACTATCAGTACAGCGACTCGTCGTGTTCGGAGGCCTCACTTGAGCTGGTGACGATACAGTCCGGTGCTTGCGCACCGGCGGCGGAGTGCATTGAGGACGTCATTCCGGGACGCTACATTAGATCGCAATGCTTGAACGACCTGCCCGAGTTGCGGCAAGGCTGGGTAATGCAGGTCTCTAGCAGCGGTGACAGCTGCAGCCAAGTAGCGTTTGCAATGCAGCTGCCTATTGGCGCTTGTGTGCCCTACATTACCGGCAACTACGAAGGCAACTGCGACGGCAGCATTTGGTCGCTGAAGGAGTTTTGCGACGCTGGTTGTGGCAGCTGCTCGATCACACTTCAGGGCGCGGTCGGCGAAGCCAACTGCGAGGACGGCCTATATGGCGTGTGCAATCTCCCCGCTGCCGAATGCTCAGCGCCCACGCCGGTGTACACGACCCCGTTGGACGAGGTATGGCAGCTCGGTGGCATCGAGCTCGACAACAACGTCTCCGTCAGCCTCACCAAGGACTGTCTGGCTGCCTCAGACTCGACCGTCTTTGGCGGCTGGACCGTCACCCACGACAGCCACCAGGTACGCACCGCTGCCTTGTTTGATCGGCACACAAAGCGCGTACTCGTAACCATCCAGCACGTGCGCCTGTGATCTGAACCCGATGCAAAGCATTGCTGCACCACACGCGGCGTCTACGACGCGGGCATCTCGGCGACCGGCTGCGACGGGAACGTGGTGCACTCGAGCGACTTTTTCTTCAAAAACGGCCTGACGTACCGGGACTGCTACACCGACTTAGAACCAGGCGCCTGCCCGAGCCTACCAGCGGCGTCTCTGAACGTCCGGGTTGATAACGGCACCCTGAGCGCCAACGAGGCACCGGTGCCGCCCGCTCGCAGCTACGCCATTGTCGTGCCGGGCCTGATGGACGGCGGCTACCGCCTAGACGTCGGCACCTCGGAAACGCCTGAGTACGTCTACTGTACGGGCCGCGGTACCGTCACTGACACGGCCAGCTGCCGTATGAACGACTGCGACGAGACCACGAGCAGTTTCGTTACGGTTGGCCCCGCAGAAGTCGGACATGACTGCTACCACACATGCTTCAAGTCCGCCTTCAATCCATACTACTAAACAATCGACATAAAATCGCGGATGGCGCCTGCGCCGGTCCGCGGCCTATATACAGTAGTTTGATCGAGTGACTCGCAAGCATGCATGTCGTCTCGCACTTTCTTGGATCCCGCGCTCGTTTCCTTGCATGCATGAGCATATAATGTTGTAACAAGTTTGTTGATGGTTGTTATTAGTGCGCTCCATGCATGGGTGCCCTCATGTTAGCCCAACCGACGACATGCAGCACAGCAATCGTCACCGCTGTGATGCGTCTGTCTGCCGTCCGGTGATCAACTGCCCCACCAGTAAATGCCCCCCGATCAATTACGTGTCACCAATAGGAGGATACGTCATCACTTTTCTGCTTCGCCGGCTGAAGCTAAACGCGGCGCTGGTCTTCTTCTGCCATCGCCCCTCGCCCTCTTCTCTCTTCGACCTTCTTGTCCGAACTGCCGGCCTAGTGTTGGTCTCCTGCTGCCCGTCGTCGTCGTCCTCTCGTCGTGGGTTTTCGGGTGGGCGCGCGTGCATCGCGCCGACGGACAGGGCACAATGTCGGGCTCGGGCGCCCGCCTCAACATTTTCCCGACGCGCATGTACGGCGGCCGCGGGCGTGGGCAACGGTGGCGCTGGGCACGGAACGAAGCGGACGCTAAGCAACCTCGAGTCGTTGATGGCACGGCACTACACTCGCAGGGCGCTGACGGGTGTGAAGCAGCGTCTCAAAGGCGCCAAGATGGGTTACTCGCTCCTGAAGAAGAAGAGCGACGCCCTCACCATCAAGTTCCGCGCCGTCGCGAAGCGCATCATCGAGGTACGCCCTCCCCGCTGGCCCACGGAGCACGCGACTATCGCCGGCGGCGCTGATCACTGAATCGCATCTGGCTGGACGTGGACCATCTCCGGCTGGCCGTTCACAGACCAAGCAGCTCATGGGTGAGGTACTGCAGGAGGCGCACTTTTCCTACGCCCAGGTCGTCTACGTGGCCGGCGACGTCGGGTACGCGCTGCGAGAGTGGAACATTTGCTATATACACCGAGGTCGTGCGCCTACCTAATGCTGCCGCCGCCGCCGGGGTTGCTGCGCCGCGCAACAGCTACAACGTCCGCGAGAACGCGGGCAGCGCGCAGCTCAAGGTCCGCTCCAAGATGGACAACGTGGCCGGTGTCCAGCTGCCCATCTTTGAGAGCTACTCGGAGGGCGCCGACGTCTTTGAGCTCACCGGTCTCGGCCGCGGTGGTCAGCAGGTGCAGCACTGCAAGAAGACGTATAAGAACGCCGTACAGCTGCTCGCCGAGTTGGCTACGCTGCAGGTACGCTTGCGCGCGGCGCGAGCCGCCCGCCTGCGGCCGTCCCGGGCATCCGTGGACTCACGCGCGGACAGCGGCATCCACCTGCTGCCGAGTGGACCACACACAGACGTCGTTCCTCATCCTAGACGAGGTCATCAAGATGACGAACCGGCGTGTCAACGCCATTGAGCACGTCATCATCCCGCGCATCGAGAACACAATCTCGTACATCGTGTCGGAGCTGGACGAGCAGGACCGTGAGGAGTTCTTCCGGCTAAAGAAGGTGCAGGATAAGAAGAAGCGAGATAAGGAGAAGGACAAGAAAGCCAAGGAGGCCGCCGAGGCCGCCGGTCAGGCGCAAGCCCCGGTGCGCGACCTCTTGGCTGCAGAGGACGGCGACGATGACCTCGTCGTATAAGCTTCCTTGCCGCCGCTGTTGTTGATTTGCGCGCCCAATCTCTTTTTTCCTCGCGTCGGCTGGGGCGGCTCGGGGTCAACGTTGTTGCTGTTGTGCATTGCCGTTCTTTTTTCCCTGTCCCCCACCCCAGCCGGCACATTGTAGATTTAACAATTGAGAGAGAACTCTTTAAACAGTTGAGCGGCTCGGCACAGCCTCTACAGCAGCTACTGCAGCGGATGGCCAGGCCGGGACGTGCTACAGACTGCTACTGATGCCACACTGCTGCCGAGGACATCGCATCGAACCCTCCGCGTGTTTCTTCTTCTCTCCCTCGTCTGTCCAACCCGCCACTCGATTCTATCCTCCTTCCTCCCCTGTCCGCCCTCTAGTTCCCGTCCGAGCGCGGCGGCTGGATGGCGCGTTGGTCGGTGGCCTCGCTCGTGTATCGGCCCGATCCGACGTGCTGCTCGTCGACTTCTCCTCGTGCGGCCCGCGTGGCCCTTCCCTCCCGGCCACTCGTCGCTGTGGCGAACGCCCTTTTCCGGCGACGATGCCGCGGACGCACGGCGACGGCGACGGCGGCGACGCCGCGGCGCTGCTCGGCGGCGTCTCTGCCACCGGCGCCGGCGCCGCCAACGCCGCCACGCCATGGCCGACCACCCAGCAGATGACCTGGAAGGAAGCCTGCGCCGGCGACACCACCCGCTTCTTCCACTCTCGCACGTACGTTGCCATCTACCTCGGACTTGCCATCCTCAATGCCGTCACGCTCGCCTGGGTGCGTCCTGCCCCCCACCCACCTGCGCCTGCAGTGCCGCCGAAGACGCTAACAAGGGGTGTAAGGTAGGCGGTGAGGGTGGCGTCCGCATGCGGCCGGCAGTCCCTGGCCACGATTTGGTGCGTGCACGCCCCGCCGCGGCAAATTGCACGTTCCGTGCAGCGACTAAACGCTGCCCTTAGGTCCGCTCTCGGTCGTCTGGGTTTTCTAGCCCCGGCCATGTTTTTATGGCGCTGGAGCTCGGCGTGAGCTTGCTCCTCTTTGCCGATTTCGTAATACGGCTCTTCATCGCCGGCGTTGAAGTAGGTGTGCACCGCCTTACCTCATTGCCATAGACTCCTTTTGCTAACTCGACGGCGTTCCCCGCCGCACGGCGTACCCTCCTCCAGAGCTTCTTCTCGTCGTTCTCCAGCCTGCTGGATCTCGTCGGCTTTGTGTCCTGCATCCTCTCCATCTACATGGTGGCGCTCGGATGCAACGAATCGGAGCGCGTCGGCGACATTGCGCTCATGTTCACGCGGATCGGCGTGCAGGTCATGCGCCTCGTCCTCATTGTGCGCAAGTACGGGCGGCCGGTTGCGCCGCACCTGCGTTATCTTGCCGCTGACTGACCCTTCTCTTTTGTCACTGCCTCACACGCACCGCGCGCGCTTGCCGACGCGCAGGAACCGCGAGACAATGGTCCGCGCCGAGACGCGCATCGACTTTGCGTCGGTCCACGACCACCTCGACGAGCACGACCTGGAGATGGACGACCTCATGCCGGCCACCCTATCGCGGTCCATGTCGCCAGCGTACCCCTTGCATTCGCTCAAGTGAGCGGCTGTACTTCTACCACCACAGCTATCTACAGGAACTGTGCACTATTGTACAGTTGCGGCAATACACTCACTTACACTCGATCATGCTCTGTCATTGTGCGGGCCCGTTCGACGTCGTACCGCCGTCGGTAACGCGCCAGTGCGGCGACGTCGTGGATCGTAGCCAATCAAAGTCCTGGACTCGGTCCCAGCGGTTGGCGTCGCGGCTCAGCCCGGCCGTCTGAGAGTCCGGAGAGGTAGCAAACTCACGCTGCAAGCCTTAGCACGCGGCACGCTGCTTGGTGTTTCTCCCCCCGGTTTGTGTGGACGCACGACCAGGTCGGCGTTGTATTCGGGGTAATTGGCTTCCGGGGCCGGCGCCACGACGATGCCATCGCACTTTTCTATGATCGGGTCGTTGGCCACGAGTAGGCGCATGGTCGTGTCGCGCGTGTCGTGCACGCGCAGCTGTCGGCCAGGATCCTCGCGAGCCACCATGATTTGGATGAGCACGATGTTTAGCCGCATTGCCTGCGGTATCCAGCCCCTCTCATACCTGGTGGCATCGCAGCGTGAAGGCACACCCGCGGCAGTTCTCGACAAAGGCGGCCCCTGCGGCAGGGCCGATGTCGACCGTACAGCCCTCGAGGGAGATAAGCCGCACAGCCGAGACGGGGCTCGGCACCGCGACGTGGCACCGCTGCAGGTTGTGCAGTGCCAGCGGGAGGCCCGCCGCTTCGGCTCGTGGCACCGTGATGGTGTCGTCCGACCGGTCCGCCACTGTGACACCGAGTGCGGCCACTGCTTGCGCGGGTGCGGGTGCCGCCGCGTCTGGTGCGGGTGCCGGTGCGGGTGCGGGCGTTGGGCTAGGCGCACCGCGGGCTTGCCGCCGAAACGCAAACCGCTGCGGGGGACCCGCCGTCGCCTGCCGTAAGCTGTCTAGCTGAGCCTGCAGCCGCGTTTGTGTCTGCGGTGGGCAGCACCACACCAACCAGGTCACGCTGCTGCGTGTCAGCTTGCTCAGTCGGCCTTTTATATGCTCGGCCGTGACAACGAACCTCCATGGCCTGACGGAGATCGTACGACGGCATCGCGTCGGCGACGCCGCGGACGGTCGCGGCCAGCTCAGCCAGCGCCTGCTCTGCCGCTGCCAGCGGGCCCGCCTCCGCGCTCTGTGCGTGGCCCGCCGCCAAAACTGCCGGTTTCCCGACCGCCGCATCCTGCAGCGCCGCGGTGGCGCGGGCGACCGCGGCTGCGACGGCCGCCGCCGCCGCCGTAGCCGCCATGGCTGACTTGGCGCGCCTCTTCCGATTCTGCCGCTGTTCTGCCGCGGCGACGCGCCAGCCAAACGCCTGCCAAACGCCAGCGATTCTGCCCCTCTAAAACGGGTGGCGCAGACAGCGCAGGCGGCGATTGCGGCGCACCGCGGCGGCGCTTGCCCGAGCGGCCCTGCAGCCATGCGGGGCACGGTCACGACCATACTGCTGGGCGTCGTGCTGCTGCTGGGCATGGTGGGGATGCCGATGGCGGCGGCATTCACGGTACGGCGCGAGCTGTACGAAGGGCATGCTGTGCTGGACTGCGTGCTTGCCGACGTGGACAGCGTACATGTACGCGAGCAGCGGCGTGGCAACATGTGTGCACGCGTTCATGCACACACTGCTCACACCAGTGTGCATCTCGCAGCTGCTGGCGTGACCCCCGGGGAACAGCGGTTTGTTGATTTGGCTGCGGCGCACGACCTTGACGTGTGGACCAAGTACGCTGCGCCGGGCCGGCCCGTCCGCGTCCGCGTCCAGAGCGACGACGAGCGCGAGCTCGTCACAAGCACCTTCCATTGCACCACTGCCATCGCGGACTTGTACGTGATCGCCCCCCTTACTTTATCGCAATGCAACGGGACGGACCTAACCAGTGGACCACATTTGTTTACCGTGGCAATGATGCAGGGCGGCGGCTCTGGAGGCGGACGCCGCCGAGGCGGCCTCGCACCGGGTCGAACGTCGCGAAGCGGTCGACTTTTTCGATCACTACCAGCCGTTCAAAGACATTGTCGCGTACGTGGCATCGAGTGTATGAAACTAACTTAACACTATGAAAGCGCTTTGTTTACCCCCTGCCCCTCCCGCTCCGGGGACAGTGGAGCCTCCTTCGGCAGGTATTTGGGGAACCTGGCCGACCGGTATCCGGGGCTGGCCAAGGTAGTGCCGTCGATCGGCACGACGGTGGAAGGTCAGCCCATTCCCGCAATCCACGTCAAGTCCCGGCCCGAGCCTGCCAAGACCATCTTGTTCGTGCGCTGCCGCTTGACGTTGTCCGACCTCCGTCCGAGCACCTAACCGGGCCGCTGTCACGTTTGCTTTGGTCACATGTCAGCGTGTCGGCGGGCATGCACGCGCGCGAATGGGTGGCGCACGCCGCAGCGACGTATATTGCACAGCAGCTCCTCGAGCGCTACGGCAGCGACAACGCTACGACGGAGCTGCTGGACCGCTATGAGGTGGTCATCGTGCCCGTGGCCAACCCGGACGGGTACCAGTACACGTGGACCGACGACCGACTGTGGCGCAAAAA
>Ga0180215_1005921_pt1 | contig 10260 bp, 8 predicted proteins | sample eDN3rd37CBELigBY_FD_128871 | JGI IMG/M metagenome (GOLD analysis project Ga0180215, IMG submission 128871) | Enriched backyard soil microbial communities from Emeryville, California, USA - eDNA 3rd pass 37_C BE-Lig BY (version 2) (version 2) | ecosystem: Environmental > Terrestrial > Soil >...
AGACTGGGCAATTCAATCGCCTCACTTACAAGCTCAAGTGCGCTGAACGCTACAATCGCCTCACTTACAAACTCAAGTGCGCTGAACGCTACAATCGCCTCACTTACAAGCTCAAGTGCGCTGAACGCTACAATCGCCTCACTTGCAAGCCCCAAATGCGCTGAACGCTACAGTCCAAGCCCAAATGCGCTAATCGGCACAGTCGCCTGCCTTGCATGCTCAGCGCGCCGAGCGACTCAGTCGCCTGCCATGCATGCTCAGCCCACCGATCATCAAGCGCCTAGCTCCCTCTTCAGCCAATCATAGGCAAGCCTCCCGCAAACCTCGTGCACCCCTGGAAAAATGTCAATCGACAGCCTATCGCCCGCTCCCTCTCTTTCGTATATCTCCACAAGCTCAGCCGCCGCCTTGCGGAAGCCGTCAACAGGGAATATCGGATCGCGCTCGCCGGATTCAAGAAACAACGGGCGCGGGGCGATTAGACCGATCAGCTCCGGCAACTCGGCATGGGCGAGCAGCCCCGGCGTATAATTGTCGATGCAGTGCTGCATCGCTAGTATGCTGTCCTTAGCCGTATTCGTAAATCCGCTCAGCACGACTGCCTGAATTCGTGCCTCCAGCACAGCCGTAGCGAAGCTGATTAAAGCTCCGCCGGAGAAGCCCATCATGCCGATCCGCCCGCTGTCGACGTCCTCCCTTCCGGCCAAGTAATGATAAGCGCAAAGCGCTTCCGCTACGCGCAGTCCGGTCAGCGTCTTGCCCAGCATCATAAGCGCTGCAGCCAAACGGAAGCAGGAGTTCGGCGCATCGGGATTGCTCCTTGTATCGGCAAGCAGCCTTCGCTCGCCAAAGCCGATGACATCGGGCGCGATGACGATCATCCCTCTCTTAACCAGTTCCAGCGCAAAATGACCATGAATGCCCGATTCGTTCATATCGGGCGATCCGTCCCTCTTCAAGCCGACTATTTCACGGCTGCCATAGCCATGACCGTGAAGGGCAAGCACTCCCGGCCGCTTGCCTTCAAAGCCGGACGGAATGAGCACATACGCTCCGAATTCCAAGCCCGGCGTAGCCGACAACTCGACACGCTCCCGCGTATAGCCGTCGCACTCCACCCTCTCCAGTAGCTTCGGAGTATGCGCCGCATTGGGCTCGAAGCTGCCGATTGCGTTGCGTAATGCATCGCGCAGCTTTTGCCTGCGCTCGTTAGGCAGCTCCGCACGGCTGATGCGATGATTCTGTACCGCATCTTTATACAATCGCTCCAATAATTCGTCGCCGTTCCACATTGCGATCAACCTTTCATCCCTATAATTGGCGCTCATACAGCGCCGTTATTCGATCACTTCAAACTATTGCAGCAAAAAGCCAGTATTCGTCGTTAAATGTCCCTTTTTCCATAAAAATATTCCATCAATTTCAGGCGCAAGCTGGTTGTATTTTAATTCGAGTGATTGTATAATTATGCAATACATTAACTAAAGCAGGTGATAATCAATGCTTCAAACGGATATTCAACCAAGTATGCAAGCAAAAGGAACTGCAGCAGCTAAGACAACGGCCGCTAATTCGATCCTTTCGATTACCCGCCGATCAGATATAGTCATGGAACGCGGAGAAGGGATGTACCTTTGGGACACGGACGGCAACCAGTATCTCGATTTTATAGGCGGCTGGGCTGTCAACAGCCTGGGGCACTCTCCTGCCGCACTTCAACAAGCGCTTTCCCGGCAAGCCTCCGAGCTTGTTCATGCAAGCCCGGCTTTTTACAACAAGCCGATGCTGGATTATGCGAACGAGCTGACAAGCGTATCCGGCTTTGACAAGGCGTTCTTTGCCAGCAGCGGCGCTGAAGCGAATGAGAGCGCCATTAAACTGGCGCGCAAGCATGGCGCGGTCAATATGAACGGCGCTTATGAGATCATTACGCTGACGAACAGCTTCCACGGCCGCACGCTTGCGACGATGTCCGCAACCGGCAAGGCGCAGTGGAAAGATCTGTTCGAGCCGAAGGTGCCTGGCTTCAAGCATGTGCCGATTAACGACATTGACGCTTTATTCGCCGCGATATCGAATCAAACCTGCGCCATTATGGTGGAGCTCGTTCAAGGCGAGGGCGGCGTGAACAAAGTGGATGAAGCTTACCTGTTCGCGATTCGTAAAGCTTGCGACATATACGGCATGCTGATGATCGTAGATGAAGTGCAAACCGGGATGGGCCGTACCGGCAAGCTGTTCGCCTTCCAGCATTACGGCATAACGCCGGACGTGCTGACGCTTGGCAAAGGGATCGGAGCCGGCTTCCCGCTTTCCGCCATGCTGACGATGGACCGGTTCGATCTGTTTCAGCCCGGCGATCAGGGCGGCACCTACTGCGGAGCAGCGCTAGCGATGGCTGTAGGCAGCGCCGTTCTAAAGGAGATTACAGAGCGCAATCTCGCCGGCAACGCCGAGCAGCAAGGCCGCTATTTGCTTATGCGCCTGAAGGAACTGTCGCTTAGCAGCCCGATCTCCAGCGTGCGCGGGCTCGGCCTGCTCATCGCATTCGAAGTGCCGGACGGCTCCGCTCCAAAGCTTGCCGAATTGTGCATGGAGAAAGGACTTCTGATCAATGCGCCTAACAGCCGCACGATCCGCATCATGCCTTCGCTTATTGTCACGAAAGCACAAATCGACGATATGCTGCACATCTTGAAAGGGGCAATTAGCGAGTTATAGCTTCCCGGCCACACAGCTTATTAAAAAAAACGTTCTGCAGCAGCCGTCAATGTAGAAGAGGAGCAGCAGAACGTCTTTTTATGGTCATTTAGAAGCCGAAGTACTGTTTCGCATTGTTGTAGGAAATGTTTTGCACCATGCCGCCGAGAAGCTCAAGATCATGCGGCGCTTCTCCGTTCTCAACCCATTCGCCGAGCAGGTTGCAGAGCAGTCTTCTAAAATATTCGTGACGCGTATAAGATAAGAAGCTTCTCGAGTCGGTCAGCATGCCGACAAAGCGCGGCAGCAGGCCAAGATTCGCAAGCGAGTTCATTTGATCCAGCATGCCGTTCTTCGTATCGTTAAACCACCATGCCGAGCCAAGCTGAATTTTGCCCGGAATGCCGCCGCCCTGGAAGCTGCCGATGATCGTGCCCAGCACATCGTTATCCTTCGCGTTAAGCGAATATACAATCGTCTTAGGCAGCGCATCGTCGGTATCGAGCGCGTCCAGCAGTCTGGACAGCGGATAAGCGACAGAACTGTCATTAATGGAATCATAGCCCGTATCCGGTCCAAGCAAGCGGAACATGCGCGAATTGTTGTTGCGCGCCGCGTTAATATGGAACTGCATCGCCCAGCCGCGAGCCGCATAGAGCTTGCCAAGGAAGATCAGCGTATAGGTTTTGTACTTTTTCTCTTCCTCCAGGCTAACGCCCTCGCCTTTAAGCGCTTTGGCAAAAATCGCCGCCGCCTCTTCCTTCGTCGTATCCGCATAGGCAACGTAATCGAGCGCATGGTCGGACACCTTGCAGCCAACTTCGTCAAAAAACTTCACCCGCGCCTCAAGCGCGTCCAGCAAAGCATCGTAGCTGTCGATTGGAGCATCGACAACCTCTCCAAGCTTAGCTATCCAGTCTAAATAAGTAGCGCGATTGATCTCCAGCGCCTTGTCCGGACGGAACGATGGCAGCACTTGCACATCGAAATCTTCCAGCTCTTTAATCAAAATGTGATATTCCAGCGAATCGACCGGGTCATCCGTCGTGCAGATGACTTCTACATTGGACATTTTGATCAGATCGCGCGCTTTGAACTGGCCCGTTGCCAGCTTCGCGTTAACCTTCTCCCAAATGACGGGCGCATTTTGCTCATTGATCAGCTCATCGACGCCAAAGAAACGGCGAAGCTCCAAGTGGGACCATTGATAGAGCGGATTGCCGATCGTTTGCGGAACGGTCTTCGCCCAAGCAAGGAAGCGGTCATAATCCGTCACGCCTTCTCCACCTGTCACATAGCTTTCCTCTACGCCGTTGGAGCGCAAAGCGCGCCATTTGTAATGATCGCCATACAGCCAAGCCTCGGTAATGTTCGTGAAGCTCGTATTCTCGTAAATTTGCTGCGGAATGAGATGGCAATGGTAGTCGATAATCGGCATTTGCTTGGCAAAATCGTGATACAGCTTAACAGCCGTATCGTTCATCAGCAGAAAGTTATCGTCCATAAAAGGCTTCATATGCCTGACCCCCTTAATCTTCGTATACAGTCAATTATTTAAATTTCACCAAATCATCGATTTGCACCGCGAGGCCTGTCTGAATGGAACGGTTGGCTGCGATGCCCGTTAGAATCGATCTTGCTCCATCAATATGGTTAGCCGCGCGGTTGAACGGATCCTCTACCGGCGTACCGAACAGATCGTTCAGCAGAACCGGATCGCCTCCGCCATGTCCGCCCGCTTGTTCTTCAACCTCTACTTCATACGGCGCATCGAACATTGGGAACACCTTGATCGATTTAGCCTTCAGAGCGCCTTCATCCGCCTTGTTGCCGCCGGAATTAACGTAGGATTTCTCGATAATGCTCATTTCGATGCGGCCCTTCGTTCCGTTGAAAGCGATACGGTAGCCTTCCCATGGAAGATACGCATTCAGGGAATAAGTAAGAATCGCGTTGTTTTTGTAGCGGACGAGCACGCCCATCGTATCCTCGATGTTGATGCCGTCTCCGAATACGCTCTGATCCCGGCGGTAGCCGTCCTCGTGCTCAGCGTCCAAATACATCGCTTTTAAATGGTCGTTCTGATCCAAATGAAGCGCGAACGGATCATTCGCCGCATTGGCATTGCCGGTAGCGCGCTCGTAAAACTTCGTCTCGCCGCGTGCTTCTGCATTCTCGCGACCGTAGAACAACAGATCGCCAAAGGCGAATACCGATTCCGGCTGCGAGCCGATCCAGAAGTTGACCAAGTCGAAATGGTGCGTCGACTTATGAACGAGCAAGCCGCCGCTGTTCGATTTATTGCGGTGCCATCTGCGGAAGTAGTCCGCGCCATGCTCGGTGTTGAGCAGCCATTCGAAGTGAACCGACGTCACTTTGCCGATCGTGCCGTTCGCAATCAGCTCTCTCGCTTTCGTATGATGAGGCGCATAACGGTAGTTGAACGTAACGCGCACATTGCGGCCAGTCCGTTCAACCGCATCCAAAATTTCCTGGCACTTCTTCTCGTCAACGGTCATCGGCTTCTCCGTAATGACGTCGCAGCCAAGCTCCATCGCCCGGATAATATACGTATGATGCGTCCGGTCCATGCTCGTTACGATAACGAAGTCCGGCTTTTCGTTCTCGATCATCTGATCGAACTCGTTCGATTTGTACGTATTTACAGCGTTATAGCCGTATTTGCCAACAAGCATTTTATTGGCGTAATTCATGCGTGTTTCATTAATATCGCAAAAAGCAAGAAGCTCAGAGGTTTCCTTGAAATCGGTTACAAGCGCGGAATAAAAAAACTCGGCGCGTCCGCCTGTGCCTACCAATACATAACGTTTTTTTGCCATCGTTCATATCCTCCTAATTGTTTCCCTGTAATAAATGATTCCAATAATAAAGCAGTCTTGTACGGTTCATGCGCATCCAATTGCATCGTGCAGATCGGGAATAACGCAGACTCCTTAAGACATTATGCTAGCTATGGCTTTATCATATAGCAAATGAATGCTATAATTCTCGTGAAATCCTGCTTAATTTTCTAAAAACGCCGCATATCTTGCGATTATTATTGGAATGCAATGATTTACAGCTGCGTAAAGGAGGCTTATATCCGATGAACAATGAAATGCTGCAATTCAGCTACGGCGCCGTGCCCGAATATTATATCGAGTATGTGAAGCGATCCGCGCCTTTTACGATGACCGAGGATCAATACCATCCCTACTACGAAATCTATTATTTGCTGTCCGGCACCCGAATCTACTTCGTACGGGACCGCTCCTACACTGTGGAACAGGGCGATCTTGTGTTCATTCCCAAACATGAGCTCCACAAAACGATGCATGCCGGAGAAGCAAGCCACGAGCGCATTATTTTCCATTTCGACGATGCGACGCTGCGGCGGCTGACGGGCCGCCACGCTTCTTATCTGCTTAGCCCGTTTCAAAGCGGCAATCCGATCATTAGGCTGCCGCGTCAGGAGCAGCTTCAGCTGAGCGGGCTAATGAAGCGCATGCTGGCGGAGCTGCAGCAGAAGCCTAGCGGCTACGAGCTTATTCAGGAGCATGCCGCGGCCGAGTTGCTGCTCATTGCCGCCCGCTACGCCGAGCAGCACGAACAGGCTCCCCTTCATCATCCGACGCCGATGCATGCGAAGGTATCGGAAATCGCACAGCATATCAATGTCCATTTTGCCCAGCCGCTTCGCTTAACGGCGTTGTCGGAGCAATTTTTCATCAGCCCGTACTATTTGAGCAGAATGTTCAAGGAGGTTACCGGCTTTACGTTCTCGGACTATCTCGTGCTGACGAGAGTGAAGGAAGCCGAGCGGCTGCTCCGGGAAACGGCGGTCAGCATTACCGACGTTGCCGCGCAAGTCGGCTTCGACAATTTCTCGCACTTTGGCAAGACGTTCAAAAAAATTACGCGCCTATCGCCTCGCGAATACCGCAAGCAGCATCAATAGGCGCGAATAGCCAATTAGTTAGTTCCCTTTTGCCACGAAGTAGGCGGTCAGCATAACGACCGGCGCATTGTAATCAATCGCATACTCGTTGCTGGAATATGAGCCGAGCACATCTAAATATGCCATGGCAGGCGCAAGCTTGCTCTTCACCGCGTCTAAATCCGGATCGCCGCCATATTGGTTCGGGCCGCCGACGACGAGCCCCGGAATGTTGACGCCCGTTGCATTAGCCGTCCGATGGTGCGAGTGGAGCGGATATTTGCTTCCGACGCCGGTTACATAGCTGTAGCCCGTCGCGCCCCGTCCAAGCACATTGTGCAGCTGCTCATAGGCGGCTTCCGTATAGGCGGAAGACGCCTTCATTTCATTCGCAAGCAGCAGCAGGCAGCCGTAAGCCGCGCCGCTTTTGGCCGAAGCCCAATTATACTCGCCTGCTATCAGCATATTGCGGTAGCCGTCTTGCTCCGAGCGCAGCGCCAGCATATCCGCCCGGCTTGTAACGGCAAGCCGGATTTGCTCCTTCCAATCCGGGTCGCCTTTGCCCGCCGTATAATAGGCCCACGCTCCAAGCAGCCCGGCATTGCCCCAGCTGATTGATGCAGGCGCTTTGCTGAATTGGCCGGCGAACCGCTCATACAACTGCTCGCTGTATGCGCTGCTGCCCGTCGTCTTGTACAGCTCGGCAAGCGCCCAGAACCGTTCCTCGGCGTCGCCTTGCTTCTGATAACCGCCGGATCCGGCATCTTGTCCGGGATCGTTACGGAACATCGCATTCGGGTTGCTGTCCAAATACGACTGCGCCAGCTTCGCCGCCTCAAGCGCCCGCTTAGCGAACTCCGCATCGATCGGCTCATAGACGCGGGCCGCCATCGCCATTGCGCCGGCGAATTGCGCCGTGCCGTAAGTGGAAAGCCCGAATACATACCTCGTCTGCGTATCCTCGCTTGGCCTAATAAAGCCCGGCCATTGAGCCCCGCTCACCTTATGGTAGACAGCACCGTCGGCGCGCTGCATTTTCAGCATCCATTCCAGCTCATAACGGACCACATCCAATAGATCCGTCGAATTCGCAGTGACGGCTGTGACGCCTTTCGGCAGTTCCAGTTGGCCTGCTGCGAAAGCATCGGGATACAACTCGTATGCAAGCATCAGCTGCGCGACGGTAACCGCCGCCGGATTGATATACTTGCCGAAGTCGCCCGCATCATACCAGCCGCCCGATACGTCGATCGTCTCGCCCTTGCGGCTAACCCCGTCGTCAAAGAAAATACGCGCTTCTTTGTCCTGAAGATGCCCTGCTTCGAGCTTAAGCCCCGTAATGGGATCCTCGATCGATACGCCGGAGCTCTGCAGCGCATAAGAACGAACTAGCGTCATCAATGCTTCATCATACGGATTGTCGTTAATGACGAAAGGATAAGAACGGCCGACGCCATCAACCGCAAGCAAATAGTCTCCCTCTGACGCAAAGGCGCTGAAATCGGCCGAGCTCACCTCTTGGCCCGATGCGTAATCGAGTGCGGATGGCCCCAGTGTGCCGGTGAATACGATCTTTTTGCTGGATCTGTCGATTAAGGAGAACGAAGCGGAGCCGCTAAGCTTTCCTTCAACGATGGCCAGCTTCGCTTGATCCGTCAAATAACCGACTTGATTCACCTTCACCCGCTCGCCGTCGCCTGCCGCGATATCCGTCGATTCCTCGTACACCGCATCGGCTGCTGTATCCGTTCCAGTCGCCGGATTAGGCGACGCCGTGCCGACAGCTGTTTCCACATGCTCAACTCCCTTCTCGTTTAACCCGTTATCCGCTCCTCGACCGTCTCCAGACGATAAGCAGCCCCCGATGATGACGGACAACAGCATCAGCAATGAGGCCGCATAAAGACGATACTTCCGCATTACGCATGTTATGTGCTTCTCCTTGCTTTCCATATTCTCACGGCTCCTTTACCCAGCCTACAGCGGCATCCTTTTGCCCCGATGATCGATAAAGAGCGCGCCGCTCTCCGGAATTGCCTTTCGTTCCGCTATATCCAAAATGCCGGCTGCCGATTCCGAAGCGTCCCCGGGCGCCTGACTTCCCCCCATATCCGTTCTGATCCAGCCCGGATGAATGGCGTATACAGTTATGTTCCTAGGTTTCAGCAGACTTCTAAGCTGGCCGCTGAACATATTAAGCGCCGACTTGGAAAGCGCATACGAATAATCGCCGCCGTAGCCGTTCTGAAAGCTGCCTGCTTCCGAGCTAATATTGAGAACGCAGGAATGCTCTCCGTCCCGAAGATGCGGCAATATATATTTCATAACGAGCATCGGGCCGAATACATTCGTCCGAAACGTTTGCTCCACCGCTTCGAAGTCGAGCTCCTCCAGCCTTTGCTCTCTACCAAGCAATATCGCAGCGCTGTTAATGACCGCATCGATCGGCTGAACCCGGCCGTCTGCAGTCCCCTCGCCCGCGAGCATTTTCACTGCGGCACTGACCGAGCTTTCACTTGTCACATCCAACGGGATGATATCCAGCTTGCCCGGGTATCGCCCAGCCAGCTCACGCAGCCGATCGCAGCCGCTTGCTTCCGGACTGCGCACGCCTGCCGCTACATCATGCCCTCTTGCGCATGCTTCCTCCGCAAGCTCATAGCCAAGTCCTCGGTTAGCCCCCGTTATTAAAATTCGCATCGCCAATTTCCCTCCTTCAGCGACAGCTAACGCTTGTCGTTTTCGAGCAGCTCAAGCATCACCTTAAGCTCCTTGAACGAATCCATATAGGCATAGCGTCCTCCCGTATATTCGCCCTTCTGCACAAGCGGCATTCCTCTTTGCTCCATCAATGCGATCTTCTCTTTCATGCCGTCGATGACAAAAGCGATGTGGTGCACGCCCTCTCCATGAGCGTCCAAATGCTCCCTCCACGTGCTCGGATGCTCATCCGGCTCAATGAGCTCCAACTGCAGCGAGCCCATATCGAAGAAGGCCAGCTTGGCGCGGGCGGGCGTAGGCTCTCCCCTATACGCCGTTTGCGCTTTATCCTGCGTATCTGTCCAGAACCAGGCCGGCTTTTCGATGCCGAAAAAATCGGCATAAGCTTGCGACACCGCCTCAATATCATGTACCAGCAAGCCGATTTGCGTAATCGTTCTCGTTCCTAACTGATCCCCGCTTGACATATTCAACGACCTCCATATGAAAATAATGCCGTACCTGCTAGACTATGGAACTTCTCTTTACGCGCCTATAATACCAACGGGTGCATGGACTGTCAATGCGGCTTTTTTAGCATTCTGCCTCTTGCTCGCCGCTTATGCCTGCAATTCGGACATTGCGGCATTCGGAAAGCGGTCGCGCAGCCCGCTCCAATCGCCTTCCATCTCCCGCTCCGTCAGCAGGCACCGGTCGAGCGACTCCTCCAGAATGGAACGGTCAAAGCCGATGCCGATCAATACGAGTCTGGTCATCCGGTCGCCGAAGCGCTCATTCCACATGCCTGCAAGCTCCTTGTCTTCACGCAACAGCTGCTCCTGCTCAGCCTTCGGCAGAGCGGCCGCCCATAGCCCCGCCGGCCCGAATTGAATGGAAGGCCCCGCCTGGCTTAAGCTTTGCGC
>Ga0180215_1005923_pt1 | contig 10257 bp, 11 predicted proteins | sample eDN3rd37CBELigBY_FD_128871 | JGI IMG/M metagenome (GOLD analysis project Ga0180215, IMG submission 128871) | Enriched backyard soil microbial communities from Emeryville, California, USA - eDNA 3rd pass 37_C BE-Lig BY (version 2) (version 2) | ecosystem: Environmental > Terrestrial > Soil >...
TCAGGCAGAATGTAGCAAATAAATGAAAGAAGCCGTAATTCGATTTGAAAAAATCAGAATGTACGGCTATTTGTGTCGCGTACTGGAAGGTGCGCTTATTTTTTATAATTCGGGCTTACAGTCCACTTGCACATTTTTTATATTAATGTGCAGTACTTTTGCCAAAGTTACTCCCAGTCACATCGGCGATATTCTCGATTGCGACTAAAGCGTTAGGGTCAAGTTCTTGTACAATTGAACGAAGCGTCGATAGCTCAATTCTTGTTACAATTGTATAAATAATCTTTTTAGGTTCATTTGAATAAACACCTTGTCCTTGAATATACGTCATTCCACGACCTAATTGGGTAGTCAGTGCTTCTGCAAGTTGTTCAGGAATATCGGAAATAATCGTAACAGATTTCAATTCTTCCATACCTTCAACGACAATATCAATCATTTTAAAGGCTAAATAATAAGTGATAATTGAGTACATTGCTGTTTCCCAACTGAATACTAACAAGGCAGCCAGGATAAAAATGAACACATTCACAATCATAATAAACTGTCCAACCGATACAGGACGTTTCTTACTAACAAGGATTGCTAGAATCTCTGTTCCATCTAATGCACCACCTGTCCGTATGACCAAACCAACACCAGTACCGAGAATGACTGCTCCGATTATGGTTGCTAGAAATAAATCATCTGTAACTGGCTCAAAATGATGCAAATAAGCGGTACTAGCCGATAAAACGAGAACTCCATATAACGTATGTAACGTAAATTTCATACCTAATTTACGATAGCCTATATATAGGAAGGGGATATTAAAGATGATAAGAAATACACTCATCATCATACCGCTTAATTCGGACGCAATAATGGAAAGTCCGATTACGCCACCATCTAAAATGTTGTTTGGAACAAGAAAAAGTTCAAGACCTAGTGCAGCGATGATTGCACCGATAGTAATCATGATTATTTGCTTAACTTCGTTTACTACCTTTTTTTTCTTAGTCAATGCCATACTATTAAGACCTTCTTTCTGTGACTTCTATCACATTATACCATTTTCGAATGTGGATAAATAATTTTTTATTAGCTTTTTTCTGAGAGGAGAAATGGGATATCAAAGGGAATCAAGGAGAATGAATGAAGCAGTGAAGGGAAAAAGAAGGTGGCAACGGAATCATAGTGAGTGAATGAAGCCCTTAAAGGTAGAAAGGAGCTACCCAAGGGCTTTAAACTATATATATTTTATAGGCTTTTTGCCTCATTCACCACTAGAGATTAGCTACCTTAATAAAATATTTTCCTCCAAGCAATTCTTGTTCTTCATAGGTACCTGGTATCAATTGTTGTTCAATAAAAGTCTGAAGGTCGGATTTTTCTACATCATACATGACTTCTATTTCTTTTGAAAATAAGAGATTTTCTTTTTCAAGTAAGTTTGATAAAGAAGTCTGTTGTAATGCTTTGGGTTCTTCACCATCTAAAAGATTCGATAAACTGTTTACATAATTCTCCAAGGGACGGCTCCCCACAATTTTGATACCCTTTTTATCCTCATTGATCATGATAATAGTTGGAAAACCTCTAACACCAAGTTTTCTAGCAAATGCAAAGTCTTCATTTAATAATTGAAGTCCGTTTGGACCTTCAGCTTCTTTTACTATCTCTTATTGTTAATTAATTTAGATTGGAACGCTATGAAAAAGGAAAATTGAATGAAGAAGTAATTATCAGTATCTTTAACGCCATCACCAGTTTTCAAAATTCGCTATCGAACCGTTGTCATCGAGGATATGAAGAAACCATTGCCCGCATCATTAGAGATCAGCTTGAACGGATTTTTTATAAAATGCTACGAAACCAACATCCAATTGATGATGACAAAGCACTACAAGTTACAGCGGTGATGTTAAGTTGGGGAATATATGGTGCTTCGGTAGAATGGAGGAGAAATCAACATACAATTACTCCAGAGGAATTTATTAATTCAGCACTTCCTTATATTATGAATGGAATAGACGCTACAATATAAAAAATTGTAGCGTCCTTCATTCGTTTAAGGACGCTCAATTTCCATATTAATACCGCTTATCTTCCCGCTTTTCAATCATAAATGTGATAGGTACGAATAATAAGAAGGCAAGTAAAAGCAATGATCCACCTATAATAAAAAATAATAGCACGAAGGTTTCGTTATGATTAAATGGATTTAAATTATACATCCACATGCCAACTGTTAAGCCAACAGCACCTATCATTCCTAGGATGCTATGAATGGCAACAAGCTTTTTGAATTTAATCGTATATACCTTATAGAAGATCCCCCATGCAAATACTGAAAGCCATCCTACTAATAGGATGTGAGCATGAATAGGTCTTAGTGAATAATCCATTTCTCCAGACATTTGTGAGCCAATAAACGTACCAATAATTCCAAAAATTGCTGAAAATCGAATTAAGCGGATACTCCATGTTTGTTCCATTTTTATTCCCCCAATTATTTTGTTTAAAATGGTAGTGATATGGTAAAGGTCGTTCCTTCACCGAGCGTACTATCAACTGTTACTTCTCCTCTGTGTAAGTCAATAATTTGTTTGACAATGGATAATCCAAGGCCTGTCCCATCCTTTTTTCTAGCAGAATCCACTCGGTAAAAACGGTCGTAAATTTGAGTGAGTGCCTCTTCGGACATACCAATTCCTGTGTCTTTAATAGTTATTTGAGTAGAGGCGTTCGCTTTGGTCAGGCTTATCCAAATACTACCTCCATAAGTGTTATACTTAATCGCATTTGTAAATAAATTGTCCCATACGTTAATCATGAGCTCTGCATCGGCCTTTATGGTGACAGCTGGCAGCTTATATGAAACGTCAATTTCTTTTTCCTCTAGACGCCATTGATACCGGCGTATTGTTTGTTTAATTTGGTTGTCAATTCGAACGTCAGAGAGTTTCATAGGATAGTCCTTCTCGTCAAGAGAGGTTAATAATAATAGTTGCCTTGTTAAATTTGAAAGACGCTTTGATTCATCATCAATAATTTGCAAATACAGGCTACGTTCACTTTCCGTTAATTCATTCACCTTTAAAATTTCCGCATATCCTTGGATGTTCATAAGTGGTGACTGAAAGTCATGCGATACATTGTTAATGAAGGATTTCCGGGCTTCGTCATTATGCTGCAATTGTCTTTGCATTTGATTGAAGCTTTTCACTAATTCTCCAATTTCATCATTGCGTTCAATGGTTATCTCATAGTTGAAATTTTCTCTTGTGATTTCTTTTGTTGCTTCAGTTAATTCAGTAATTGGCCGAATAAGATGTTTGGCAAACCAAATGACCCCAATAATGCTAACAACCGCAATTGCAACGAACAACCATGCAAGAATCATATGGATATCAGAAAATAGCAGTTTATTATTTGGCCGAAGAAACAACCCATAGTGTTGGTCGTTCATGGTAAATGGTACACCGACGGTATTTTGTAAGTCGTTTGAAAAGTGTCCCATCATCAATAATCGTTGTGAAAAGTGATCCATGCCGTGATAAATTTCCTGATCGTCTATCACCTTGAGTGCCTCTTTAGGAAGCACCTTCTTAGAAAAAGGCTGACCAAAATAATATTCTTCTCCCACCTCATTTCTCACATAGATCTGGTATCCCAGATTTCCGATTGATTTCAAGAAAGGCTCAAAGGAGGAACGGTGTGCATGCATTCCCTCTAAGTTAGATGCAATTTCTTTTGCTATTTTGACATTTTGTTGATCAATTTTTTGCTTTGTAGAGGTCATGTATACGATATTCGTAAAAATAAATCCAATCATAATACTGATTGTTAAAATGATAAGAGTTGCAACAATGAATTTACCGTATAAAGTCTTCATTTTATTTCCTCTAGCATATAGCCAATCCCACGTACTGTTTGTATTTCCACTGTAGCACGATACTTTTTTAAGCGATCTCGAATACGATTGATATGAGTGTTTAAAGTTTGTTCGCTTCCTTCATAATCAATTCCCCATACTTGCTCGATTAGCACTACTCTTGGCACAATCTTTTTTACACGTGAGGCAAGAACAGTTAATAATTCAAACTCCTTCAACGGCATAATAATCGTTTCTTGATTGATTACGACTTCATAGTTTTTTCGATCCATCATAAGATTTCCAACTTTAATGAGTGATTCTACCTTCCTGTTCATACGCCGCATGACAACTGCTACTCGGAATAATAGCTCTTTCACTTCAAATGGTTTGACAATATAATCTTCTGATCCAGATAGAAAGCCACGCTCTTTGTCATCGAGCTGACCTTTAGCCGTTAGCAGGATAACTGGAATTTCAAGGTCGTTAGTTAAGATCTTCGTCAATTCATATCCATCCATTCCTGGCATCATGACATCGACAATCGCTAAATCAACGGTTTCCTCTTCTAACAAGACCAATGCTTCTTGTGCATGACTTGCTTTACATACCTTATAACCTTCACGGCTTAAATGAATGGAGACAAGTTGTTGAATATAGACATCATCGTCTACCACAAGAATTTTCATAGAATACCACTCCTAAAAGGTAGAAGAAATCCACCATCTACATAATTATAGTTTATTATGGGACGTTTACGTTTCATTTTCAATGAACAAAACAGATGAACACCTTGAGCTGTATGGAGCGAATATAATGGCGGTCTGTAAGGAACGCTGCATCTATCATCTTTCAGTTGTTATTTTATATTAAGAAGATAAATTTAATATCAACTTTTGTTTACGTTAACAAGGAAATGATCGAACCAGTAATGTGTCTTTTGCAGAATGTGTGTAGATAATTATTCTTTATACACTTAAGCGTATACTCAATAACATAGGTAGAGGAAAAAGTTGAAACTAAATAGTAGGATAGAACGTATACATAATAGAAGAAATAAAGTAGGAGGGATTGGTTCAAATGAATGAGATAAAGAGGATGAGAAGTAAACAGATGTTAGTAATTAACGGACTCCTGCTCGCATTCCTAACAATCTACTTTTTACTTGTTAACAAGTTTAATATTACCTTCACACAACTTTTTTCCGTTCTCGGAATCATTTTATTGATTCAGGCAGTTGTTGGCCTCGTGAAAAAAGACCAAACAAAATCACTTATTCCTATACTCGAACAAGTAGCAATCTATGAAAAAGGTAAGATGGGACGTGAATGGGACAAACAACGAAAGTCCGGAAATATCATAACGTTACTATTAAGTGTTCTTATGTTCTTTCAAGCTGCTATACATCTTGGATCAACAGATGGAGTTTTTCAGTTAGATTTTATTTTTATGCTCATTCTTGGAATACTCATTATCGGTATGATTAACATAAGTATGTTGTTTCACTTTAGAAAAGTGGATCGCTCTACCTCAGAATTAGATATGAAAGGTTATACATGGAAATCCAATCTAATCGGTGGTATTGTAGGACTTGTATTTGGAGTGTTTATCATTGTAATGATTGTTTTCTATGTTTTATCTGGTGTTTAGGTATATCAATTCTGAGAAAAAATCTTACATTTACAATGAACCGATAACATTGCTTTTTACTTTTTGTTTGGAAAAATTTCCTATCAAGTCGTTTTTTGAGTTGGTATACTAAAAGAAAGATATTGTTTGAGAAGAAATCAACCATTACCAAAAGAGAGAAGGAGTTATGTTGGCAAGAAAGATATTGATCGTCGATGATCAACCAGAAATTGCTGAATTACTTAGGCTGTATTTGGAAAAGGAAGGACTTCACATTATTGAGGCACATGATGGAATGGATGCATTAATGTCAGTTTCGAATGAAAAGATTGATTTAATGTTAGTGGATATTATGATGCCGATTATTGACGGGTACCAGCTTATAAAAAAGGTGAGGGAAACTATGCAAATTCCAATCATTATCATTTCGGCGAAACAAGAGGATGATGATAAAATCTTTGGACTTGGATTAGGAGCAGATGACTTCATTCAAAAGCCATTTAATCCACTTGAGGTAGTTGCAAGAGTGAAGGCTCTTTTAAGACGAAGCTACAACTTTTCAAACGACGAAGGTACTAACTATAATCAAGGTCCTGAAATACGTAAAAAAGTGGTAGGCGACCTAACTTTGGATGAAGATACGTTCTCCATTATAAAAAATGAAGAGGTAATCCAGCTTACAAAAATCGAATACAAAATCCTTGAGTTATTAATGGACTCTCCTGGCAGAGTGTATACGAAGCAGCAAATCTTTGAACGAGCATGGAATGATTATTACATAGGTGGAGAAGAGGATAACACGATTAATGTTCATATTTCAAAAATAAGAGAAAAGATTGAGGAAAACCCTAAGAAACCAATGTACCTTAAAACAGTAAGAGGGTTAGGATACAAATTTGAAAAAAGAACTAATAATACAAAACTGACCTGAAAAGGTCTATTTTTTTATAAATCTATGATTGAATTAAGATTGAGATAATATTAAGGTAGTATGCTAGTAACCATAAGTGTCCAACAAACTCTAGGGATGGGATTAATGTTGACTTTATTTAGGTATAAACTATTTCCAAAAGAGGATGGTTTTTTTCCATATCTTTACTTAGCAAATATGTGTATTCCAATTTACTTTGTGCTACAAGAACCAGCTAGTAAACTTTCTCTAGGGCTTCTATTCATGTTGCTTTTTGTCATTGTTTACAGGCAGGCATATTGGAGTGAAAAATTTACAATCTATTTTATTGTCGTTGAACTTGTAATTACTCTTGTTTTCTCATATTTTTATAACCCGTTGTATATGTACATAATTTTTGTATTTGTATATCAAATTGTTCGGTTACCTTTAAAGTGGATGTATTGGTTATGTGGTAGCTTTACAGTATTTAGTATCTATCTTATTTATCAAACAATTTTTCCTGATCAATTATTTTTAATCATCAGCTTTTTGCCACCAGTGTTTGGTGGAGGGATTTTACCTTTTATTATGAAAGCATCACTACGCTTAAAAGAACTGAACGAAGACCTTCAACGAGTGGCAGAAGAGTTGCGGTTGAAAAACATAGAAAAAGAACAGCTCGAAGAAAGTAAAAAGAAAATGTTAGCTGATCTTTCACATGATTTAAAAACGCCGATGACAACCATTCAAGGATATTCAAAAGCATTATATGATGGCTTGGTGGAAGATGAAGAACAACAAAGACGGTATCTTCACTTTATCCATGATAAATCTATAAGAGTAACAGCACTAATTGATGAATTATTTACATTTTCAAAATTAGATAATCCTGATTCACAGATTACTAAACAGGAAAAAGATATTTGCGAGTTTATTCGGGAAGTTGTTGTTGAATATTATGAGTTGTTTGCAGAGAAAGAAATGGAGCTTGCAATTACAATTCCTTCAGAGAAGCTTTTGTATCGCTTCGATCAAAAGCTTTTATATCGAGCGATTTCCAATATCTTAGAAAACACAATTAAGTACAATCCTAAACAAACCCAAGTGTTTATTTCATTGAAAGAAGTACATGACACAATTACTATTGAAATCGGTGATGATGGTAATGGAATCAATGAAGACATTGCCCAAACTCTTTTTGATCCTTTTGTAAGAGGTGATAAGAGCAGGGTAAATGATGGTGGTTCCGGGTTAGGTCTAGCTATTACCAAAAAAATTGTTGAGAAGCATAATGGTAAAGTGTATGTAGATACGAAGCCGAAGCGAGGGAAGACAAACTTTATCATTGAGTTGCCAATTGAATCAGACAAATAAGAGGCATAACACGATATGTGTTATGCCTCGTATTTTATTAGAAAGTTAATTCTTAATAGTAAAATATGATTCACTTAAGATTCAGTTAAGATTCCATTTATAAGATAGAGATATAAATAAAGCACGTCATAAAGGAGTTGTTAAGATGAAAGAGAGTGTTATTACATTAACGAATATAGAAAAAAGCTATGGAAATGTGAAAGCAGTCGATGGGATATCGTTTGAAGTTAGAAAAGGAGAGGTACTTGGCATTATTGGTGCAAATGGTGCAGGAAAATCAACAACATTAGAAATTATGATGGGGCTACGAAGACCTGATTTCGGGTCCGTAAAGGTTTTAGGCATGGATATTGCGGAAGCATCAGATGAAATTAAGCAAAGAATCGGAATCCAACTTCAGCAAACAGCTTTGTATGATCGTATTAAGGTGAAAGAGGCTCTTGATTTATTTAGTTCCTATTATGATAAAAAACGAGATATAAAGGAAATCATCACCACACTTGGGCTTGAGCCATATCTGAAAAAGTATGTGAAAAACCTTTCAGGCGGGTGGCAGCAGCGCACGTCCCTTGCACTTGCATTGGTCAATGACCCAGACATTATTTTCTTAGATGAACCAACAACAGGCCTTGATCCTCAAGCAAGGCGTGAGCTATGGGACTGTATTAATAAATACCGTGCAGAGGGGAAAACAATCATACTCTCCACTCATTATATGGATGAAGCGCAACGACATTGTGACCGCATTGCAATTATTAAAAAAGGGAAGCTTGTCGCATGTGATGAGCCGAAGAAATTAATCGACACATTAGGTAACTATGAAGGAACAATGGAAGATGTGTATTTACAATACGCGGTAGGAAATTAAAGGAGGAGAATAACTATGCAAACAGTATTATCACATACAAAAATGGAATTGAAGTTATTTTTTCGGGAGACGTTGGCATTATTATTTACGTTCATCGTACCAGCAGTAAGCTTTGTCGTGTTCGGTCTCATGTTTCGAACAAATTCGTATGAAGGTGGTTTAGATTACTTTCAGGCATATATCCCAAGTATGATTGCGATTATTATTTTTACAACTGCCTTTTTCTCGATGGGGCTTCAGGTTGTTATCGATAGAGAAAAAGGCGTTTACAAGCGGTTAAAAGGAACTCCTCTCAATCAAAGTGCGATTTTTACGGCAACAATTGTTAAAGGATTTTTCGCCATTTATGTGGGAGCAATTGAGATTCTACTAATTTCAAAGTTTGGCTTTGGTTCAGAATTAACGGGAAATCCATTTGAATTTTTCTTGGCGCTAACTTTTTGCTCCATTACGTTTTTCTCAATCGGCTTTATAGTCTCGAGCCTTGCAAAACGGATGCAGACTGCATTAGGTATTGCGATGATTGCAATGTATCCGATGATGTTCTTATCAGGTGCAACACTGCCATTAGAGGCTTTTCCAGAAGTACTTCAGAAAGCATCTGTAATTGTGCCACTAACATATGTCGTGAACGTACTAAGAGCCGGATGGAACGGAACACTTTTTACAACAGATTCGTTAGTCGATATTGGGGTATTGATTGGTATTTTGATGTTATCTACAATGATAGGGATGAAGTATTTCAAATGGACAGATTGATAATCGCCAGTGGTTTTAGGGGGAATATGTATGAGAAAAAGTCAAAAATTCAACCTATTATTGTTAGCTCCAACAACAGCACCAATCTTCTTGTTGGGCATTATGAATAATAGCATGTTAGTAACGATTACAGGATTTTTATTACTAGCCATTTTTGGAGTCGGAGGTTTGATGCAAATTAGTGGTCGAAGTAAATAATCTTGCTGAGAGGGTAATAGTAGGGTTTTAATTATGTAATCTAACAGGCACTAATCCATCTAATTGGATTAGTGCTTATTTAATAGTGTAAATTTTATTTTTTTGTTTTATTAAATTAAGTGTAATCCATAACCTTATTGAAGGTGCTTCAAATGTGAATCTAAAAAGGACAGTATTGCATTATTTGCCACAAACTGGCTCTCCTTTTTATTAAAACCATGACCTTCCCCTTTAAATACAATGTATTCAACGGGAATGTTATTTTTGCGGATCACTTTTACAATTTCATCAGATTCTATTTTTAATACTCTTGGGTCATTTTCACCTTGTAAAACTAATAAAGGATTCACAATATTCTTGGCGTGAAAAAGAGGTGAAATACTTTTTAAGTACTCTTCATCTGTATATGGATTTCCCAGCTTTTGATAAAATGCCTCTAGTATGACTTCAAACCATGGTGGGAAGCTTTTTAATGTTCGAATCCAGTTTGATACACCACACACATCGATACCAACCTTAAATTCATTAGGATGAAACGCTAATGCTGCTAGCACAATGTAGCCAGCTCCCTCAAAACCATAAAAAATCATACCAGGGTATGACTGTCTCAGGTTTTTCCGAGGTGAAGAGGAAATTTCTCGACCCTTCGCTGGAAAGGATCTAGCTGCCGAAGCCACCCAA
>Ga0180215_1005924_pt1 | contig 10257 bp, 12 predicted proteins | sample eDN3rd37CBELigBY_FD_128871 | JGI IMG/M metagenome (GOLD analysis project Ga0180215, IMG submission 128871) | Enriched backyard soil microbial communities from Emeryville, California, USA - eDNA 3rd pass 37_C BE-Lig BY (version 2) (version 2) | ecosystem: Environmental > Terrestrial > Soil >...
CGGCACAAACGGAGAAGAGATAATCTGAAAAACTGGTGTATATTCTGCAATAATTAATGCCGCTGCTCCTAAGCTCATCACAAGCGGAATTAATCCTAACCAAATATCAAGTACCGTTTCGACTCCATTGGCAAACAATTTACCAGCACCAGGCGCAGATTTCGCCTTATTCAATGCCTGTTCCCAGCCCCATTTCCATTTGGAGACTCCTTCTGGAATCGTTTCATCAATCTGCTGTCCGACCGGCTCATAGTACGTATCCGGTTTTCTTGAAAGCGGCGGAATTCTTGGCATAATAATCGCTGCTACCACACAGGCAACGGCAACCGTTAAGTAAAAAGGAACAAATAAATGTCCGAGTCCTACCACATTAGCTACAACTAAGCTAAAGGCAATCGATGCAATCGAAAACGTCGTCGCAATAACAGCCGCTTCACGCTTCGTATAATAGCCTTCATCATATTGCTTTGTTGTTACCAGCACACCAACCGTTCCAGCTCCCATCCATGAAGCCAAACAGTCGATAGAAGAACGTCCAGGCAATTTAAATACCGGTCTCATCATTTTCTGAACAAGTGCTCCGATAAACTCCATTAAGCCAAACTCCACTAATAAAGGGAGCAAGATGCCCGCAAATAAAAACCACGTTAATAATACTGGTGCCAAGTCATAAAGAACAACTCCACCTGTGTTGCGGGACCAAATAAACTCTGGTCCCACCTCAAGAATGGTCAAGAGTCCGACCATAAATCCAATGGCCCGTGCGGCGATTCCAAATAGGCCAACATCAAATAATCCTTTTAAAAATTTATGATTCAAAATAAATGATGGTTGTGCTAATTTTGTTACAATCGATACTCCTGCAGATATTCCTAAAAGGAAAACGATAAAAGCAGGAATATACTCTTTAAATAAACCATTGACCATAGAAGCAAGAATGCCTACGCCAATCGTTACTTCTCCGTTAAACTTAACGGGTAAAAGAAATAGCAACGTCCCTATTAATGAAGGAATAATAAATTTTAAATATCCTGATGAGCCTGACGCGGCATGTTCCTGACTTACTTCTACTTTTGCTTCTGCCTTCATTCTTTTCCCCCCTTTAGCTCATTGCTAGACTTGCGACAGCCTCACGCAATCCTAATTCACTTTCATACTCCGTAATCGCTTCATCAAGTATCGAAATGCCAAGATCCAAATGTTCTTTATCTACTGTTAATGGAGGCATCATACGGATTACCTCGCCTTTATTTCCGCTTAAATATAAAATAAGACCCTTCTCTAGACACTTTTCAAGAATCGTCATTAAGCCTTCCCCATTCGGCTCTCCCGTTTCAGGATGAATGACTTCAATTCCTAACATTAAACCAATGCCGCGAACCGTTCCCATCACAGGATGCTTTTCTTTCAACTCTGTTAATTTACTTAAAGCATACTCTCCTAGAGTTTTCGCATTTTCAACTAAACCCTCTTCTTTTAACACATCAATCGTTGCGACTGCAGCTGCACATGCAATCGGATTTCCGCCAAACGTTGTACTATGACTGCCAATTGCCCATTGCTCCATCAATTCTTGTGAAGCAACCGTTGCACTTAGCGGTAATCCGCTGGCAATCCCTTTGGCAATCGCCATAATATCCGGCGTAACACCAAATCGATTCGCAGCAAACCAGTCACCCGTACGTCCAAATCCTGTTTGAACCTCATCGAAGATTAGTAGAATCCCATGCTGGTCACAGATTTCGCGAATCTTTTGCAGCCATGCTTTTGGTGGTACAACATAGCCGCCTTCACCAAGTACAGGTTCCATAATTACTGCCGCCACTTCATCTGGTGACACTTGATGGTTAAATAATCGCTCAAAGTCCTTTTCCACATGCTCTGACCAATATACCTCCGGGTCCAAGCCATCTGGTGTATCAGTCACCTGTGCATATGGCAGCTGGTATGTCATTCCTGCGCCAACAGGCAGACTTTTTCTATACTTGCTTTTTGAAGTTGTCAGGCTCAGTGCTCCCATCGTTCTGCCATGGAATCCTCCAAGGAAAGAAACGACATAATTTCTTTTTGTCACATGACGCGCCAGCTTCACGGCTCCTTCAATAGCCTCAGCACCGCTATTGCTAAAGAAAAAGCAATCTAGCGATTCTGGTAAAATGGTTCTCAGCTTTTTGGCTAAAAGCATAATAGATTCATAGTTGATAATACCAATCGGACCATGCACTAAATGATCCACTTGATCCTTAATTGCTGCAATCACCTTTGGATGTCTATGTCCTGTATTTTCCGTTGCAATCCCTGATGTAAAATCTAAATATTTTTTTCCATCTACACCTATATAAAATAGCCCTTCCGATTTAACCACTGGCAGGTTGGGAAAATCCTTTGCCATCGTCGGCGCTAATAAACCTTCTTCATTAATCGTATTCCAATCTATCATAATTACATCTCCTATTTGCTATTTGAATATTTATGAATTATTCCACACAACACACAATCAGGCAACTTCGAACCATAAGGAATTTTAATAGTAAAAAAAGAGAAATAAATAGAAGATGATGCTACAGAAAGTCGGCCTCGATTGGGAAAAAGCCTGATAATAGCACCCTTACAGCTATTGAGCGGGCGTTAATAGTTAAGAAGAGAAAATGTACATAGGAGGAAACCACATCAGAAAAACAGATTTAACCATTAAGAAAAATTATGAATCATTATGGATATCTATGAATATTTATAAATCTACGCCCCTTTTATTTCCAAATCCTTCTCCTAATACCACGCAATTTTACTATGTTATAATAATAATATCTTTATTTTCTATACGTTTATATCGGAATGATTTAACATTTAGCCGCATGAACAAGGAACTTTTAAGAAAAGAGGTGATAGAATGGAGTTACGCAATTTAAAAACCTTTCAAGTGGTTGCAGAGGAATTAAATCTAACAAAGGCAGCGAAACGATTAGGATACACTCAGCCCACACTTACATTACAAATACAATCTCTTGAAAAAGAGCTGAACCATACACTATTAACAAGAATTGGGAAAAAGACGTTATTAACAACGGCAGGAAAGAAATTAAAGGTCCATGTAGATCAAATCTTTACACTTATTAATCAAATGGAAAAAGAAATGGATGAACTGCGAGGCCCCGCAGGAATTCTTACGATTGCAGCATCTGATTACTATTGCACACAGCACCTTTCCCCTATCATAAGAAGTTATATGGAATTGCATCCCGACGTAAGGGTGAGCCTGTTGCCGCTTAACAGTGTCCATGCCATCCAAAGTGTCAAAGACCAGGTGGCAGACCTAGCGATTATTGCTAGTGATTGTCATGAAGTGGATATGAAACAAACCTTTTTAGAGGAAGAAAAAACCCTTTTGGTTGTATCATCGAACATTAGCAACGGCAGAAACTTGGAAGAAATCTTTCGTCAATATCCATTTATCTCCTACGACAAAGATTGCAGCTTCAGTAGCATCATTGATCAGTATTTCAAAACAAGCGAGCTGCAGCCCCAGTCCATGATTGTTGTGGGCGGCAGTGATGAAACGATTAAAAGAGCCGTCTTAAACGGTACCGGCTACGCCATCTTAGGAGAAAATATTATAAAAAATGAACTGAAGGATGGCTCCATTACCATCCTTCAACCAGTATCCGAGCCTATTATTACTTCTATCATCAATTTAAAAGTTCGTTCGGAAGAACCTAATATTCAAACCTTTAGTGAGTTTATACAGGGGGCTTGGTGAAGCAGGGCAAGGAACAAACTACTTAAGTCGGGTCCAGTGCCTTATTTTCATCATTTAGTGGCTCTCCTTAAAGAACCAGTTGTAAAATTGATGGGACAAGAAATTGGTAAACCAAATAGTAATTAAGCTCCAATACCAGTTCCATTTTTTATAACGAATTAACTTTGTATACTTTAGCAGCAATACTTCAAGGGCTGTTATCGCTGATGCATGAATAAAATGATAGAGAGTCTTCATTAAAACATTTCTCTTTTCAGGGTAGTAAAGGTTAAATAAAACACAAAGTACAGGATAGAAAAAATATTCAAAAGAAAAGCTGCCTTTATACGTTCTTTTAAAAAAAAGACGATAGGGATAAGAGATTAACTTCTTTTCCACAACAATTAGTCCAAATAACCAGGTCATCACCTGTTTAAAAAGAAAAGCTACTGATGCCTGACGAGTTTTATCCTTCGGTACAAATGTAAACAATAAAAAGGCATTTATGATATAAATGAAAATCATAATCGTTTTTTCTTTTCGATAAGAAGCCATTCCGCAAAACTCCCGTAAGACAGATTATTATTACTATAAGCTAAAGGCTTAAAAATATTCTTATTCTAGGAATTCTAGGGATAATCTGGCTTCTGACACATGCAAAAGGAAAGTCCTATAGAAACTTTTTCTACAGAACTTTCCTTATTATCTTCCGTTATATAATCAGCAATAGGGTTCCGATAGTGATAATTACACTTCCAATAACCGTATGTTTTGTCGCTTTTTCTTTTAAAAGGATAAAGCTTAATAACATGGTGATGACCACACTGAATTTATCAATCGGCGCGACAACCGATACTTCTCCAAGCGTGATAGCGGCAAAATAACATAACCAAGACAAACCCGTTGCCATACCTGAAAGGATTAAAAACAGATATCCTTTTTGGGGTATCTGTTTCATCTCCTTGTGGGTTCCTTAAAAAAATACGATGGCCCATGCGAACAAAAGAATCACGATGGTCCGTAAAAATGCAGCCACATTAGAATCCACATTCTCCATTCCGATTTTTGCTAATATAGAAGTTAAAGCGGCTAATAATGCCAAAATAATACTCATAGGGTTCCCTTCTTTTTCGAGAGCATAAAACGAATGGTCCTTTAGTTAACTATCTTTCTATTAAACCATAAATAAGAATGATAATTATTGTCAATTAAAAACCTATAGGGGGCAACTATTTTCCCCCTATATTTATAAACCCTTTTAGCTATAAAAATGATTCTCCCCATTTGGTTGGTGCTTATAATGGGAGTGATCCTACTCCCCTTGAATATGTTGATGAATGACAGCTGGTACTTCCTGTAATGAATCTATTTGATAGAAGGCTCTTTCCGGCTCCACATGGATGTCCACTTCATTGTATTTCCATTCCATTTCAGCCGGAATGTAAATTGCATTCACCTTCATTTCCAATGCAGGTACGATATCTGTTCTGATTGAATTCCCAACCATCCACGTAATGTCAGGATCTGCCTGAATGGTTTTTAAAATGTCCGATAAAGCAGTTGTATCTTTATGTTCAGAAATGAAGACACGATGTTCAAAGAAGGTCGCCAGTTCCAATTGAGCGATTTTCCGGCGTTGATTCATATCATCTCCGCCTGTATGCAGATACAATTCATGTCCGGCATCCTTTAGCTCCTGCAGTGTTTCATTCATATAGGGAATTGGTTCGACTGGGATATCAAACACTTTATAGCCTAACTCCTTTACATAATCCATTTCATCCTTTTTCTTTTCTTTGCCAATCTTGTTACAAAAATATTGATAAGTACGAACAAACGATTCAGGAAAACGATCTGAATCTAACCCATGAACGCTGACGGCCTCAATATCCAGTTCAAGCTGCTTCTGCCGAATATCCTTCTTTGATAGAAAGGGAAACCAACTGCTCATAATGTCCGTATATTCTCCAATTACCTGATTGAAATACCTGTTACAATAAGCCAATGTGTCATCAAGATTAAATAAAATGTTTTGTTTTTCCATAATGACCCCTTCGTCTGTTGATTTCGTTCTTATTATCTTTCCAAAGGGATTATATTATTATTACGCAAAATGAAGTGGGTTCTCTCGCGCTTTACTTCTTTTTACTGATTTCTATTTGGAGATTTTCATTTGTTAATAGATTTCTTTGATAAAAACAAAATTCTTAAGAAGTTCGCTTTCGCTGATTGATATCCGATTCGTTAGATTCTTCGTTCGCAAAACAAACTCTTTCACTCCTATGAATTCCGACTCTGCAATCAAGTAAAACTCTGTTCCTTTTTCATATCCAATAAACGGTCTTTTAAGTGTGTATAATTTCATAGAATAACCTCTTAGTAAAAATAATTATTTATGCTAGTCTTGTAAGTTCTTTTCATTGTTTATCCTTTTGAACAAAGCTATAATATTATTTATTTAGGGTCACTAAATTAATAGAAAAGAGACGATGTTATGAAGTTCTCAAAAAAACTAGCACTATATATTTTAATGTTTGATATGTTTATCACATTTAGTGCGATTGGCCTAATTCTTCCCGTTATGCCTGCCTATTTGAAAATCTATGGTGCGGCAGGACAAGCATTAGGCTTTATTATTGCGATTATCGCCTTTGCCCAATTTATTTTTTCTCCGGTTGCAGGTAATTTATCGGATCGCCATGGCCGAAAGAATTTAATTATCTTTGGCCTTTTCGTGAGCGGACTTTCCCAAATCGCCTTTGGGCTGTCTGATGAACTATGGATGCTCTATCTTTGCCGATTCTTTACTGGAGTTGGTTCAGCCTTTATCGTGCCTCCCGTTATGGCCTATGCTGCAGACATTACAAGCCAAGCAGAACGCGGAAAAGCCATGGGCTGGATTGGCGCTGCCATTTCGTTTGGCTTTATGATTGGTCCTGGAATTGGAGGCTTTTTATCCAATATCAGTATCTATTTCCCCTTCTATTTTGCTGGTGCTTCGTCAATCATGGCCGCCATCCTATCATTGATTTTCCTGCCAAGCATCAAACCTGTCATGCAGGATCAATCAAAGGGAGAAAACATCCTGCAGCAAATGGCACGCTCCTTTAAAACCAGCTATTTTGTTTTACTAGTCGTTGTATTTGTCTTCTCTTTTGGAATTTCTAACTTCCAATCTACTTTAACCATGTTCTTAACCTATAAATTTAATTATACGCCAAGCGACATTGCTATTGTTATGACAATTGGCGGATTTGCCGGTGTCATTATTCAAGGGTTTGCCCTCAACAAATTATTTAAGCGTTTTGGTGAAATGAACATTATTTTATTCGGTCTGCTTGCGGCAGCCATTAGTCTTTATGGCATGTTATATGTGAACAGTTTCTATATTATTTTATTTGTTGCCACTATCTTTTCAACCGCCACTACTTTAATTCGTCCGGCCGTCAATACGTTAATTTCAAAAACAGCCGAAGCTGAACAAGGCTTTGCTGCCGGCATGAACAATTCCTATATGAGTTTAGGAAATATGATTGGACCTGCGTTAGCTGGTACGTTATTTGACTGGCATAGGGACATCCCTTTCACATTCGGTGCCATTATCTTACTGGGTTGTTTCTTTCTAGCCTATGTTTGGACAAAGAAATCCGTTGCCCAGCAACAGAAAGCATCTTGAAAAAACAAAAGGTGTGAGGAACTATCCCTATTCCGGATGGTACCTCGCACCTTTTCTTTAAAAGACTTATCATTCTTTTTGTTCAATCGTCCCATCCGAGTAACAGGCAAATCTTCCAGCATTTCGTTCATTCACTGGATCTGGCCGGCCCCATTGCCAGCCGCCAAATTGCGTTCGTTGATAATCCTGAAAGGCTTCACGAATTTCCTCTTGGGTATTCATCACGAAGGGTCCGTATTGGGCAATCGGTTCTAAAATAGGCTCCCCTTCGAGCACAAGCAAATAACTCTCTGTGGAACCATTATTAATAGTGGTTTCCTCCAATCCGGAAAGCTTGACTCGATTCATCTGTTGAATCGTTGTATCTCCAATTCTTATCTCGCTTCCTCGATAAAAATAGACGTTTCTATTTAATGTTTCAGAAACTGCCGGTAACGTGATGGATGCTTCCGGCTCCATTTTAATCAGGTAAATCCCCACATGATTCTCTTTTTCTTTTGCCCAAGAAGCCTTGCTCGGCTCCAAGCTTTCTTTACCTAACAACTTCCCGGCAATCAGTCGAACCGTTGATTTTTTTCCATTTGCTGAAAAGGAATCTATAACAGGAATGTCCTCCGCCCATAACATCTTATATTCCGGCTCCGCAAATTTGTTCTTTGCCGGAAGGTTTAACCAAATTTGAAAAAGTTCTAGCGGATTGTCTTGGTTCATATGTACAAGCGGAAACATCTCTGTATGAAGACAGCCCTTTCCTGCAGTCATCCATTGAACATCACCATTGCCGTAGCGGCCAGAAGCTCCCGTTGAATCAAAGTGATCCACATAGCCTTCCAAAACGACTGTTACTGTTTCAAATCCCCTATGTGGATGATAAGGAAAGCCCGGAACCTTTTTTCCATGATACATCCTGAAACCATCTTTTATCGTAAAATCTTCTCCTAAGTTTCTGCCTTCTAATGACACATTCGGTCCTTGCTCCTCATTTCCTGGAGGATACATATCTCTATGGTGCATGGTCACAAGAAAAGGGCTCTCAGCCTGCCATTGAAATCCTAATTTTTGTACTTGGACAATCGTCTTTTTTTCCATCTCTTCACTCCTAGTCTTTATAAATGGTCATACCGCTAACTTCATAAATATCTCGATTTCAAGATAAATGATAAAAGGAATCGCTAGGATTGTCAATTTTTTGTGACCAATGTTCAAACTAATCTGCACTACTTGCTAGCAAACAAAAAAATTCCTGATTGTGTGTGTACACTCACAGGAATTTTTTTGCAATCAAAGTGATATTAGCATTTGCCGCCATGATAAAAACTTGCACCAACAATGATTAGAAGGATAAATAATACGACAATTAGAATAAAATCATTGTTCTGATGGTGATCCATTGGACAGCAATAACCATAGCCATAAGCAGGAGCCGTATAAGAAGGCATTGGAGGAACATTCGCACCAAGTGTTGGAGCTGCGTTTACGTTTGAATACATTTTAACACTCTCCTTCGAGTAAGGAATTTCTATATATCTTACTCTAGGAAATGAAATTGGAGCCCGTCTACAAAAAAATGGGTGAGTGTCAGGGGTCTTGCCCTTAGCTAAAAAAGTAATTTAAATATTGTGCATATGAAATGGAACTATTGTTATGATGCACGATAGGACGCTGTATTTTATATGCTCTGCTGCTGCTTTGCCAACCCGTTACTCTTGCTAAATAATTAAAAGAAGGTCTTGTTACTAATCTGGTTAAATAGGCTGATTGTTGACTGTTTGGTTTTCTTTTTTCATTAAGAATTTGAATTATTTCTTCCCCTGTCCTTATGTTAAATCCATGTCCAAAAAACCTGCCATCACTAAGTACAACCGCATTAACACCCTTGAAATGCGGCATGCTTCTGTCGTAGTCGGGATTATTCAGGTACACTACATCACCAGGTACAAAATGATTGGAATAAAAGGTGACGATACCAAGGTCGGTATCCGTATGCCAACTGTAGAGATACAGATTTTGAAAAAGTCGATTAAATAAAGAGCTGCCAATACTATTCAATATCGCATGATAATAGATAATGGGAATGGCGGTTGCACATTCAAATGCATATTGCGAGCTGTTACGATAAATATCCAAAATCGCATTAGCAGGGCTCACACCCGGCCTCAGCAGGAACCCTCCTGTCCTTGTTAATTGCCAGTAGTTTGGGTTGCAGCGCGCATATTCAAAGATGGTAAACTGCGCTTGACCTTCATTCATTTCCATTGCACTTTTGATAATATTTTTTCGTACTTTGATTTCAAATAAAAACTCGTTCAAGGAATAATAAGAATACATGTTAGGAGCCTTTTGCATCTGCCCGATGATGTTTTTTTCCAGACTGTCAAACTTCCACTTTTCATTCGGTTGAAACGGGACGCCTGATATTTGTATCATACAATCCTCCATTCCTTCTTACTTTTATCCTCACTCCTATCTATCGTATTCTCGTTTTTGTTAATCATGTTTTTTATAAAAAGGCTTTGTTAAATAATATTGTTGATTTTTGACTCATTTAAGCTGTATGGTCATGAAATACAGCAACCTTTCAACTATGCTGAAAGGCGTGTGAAATGTTCATTTCACACGAATGAGTCAAAAATCTGGCTTATCAACACAGGACTTTAACAAAGCCTATAAAAAAAATGACGTATGCCCTATTCATACGTCATTTCTCCTATAACATCATTCACTCTATAAAGAATCCGTACTTAAGATAGGACCCATGCATGTATATTTATATAACCCCAGATGACTTTTTTACTTGTCGTTCACTCTTTTGTTGTTCTTTTATCATGATACAGCCTAGGAGACC
>Ga0180215_1005926_pt1 | contig 10254 bp, 10 predicted proteins | sample eDN3rd37CBELigBY_FD_128871 | JGI IMG/M metagenome (GOLD analysis project Ga0180215, IMG submission 128871) | Enriched backyard soil microbial communities from Emeryville, California, USA - eDNA 3rd pass 37_C BE-Lig BY (version 2) (version 2) | ecosystem: Environmental > Terrestrial > Soil >...
ACCGGTCCCCGCCGCCAGGTTCACGTCCCGCAGCGCCGCCACGGCCGAGGACGAAGTCCGGACGGCGTGGGTCTGGCTGCTGGTCCAGAACAAGGCCCGCGACGCGCCCTGCACCAACTGGGCGAGGGCCAGGACCAGCAGAGTGTCCGAGCAGGCCATCAGGGCGCACGATCCCGTGATCAGCAGTGCGGCTCCGAGGAGGAACCATTTGTCGGCGAAGGTGCGCATGAGCGCCCCCATGCACAGGCGGGTCGCTATTTGCGCGACGGCAGCCACCGCCACCAGCAGTCCGACCTGGCTGGGGCTGTAGCCTGCGTGCACGGCCAACAACGGGACCACGACCGACAGCGTGCCGAGCGAGAAGGAGAACAATACGTTCGCGACGGCGTTCAGCGCCCTGTCGCTGCCTGCTGAGGGCGCCCCCTTTCCCCGAACTCCTGGGCCCGAGGGCATCAAACTGCGCCCGGCCGGCAGACTGAAGGCCCCCGCCGGGGCCGGTTCCTCCGGCATACCGGGCAGCTGCCCCTAGCAGCCGACACGGTCAAGGTAGGCGCCGGCCTCCTCCAGACCCACGACGTCGCCGTACTTGTTGTCGATGTCGAAGAGGCTGGCGAGGTGTGGCAGTTCTGCCCGGTCGCCCACGCCTTCCTCTACGACGACGGTGTGGAATCCGTAGGAGCAGGCATCGACTGCGGTGGCGCGCACGCAGCCGCTGGTGGTGCAGCCGACGATGATCAGGGTGTCCACTCCCTTGGAGACGAGGCGTGCGGCCAGGTCGGTCCCGAAGAAGCAGGAGGCGTACTTCTTGACCAGCAGCATTTCACCGTCCCGGCGCCCCAGCCGTTCGTCCAGTTCGACCCATTCGCTGCCCTCGACCAGCCAGCTGTTCGAGGGGATTTTGCGGATCCACTTGCCGGCCTCCTGCAGGCCGGCGTCGTAGGCGACGGTCGAGAATATCACCGGCACGCCTGCGTCCCGGGCAGAGGCCAGCAGCTGCCGGGTGGCTTCCAGCTGGCTGTCGAGATCTCCGGCCAGGGGCGAGCGCGTGTCGGTGAAGCCCCGGATCAGGTCGATCACCAGCAGTGCCGGCCGCTGCCCGAATCCCGTGCGGCCGCCGAGTCCTTTGTTCCTGAATTCCGTTCGCAGGCGCTGGTAGGCCTCCGCCGCGGCGCTGGTAGACATGGTTGCGTGGTCCTCACTGTGGGATGGTCGTGGACGGTTTCGAACGGCAGGGATCAGGCCTTGCGGCTGAGCCTGCGCTCGGCGGCCCAGAGGGCCAGGTTGCCCGCCAGGGCAATCAGCGCCAGCAGCACGATGATGCCGTACATTGCCGGCAGGTCCAGCTGGCCGTAGGCGCGCAGGGTCAGCAGGCCAAGGCCGGCGCGCGCGGCGAAGAATTCAGCGATGATGACGTTGATGAACGCGATGCTGAAGCCAATGCGGATGCCGACCATCAGCGACGGCGCCATGGCCGGCACGTAGATCTTGGCCACCGTCTGCAGGGGCGACAGGTTCAGCGACCGTGCGAGCTTCGGCAGCAGCGGGTTGATGGCGCGCACACCCGCAGTGGTCGAGACCATGATCGGGAACACCGCCGCCAGGGCAGCCATCGCCGACTGCGCGCCCACGCCCACGCCGAAGACCTGCAGCAGGATGGGAAAGAAGATGACACGCGGGATCGCGAACGCGCCCGCCACGATCGGATCGAAGACTGCGCCCAGGAATTTGCTGCGTCCGATCGCGTAGCCCAGCGGGAAGCCGGCCGCCGCCGCGATGAGGAACCCGATGAGCACCGCCTGCAGCGTGGCGTTGAGATGGCGGTATATGGAGCCGTCGGCGAAGAGCTCCACCAGGGCGGTGAAGGAAGCCGCAGGCGATGCTACGAGGTCCGTCAGCACGGACAGCGCCGCCCAGAGCGCCAGCAGCGCCACCATAACCGCGGCACGCCAGAGATTGTCGGTCACGGTGCCGGGGTTCCTGGTCTTGGTCCGGCCGGTGGTGCGGGGAAACAGTGGAAGTGTGGCGGTTCTCAAAGCATGTCCCTTCTGATGCGCTTCTCCAGCCAGGTCAGGATGCTGTTCACGAGCACGCTGAGCACGACGACGACGGCGATATACGCCCACATGTCCGCGGTGTTCAGCTCGCGGTAGTAGAAGCCGGCGCGGAAGCCGATGCCCTGCGCTGCCAGGATGAATTCCATGGCGACGGTGCCGATCACCGCGTAGATGAAGCCGAGCTTGACGCCCGGGAAAACCAGCGGCGTCGCGGCGGGGAGCAGGACCTTGACGTAGTACTGCGACGGCGAGGCGTTGACCGAGTTCGCCAGCTTATGCAGGATCGGCTTGATCGAGTTCAGCGCGACCATGGTCGTCAGTGCGATCGGCACCAGTGACATGCTGGCTGCGATGAGGATGATGGGGCCGGCGTTCAGCCCCATCACCGCCAGCAGCACCGGATAGAACAGCAGTGTCGGCATCGCATATCCGGTGACGATGAAGGGTTCCAGGATGCGTCCGGCGGCGGGAATCCTCCACAGGACGACGCCCAGCGGGATCCCCAGGACCAGGCCGACGGCGAACGCCACCAGGATCGTGGTGATGGTACGGACGGCGTCAGCACCAAACTGGCCGGTGGGAACGATCGATATCAGCCGGGCCAGGATCTCGGACGGCGGCACCATGAGGGTGCGGTCGACCAGGCCGGTCCTGGTTGCCGCCTCGAGTACGACGACGAGCCCGACGAGGATGGCCCAGCGCACGGCCGCGGCGCGGCGCCGCAACGGGTCCGGCTGGCTTCTTGTCAGAGTTTTCGCAACCGTCACGCCAGCTGCGCCCCTGGTCCAAGGGTCTTCTCCGCTTCCACTTTGACCAGCGACCACAAATGGTCCTCCAGCTCCCGGAACCGGGGAAGCGCGTGGGTTCCTTCCGGCCGCGGACGGGGCAGGTCGATCTTGACCACCTCTTTGACTACCGAAGGCCGGGCGGACATGACCCACACCTCGTCGGAAAGGTAGACGGCTTCCTGGATGTCGTGGGTGATGAACAGGACGCGGTTGCGGGTTTTTTCCCAGATACGCAGCAGTTCCCGGCCGATGAATTGCCGGGTCTGCTGGTCCAGGGCACCAAAAGGTTCGTCCATGAGCAGCACCCGCGGCTCCATGGCCATTGCCCGCGCAATCGCCACACGCTGCTTCATGCCGCCGGAGAGTTGTCCGGGCCGGTGGTCCTCGAACTGGCGCAGCCCCACGAGTTCGATCATCTTGCGGGCCCGTTCGTGGCGCTCGTCCTTGGGGACGCCCTTGACCTCCAGGCCGAAGGCGACGTTGTCCAGCACGCTGCGCCAGTGCAGCGTCGAATCCTCCTGGAAGACCATCGCCGTATCGCGCCGGGGGGCGGTGACCGCCTCGCCGTCGATGCTGACCGACCCCTGGGTCGGCTTAAGCAGGCCGCCGACCATGTCCAGCAACGTGCTCTTGCCGCAGCCGCTGGGACCGATGATCGAGACGAATTTGTGTTCCGGGATGGAGCCGGTGACGTTGGCGACCGCCTGCGTGGCGCCGGCGGCGGTTTGGAAGGTCATGCCGATGTTCTCGAAGACGACATCGTGCTCTTGCTTGGTTGAAGGCATGGTAGGCATCTGGTTCATGCCAGGAAGTCCCGTATTACGATGGCGTCCATGTCCGGCTCCTTGGTTATCTGGCCCTGTTCCTTGCCGGCGTCGACGACGGCGGCAAGCTGGGCGTCGGTCAGTTCGAGGCTGAAGTAGCTCTGGGAGTTCTTCAGGGCAGCCAGGGCTACTTCCGGTTTGTAGCCGATGGCCTTGGCGTATACACCTGCCGCCTTGTCCAGGTCGTTCGCGATGAGGTCCATGGCTTTCTTCAGCGACCGGCCCCACCCCTTCAGCGCTTCGGCGTTCTCGTCGGTGAATGCGCCGGTGGCCACCAGGCAGGTGTCGGACCAGTCGGTGACATAATCCCGCGACCGCCAGATGACCTTGCCGCCGTTCTCGTCGGCGATCTTTTCCGACAGCGGCGAGGCGGTCCAGGCGACGTCGACGACGCCCTTGGAGACCACTGTCCAGGAATCGCTGGCCGACCCGACGCTGACGAGTTCGACGTCCTTGCCCGGCTTCAACCCGGCCTCCCGCAGTGTCCGCTCGGCGAAGTAGGAGGAATTCGATCCGGGGGTGCTGACGGCGATCTTCTTGCCCCGGACGTCCTCAATGGAGTTCACCGCGGAGTCCGGCAGTGCGATGAAATCCACCGATGCCGCGGTGTAGACATTGCCGAAAATCCTGACATCCATGCCCTTCTCGGCAGCGATGAAGACAGGGATGGTCGAGGAGGTGCCCAGACCGATTCCGGATTCAATGCCGCGCACGGTGTCCAGGCCGCCCGGGAACTGAATATGTTCGAGCGTCAGCCCCTCTTCTTCGTAGTAGCCCTCCGCCTGGGCGATGAAGAAGGGGGCGGAATGGATCAGGCTCGCGAGGCCCGTGATGGCAGCATCGCCGGAATAGCCGCCGCTGCCGCTGGCTCCGCTTTGCCCGCAGGCCGTCAGGGAGGAGCCCAGCCAGATCACGCCTCCCGCCGCGGCCGATAGTTTCAGGAATCCTCGACGACCTAGCGGGTCAGTGGATGTTGCCATGCATTTCTCCTTGTCATCGTGCATCGTGTGCTTGAGTCAGTGAAGCACATCACTTCACTGCTGTCCAGATAGGTTCTCTGGTGTGCAGAAGATGCATTGAACAGCCGGCCGTGGAGAATCTGTGGGACCGGTCATTGAGCATCGCCGCCATTTCCGGACAGCTGCATCTGCCGCCGGGCAGCGTCCGGCGCGCGTTTGCCCGCGACGGCCGGACGGTCATGGGGTGAATGTGGCAGCAACGGCTCGACCACAGCCTGGAGGAACTGATCGGAGGCCGCGATGCAGCGGGGCACGCTGACGGAGCCGGCCGTGTCCTGGAGGCTTTCAGCCCCGGCCCGCGATGCGCCTATCGCCGGTTACCGGGGAAAATGAGGCCGGGAGCGTTCCGGCCTATCGGTTCGGCCGGCGGCGGGCAGGCCGGGGCCGGCAGTCATGCTCGTCGGTGTAGCCGAAGGGGACTGCATCGCTCAGTTCGACGGTGAAGTATCCGTCGTGGCGGCGTGTCACCAGGATGCCGTGGGTCCGGTGCCGGAGGGCCACGTCGATCATCCGCTCCACGGCAGCGTCGAGGCAGCGGTCCATTGACGCGCGGTCGCTGACCGTGACCCCGATGCTGGGCGCCGCTTCGGCCGGCCTCACCTGTCTTGTCCTCCCACCTCGGATATGGCTTCGGCCGTTAGTCCGTCGGCCTTCAGGTAGAGCCTGCGCGGTTCGGCCCCATGGCCCTGCAGCCAGAGGGCATCGGCGGCAAGGGTGACATCCTCCACGTACCCGGTCCGCACGATGCGGCCGTCCTGACGGAGCCGGACCCATTCTCCTATGAGGTCGTTCCAATCGGTGTCCGGTTGACTGGCCATAACGATCCTGCCTTTCCTTGGCACTGCCGGCATCGGGCATGCCGATGCTTCCGGAGCAGGGGGCGGCTATCCGCCGCCATTATCAAGAACCGCTCGATGCCCTTCGGTTGCGCGGAAAGGGGACAGCGGCGGCTTCGGTCCCGTCCGGCCGGGCCCTGTGCCGTGCCGGAGGGCATCGCACAGGGGCCGGCGCGGGCGTCCTGTCTTAGTTGCGCACCAGGTCCTGTACAGGATCAGTGGTGGGCGCGGTCTTGCGCTTGATCCTGGAAACGGCCACGGCGGCGGCGAAGAACGCAACGGACATCAGCAGGTACAGTGCGGAGGTGGTCCAGTTCAGATCGACGAGAGTCCCGACGACGATTGGTGCCACGATGGCGCCGATGCGCCCGACGGTGATCCCCAGGCCGACGGCGGTCGCGCGCACCCCGGGCTCGTATACTCCGGTCACCAGGGTGAAGAGGCCTGCCATGCAGCCGTTGACGAACAGTCCTATCAGCACGGCAACAATGAAGGCCACCAGCAGACTTGACGGTGCGCTGGCGTAGACGCACAGCAGCGCACCGGAGATGGTGAGGAACGAGGTCAGCACAACCTTCAGCGGCAGGCGGGCGACGAGCAGCCCGATGAACACGGATCCGGCCATTCCGCCCAAGTTCAGCAGGGTACCGCCGATGTTTCCCTGGCTTTCCGTCAGTCCCGCGGAGACGAGAAGGCGCGGCGTCCAGCTCTGTACAAAGTAGTAACCAAACATGTTCAGGAAGAATCCGCAGCAGACGATGATGGTGGAACGGCGGTGGTTTCTGGCAAAGAGCCTCACGATGGAGCTCTCGGTCTTGGCGGGAGCCGGCGCGGCTGCGGGAGAGGTGAGTTCGGTGACCTCGGCCTTGCCCATTTTGCCGGCCAGGGCGTTGACGCGCTCCAGGGCCCGCGGCGACTTGGACAGGTAGAGGAAGTCCACCGATTCCGGCATGCGTACGAGCAGTACGAAGAACGCTACTACGGTAATTCCTGCGCCAAAGAGGAAGACGCCGCGCCAGCTGAACTGGGCCTGCAGCCAGATGGCGACAATGCCGCCGACGACGGCTCCCAGAGCGTATCCGGTGGTGTTCAGGCTGACGGCGAGGCCACGCCAACGGGCCGAGGCGAATTCAGAGGCGATTACGTTACCGCTCACGATAACGCCGCCCATGCCCAGGCCGGTGATGACACGGAGAATGCCCAGCATCAGCGGGCCGTCGGCCATTGCGGAGAAGACCATGCCCAGCGAGGAGATGACCAAGCAGGCCAGGACCAGGGGCCTGCGGCCGAATTTGTCGGCGTAGGGCGAGATGAACAGCGTGCCGGCTGCCATGCCGAAGAGCCCGGCGCTGAGCAGCAGTCCGAGTTCGCCTCCGCTCAGGTTCCATTCATTGGTCAACGAGGTCGCGGTATAGGCCACGATAAGAATGTCGAAGCCGTCCACGATCTGCATGAGCACACACAGGGCCACGGTGCCCCATTGGTAACGGGACATGGTGCCGGTGTCCATTTGTTGGCGAAGCGTTTGCATGTTAAACCTCCCAGTTGACGTGCTTGAGTTCGGTAAATTCGTAAAGACCTTCGAAGCCCCGGGAACGGCCGGCGCCGGATTCCTTCATCCCGCCCGAGGGGACTTCGGCGAAGGTCCGGTTGTAGCGGTTGACCCACACGGTGCCGAAATCCAGCTCCCGGGAGGTTTTCCAGGCCCTGGCGGCGTGCTCTGTCCAGATGGCCGCCGATAGGCCGTACCGGCTGTCGTTTGCCCGGCGGACCGCTTCCTCGGCGGTGTCGAAGACTTCAACGGACACGACAGGACCGAATATCTCTTCCGAAGTGATCCGGCGATCGAGGGTTTCACCGGCGATCACGGTGGGTGACAAGTAGGCCCCGTCAAGACTGACTTCAGGTGCCGTCCCGCCGCCCACGACGACTTGCCCGGCTGCCCGGGCGATGTCGATGAATGACTGCACCCGCGCCCCGTGCTGTTTCGAGATAACAGGCCCCAGATCTGTCGCTGCATCCTCAGGATGCCCCACCCGCAGCCGGGCGACACGGGCCGAAAGGTCGTCCACGACGCGGTCAAATACCGCACGCTCGACCAGTAGGCGCGAATTGGCCATGCACATCTGACCGGAGGTGAGGAACCCGTTTTCGATGCAGGCCGTCACGGCCCGGTCGATATCACCGTCCCGGAAGATGATGCTGACCCCCTTGTCGCCCAGTTCCAGCACTGGTTTGGCGAAGCGGCGCGAGGTGGCAGCCGCGACCGCCCGGCCCACTTCAGTAGATCCGGTGAAACAGACGATTTTGACCAGCGGGTTGTCGACCAGCGCGGAGCCCACGTCCGCACCGCCGTAAACTGCATGGACTACCGGCTCCGGCAGTTCGGGCATGGTGGAGAGCACCAGCTCCAGGGAAAGCGGGGTCTGGGGAGCGGGCTTTACTACGGCGGTGACCCCGGAGGCCAGGGCGGGCGCCATGTCGCGGAACAGCAGGAAGATGGGCCAGTTCCAGGGAACGATAAAGGCACTGACCCCCGCGGGCTGACGGATAACATGGCCGACGGATCCGTCCGGGAGTTCATGCGTGGTGCCCGCCACCAGCCGGGAGAGCTGCGCATTAAAGCGAAGGGCCTCGAGCGTGAGCCTCACTTCGGTTCGGCTTTCGCTGCGGATCTTCCCCGTCTCCAGGGTCAGCAATGCGGCGATGTCCTCGGCACGGGCCTCAATATTGTCCGCCCAGAGGTCGAGAAACGCCGCGCGGTACTTGCTGTTGGTCCGCCATTCGCCGTTGAAAGCCGTCTGTGCCTGCCGGCAGGCTTCGTTTACTGCGGCGGGGCCGTCTTGGCGGACGGCACCGATCTCCTCGCCCGTCGCCGGGCTGTAGCTAATGAGTTTGTTCATCACCGGTATTGCTTTCTGAGCGGAGCGGATCAGGAAAAGACGGCGCCGCCGTCAACGACGAGCGTCTGCCCGGTGACGAATGCGCTGGCGGATGAGGTCAGGAACTGGATGGCGCCGAAAAGGTCCTGCGGATCCATCGACCGGGGGATCGCCCGTTGCCGTGCTGCGGCCGGGAAATAGCTCTCGCCGTTGAGGGTGGCTGAGGCCTCGTTGTGGACGAGTCCGGGAGCAACCGCGTTGACGGTGATGCCTCGGGCCCCTACTTCGCGCGCCAGGGAACGGGTCAGTGCCATCACGGCTCCTTTGGAGGCCACGTAATGGGGGAAGCCCGGGGCGCCGGTATGTACGGTGGACGAGGCGATATTGACGATCCTGCCGTAGCCTCGGCGTTCCATGATCGGGAAAATGGCCTTGGCCACCAGCCAGGGACCCTGCACGTTGACCCGCATGACACGGTCCCATTCGTTGACGGAGATCTCCGTAAAGGGGCGCTTGTTCCCCAGCGCCTGGTACAGGGCTGCGTTATTGACCAGCGCGTCAACTTTGCCGAAAGCGTGTTCGCAGACTTCCGCCAGCTGTTGAGTGGATTCCTCGCTTGTGACATCCGTCTGCTGGTAAATCGCCTCGTGGCCGCTGGCCCGAAGCTGGGCCGCGGTTTCTTCGCCTTCGCGAAGAATGTCCGCCACCACCACGGAGTTTCCGGCTTCTGTCAGGTTCCGGCACAGCTGGGCCCCAATGCCCCTGCCGCCGCCAGTGACGACGATGACGGGATTTGTGGTTGAACTGGGAGTTGATTGGCTCGACATAGAGGACCTTTCCCTGGAGTGCCGAGGCAGGACATTGCCGGCACCGTCATAAGCCCCGAAGACGCTGTGGGCATGCTTGAGGGCGTGCGGAAGACCGGAAGCAGCGCTGGACCGGTACCGCTTGGAATTTCAGCGGGCGCCGGCGGTGAACCTCGCAACGGGGACACCATGGGGACGACCAAGGACATGACCAAGGACATGACCAACCGCGCGCAAAGCGAACGTTTTCTTTGCTGTTCCCCGAGGCCGGTGCCGTGGCGCAGTTCCCGCGGTGCCCCCGCCGCTCTTGCGCAAATATCGAGGCTAGGCCGGCAATTCGAGCAAAGGAATCGGAATTTGGCCTGGCCCGCCGGAAGGGGCGGAATACCGGCTCCGACTTACCTGCAGGTCGAAAATATCCGGCCGCCCGTGATAGCCGACGGTATCAAAAAGTGAATAGAACCGCATTCCCTGCCTGCGGTCGATTTCGGCAACAACGTCACCTTCGCGGCCCAGCAAAGGCTCCGCCAGGTACGACCCGTCAGGAGCGATGATGGAACTTCCGCCTCCCGGACCGAGCAAATCAAACTTTGAAATTTCCTCCTCGGATGCCACCGATTGTGCGCAAATGACATAAGTTTGGTTGGCCAGCGCATAGCTCCTGCACCACGTCTCCACCCAGTCGTTGAACTGGGCACCACGGCGCGCGGCACCGGAAATGAAAAGCGCAGCATGGATTTCTTCCGATTCCTGGGCCAATGTATGGCGCGGGAGCGACATATTGTGCTCTGCACAGATAAGTCCGCCCACCTTGCCCAGGGGGGTCTGCACCGTTCGGAGGCCAGTGGCATCGCCGGCGGCCCAGAGAACCTTTTCAGCGTGGGTCCCCATCAACTTACGGTGGTTGTTGACCAACTCGCCGGACTCATTGATGTGGACCAAGGAATTGTAGAGGGCTTTTCCAGCTCGTTCATGGATTCCAAGGATCACATTCGCCCTTGCATCCCTGCAGGCCTGGGCAATCACCTGAAGAGTCGGCCCGGGC
>Ga0180215_1005929_pt1 | contig 10251 bp, 5 predicted proteins | sample eDN3rd37CBELigBY_FD_128871 | JGI IMG/M metagenome (GOLD analysis project Ga0180215, IMG submission 128871) | Enriched backyard soil microbial communities from Emeryville, California, USA - eDNA 3rd pass 37_C BE-Lig BY (version 2) (version 2) | ecosystem: Environmental > Terrestrial > Soil >...
AACTGGAGCAGCGCCTTGCTGCGGAGGCCGTCGAGGACGTCGAGCATCTCGGCGAGCTCCGCGTCCTCGTCCAGGATCGCCGTGGCGGCGTCGTAGGTGAAGCCGCCCTCGAAGACCGAGGCCCTGGCGAGGATCGCCTGCTCCCGCTTGGGGAGGAGCTCCCAGGTGAGGGTGAGCGCCTCCACCAGGGAGCCATGCCTGCCCTTGGTCGATGACGAGCGGAGGAGCTCGAAGCGCTCACCGAAGCGGGAGAGCAGCGCCCGCGGGGGGAGCACCCGGATCCGCGCCGCCGCCAGCTCGATCGCCAGCGGGATCCGATCGAGGCGTCCCACCAGCTCCTCCACCGCCGACCGCTCCGCCTCGGGGAAGCTCCGCCCCGCCCAGGCCCGGTGCGCCCGCTCCAGATAGAGGGCGATCGCGTCGGAGGCCTCGAGCGGGCCGAGCTCGATCCGGACCTCCCCGTCCACCTCGATCGGGACGATGGACGTGGTCACCAGCTGCAGCTGCGGGCAGCGATCGAGCCAGCTCCCGAGGAGCGGGCCGACCTCTGCCGCCACCGAGTCGAGGTTGTCCAGGACCAGCAACATCCGCCCGCGGTTCGCCAGGGCGCGGGCCAGCTCCTCGCCCTCCTGCTGCGGGACCCCCAGGGTCCTCGCCACCACCGCCTCGGCGTCGGCGCTGCTCTGGCAGGCGATCAGGCTGCAGAACCAGGCCCCGCCCTCGTCCGAGTAGCATTGCGCCACCTCTGCCAGGAGCTGCCTGGCCAGGCGAGTCTTGCCGATCCCCGACGGGCCGGTGAGGGTCAGGAGCGCAGACCCGGCTTCGAGTTCCTCTGCCAGGAGGCTCCGTTCACGAACCCTGCCGATGTAGGGAGTCCGGTCTCGAATGGCGGTCGAAGCTACGATCTGCAAACGCCTGCTCCGTCTGAGGTCCCACCCAGGCGGCATCCTACCACGGAGTTTGTCAAACCGGGCCCTACAGCGGGAGAGAGAGAATGAAAGTAGCGCCCTCCCCCGGCTCGCTCTCCACGGCCAGAGACCCTCCGTGGGCGTCCACGATCTGGCGGACGATGTAGAGCCCCAGCCCCATGCCCCCGAAGGGCTTGGCTGTCTTTGAGCGGACGAAGCGGTCGAAGATCCGCTCCTGATCCGACGGGGGGATCCCCACCCCGTAATCCCGCACCTTCACCTTCGCCAGCTCCCCCTCCCGCCGGACCTCGAACTCGATCGGCTTCCCCGCCCCGAACTTCAGGGCGTTGGTGAGGAGGTTGGTGATCGCCTGATCGAGGCGGAGGCGGTCCCACTTTCCGAGTAGGCCCTCCTCGGTCGAGACCGCGAGCGAGGATCCCGCCTGCCTGGCGTCCTCCTCGAATCGAGCGGCGATCTCCTCGACGAGGCCGCCGAGGTCGACCTCCTCCACCTCGAGCTCGATCGGGCCGCTCTTCATCCGGGAGACGTTGAGGAGCTGCCGGATCAGCGCCTCCAGCTTGTCCACCTGGTTGTGGGCTGCCCGCAGCTTCTCCCGGACGCGCTCCGCCGGCATCCCGCCTCGGTCGAGGCCCCGCAGGAGGGTCTGGAGCAGGAGCCCCAGGGAGGTGACCGGGGTGCGCAGCTCGTGGGAGGCCTCCGAGACGAACTCGTCCCTCGCCCGCAGGGCCTCCACCGCCTCGCGGTAGAGGCGCTCCCGCTCCCGCTCCGCCCGCTTCTGATCCGTGATGTCGGTGAAGGTTCCCAACCAGGACACCACCCGCCCCGAGGGCCCTCGCTCCGGCATGGCCCTGCAGAGGTGCCAGCGGTACGCGCCGTCCCCCCGCCGCAGCCGATACTCCCCCTCGAAGTCGCTCTCCTCGGCGAGGGACCTCTCCCAATCCCGGAGGCAGCGCTCCCTGTCGTCGGGGTGGAGGAAGCGAGTCCAGGGCTGCGCTCCCTCCCGCACCGAGATCTTCGAGAACTCGAACCAGCGGCGGTTGTAGTAGTCGACGTTCCCGTCGGGGTCCGAGGTCCAGACGATGTTCGGGACCGCGTCGGCGAGGCTGCGGTATCGCCGCTCGCTCGCCCTCTCCAGCCTGCGCAGGGCGAGCTCCTTCTCCAGCTCGTCCGTGCGGCGGATCCGCATCGCCTGCTCCTCGAGGGCGGCGCGCTGCAGCGCGAGCTTGACGTGGATCCCCAGCGTCGACAGGACCGCCCCGGGGACCAGGGGCTTGACCAGGACCTCGATCCCGCCCCAGTGGGTCGCCAGCTCCCGCAGCTCGTCCTCCGCCCCTTCGAGATCGGCGAGGTAGACCACCTGCATCCCGGCGCTGCGGGGGCGGCTCGCCACCAGCGACGCCAGCTCGGCGGCGGTGATTTCGGGGAGCTCCAGGTCCACCAGGAGCACGGCGAAGTCCTGCTCGAGCAGCCGCCGCAGCGCCTGCGCTCCGGAGGTCGCCTCCACCACCTCGTACTCCGGGAAGTCCAGGATGCGGCGCAGCGCCATCCGGCTCTCCCCGTCCGCGTCCGCCACCAGGACCGGCACCCGCCGGAACGAGGAGCCCCTCTCGAAGCCGGTGTCGACGAAGCTATCGACCATCCGCTCCTCGGATCAGCCGCGTCATCACCCGGGCCAGCTCCTCGATCTCGGCGGGCTTGACCACGAAGTCGTCCGCCCCCGCCGCCTCCGCCTGGCCCCGATCCGACCTGCTCGCCTTCGCGGAGAAGACGACGATCGGGATGTGCCGCACCGTCGGCATGGTGCGAATCTTCGCGATCGCCTGGTAGCCGTCGATCTCCGGCATCATCACGTCCATCAGGATCACGTCCACCTCGGGGTGCGCCTCCAGCACCGCGTAAGCTGCCGTCGCGTCGGAGGCGGTCAACACCTCCATGCCGAGGCTCTCCAGGAGAGCGGTGGTCGCGTAGAGGTTTCGGACGTCGTCCTCCACCACCAGCGCCTTCTTCCCCTGGAGGACGGCCTTGGTCTCCGGGTCGATCGGCTTGCGCGCTGGCTGTTCCTGGCTGGATCCTCCAGCAGCCTCCGTCGCCCACGCCCGCTGCTCGGATCCCGGATCGGTTGCAGGCGGGCCTCCCTCCTCCTCGAGGAGCGCCGTCTGTTCGGGGCGGTGCGGCGCCTGCCCCTCTTCCGCCGGCCACGGAAAGAGCGACGCTGCACGGGGGCGCTCCCCCTCCCCGGCGTCGATGACCCGGGGGACGATCAGGGTGAAGGTGCTCCCCGCCCCGGGCTCGCTCTCCAGCTCCACGGTGCCCTGGAGGAACCGGGCGTACTCCAGGCTGATCGCCAGCCCCAGGCCGGTGCCCTCGTAGCTGCGGGTGATGGAGCCATCCACCTGGCCGAACGCCTCGAAGATCCGCTCTTGCGCCTGCTTCGGGATCCCGATGCCGGTGTCGATCACCCGGAACGCGATGGCGGAGGACTGGGGATCGGCTCCGATCGTCTCGAGCTGCGCCCGGGACGCAGGCTCGATGACCACCCGCACCTCGCCCTCGCTGGTGAACTTGAACGCGTTGGAGACCAGGTTCAGGAGGATCTGCACCAGGAGCTGCCGATCCGTCCTCATCTCGGCGGGGGTCGTCGACGCTCGGGTGACACTGAAGTCGAGCCCCTTCTGCAGCGCGAGGGGGCGGAAGGTCCGCTCGATGATGTCCTCGATCTTCTGCAGGGAGAAGTTCTTCACGTCCAGGTCGAGGCGCCCGGACTCCACCTTGGAGAGATCGAGCACCTGGTTGATGAGGACCAGGAGATCCTTGCCCGCCGAGTGGATCATCGCGGCCCACTCCTGCTGGCGCTCGCTCAGGCGACCGTCCTCGTTGGCGGCGAGCATCTGCGCCAGGATCAACATGCTGTTCAGCGGCGTGCGGATCTCGTGGGACATGTTGGCGAGGAACTCGGACTTGTAGCGGGAGACCCGCGACAGCTCCCGGGCCTTCGCCTCCAGGGAGTGGCTGGCCTCGGCGATCTCCTGGTTGCGCTTCTCCAGGAGCAGGGCCTTCTCCTCCAGCTCCTTGCGCCCCTCCTCCAACTCCAGGTTGGAGCCCTTGAGCTCCTGGAGCACCTGCTCGGTGCGCATGCTGGTCCGGATCAGGTTGATCGTCACCCCCACGTTGAGCACCAGCTGCTCGATGAAGGAGACCTGCATCTCGGTGAACGGCGAGAAGGAGGCGATCTCCACCACGCCCTTGAGTCGTTCCTCGTAGAAGATCGGCGCGACGAGGACCTCGCGGGCCACCGCCTCCCCCAGCCCCGAGCTGATCACGACGGTGTAGTTCTCCGGCAGGTCGCGGACGATGAGGGTGCGCCCCTCCAGGGCCGCCTGCCCCACCAGGCCTTCCCCCAGGGTGAAGTGGTTCGCGAGGCGGTGCCGCTTCACGTGGGCGTAGGTCGCCATCAGCTCGAGCGTCTCCCGCTCCTCGTTGTAGAGGTAGAAGGCGCCGTGCTGACCGCGGACCACGGGGGTCAGCTTGGTGATGATCTCGGAGGTCAGCGACTCGAGGCTCGCCTGCCCCTGCATGACGTTGAAGAACTCGGCGAGGTTGCTCTTGAGCCAGTCCTGCTCCTGGTTCTCCCGGGTGGTCTCGCGGAGATTCGAGATCATCTGGTTGATGGTGTCCTTGAGGGCGAGGAGCTCGCCCAGAGCGTCCACCGTGATGCTTCTGCTCAGATCTCCCTCGGTGACCGCGGTGGCCACCTCCGAGATCGCCCGCACCTGGATGGTGAGGTTGGCGGCGAGGCGGTTCACGTTGTCGGTGAGGTCCCGCCAGGTCCCCGAGGCCCGGGGCACCATCGCCTGGCCCCCGAGCTTCCCCTCGGTCCCCACCTCCCGCGCCACCGTGGTCACTTGATCCGAGAAGGTGCGCAGGGTGTCGGTCATCCCGTTGATCGTGTCGGCGAGGGAGGCGATCTCTCCCCTCGCGACCAGGGTCAGGCGCTGGCTGAGATCGCCGTTCGCCACTGCGGTGACCACCCGGCTGATCCCGCGAACCTGATCGGTGAGGTTCGACGCCATCAGGTTCACGCTCTCCGTCAGATCCTTCCAGGTGCCGGAGACGTCGGGGACCGAGGCCTGCCCGCCGAGCTGCCCCTCCGTGCCCACCTCCCTGGCGACGCGGGTCACCTCCGACGCGAAGTTCCGGAGGAGGTCGACCATGGCGTTGATCGTCGCCTTCAGCTCCTCGACCTCACCCTTCGCCTGGACGGAGATCTTCTTGGAGAGATCTCCGTTCGCCACGGCGGTGGTGACCTGCGCGATGTTGCGGACCTGCACGGTCAGGTTGCCGGCGAGCATGTTCACGCTGTCGGTGAGGTCCTTCCAGGTCCCGGACGCGCCTGGGACCCGCGCCTGGCCCCCGAGCTGCCCCTCGATCCCCACCTCCCGCGCCACCGCCGTCACCTGGTCGGCGAAGACGCGCAGGGTGTCGGTCATGCCGTTGATCGTATCGGCGAGCTCCGCGATCTCGCCCTGGGCCCGGAGCACCAGCCGGTTGGAGAGATCGCCCTGCGCCACCGCGGTGACCACCCGGGCGATCCCTCGAACCTGGTTGGTGAGGTTCGAGGCCATCAGGTTCACGCTCTGGGTGAGATCCTTCCAGGTCCCGGCGACATCAGGGACCTCCGCCTGGCCTCCCAGCTTCCCCTCGGTCCCGACCTCCCGCGCCACCCGGATGACCTCGCCGGCGAAGGTGCGGAGCTGATCGACCGTGGCGTTGATCGTGTTCTTGAGGTCGAGGATCTCACCCTTCGCCTCCACCGTGATCTTGCGGGAGAGGTCGCCGCTGGCGATCCCCTTCGAGACCCTCGATATGTCCTTGACCTGCTCGCTGAGCCCGAGCGAGAGCAGGTTCACGCTCTCCACCAGCTCGCGCCACGATCCGCCCAGCCCTGCGGAGTCGGTGCGGATCCCGAGCCGCCCTTCGTCCCGGATCTGTCGCGAGAGGCTCGAGATGTTGGTCGCCATGTAGTCCAGTCGGTCGACCAGGAACTCGAGCTTCCCCTGGATCTCCAGCACCGCGCCCGCGGCTGGCGCCCCGTTCGACTCGAAGCGGAGGTTGGGACGCAGGTCCCCCCTCGCCAGGCGATCGACGACCTGCCCCGCCCGCTCCGTGATGCCGCGAAAGGTTCCGAGCAGGCGGCTCACCGCCTCGATGCAGACACCCCAATCGCCGTCCTCGAGCCGGAGGAAGATGCGCGCGTCCATCCTCCCTTCGATCCGAAGGGCCCGCTCGATCCGGACCAGCTCCCGGGCGAACTGCTCGTTCTGCCCTGCGAGGAAGTTGAAGGCCTGCGCCACCTCGTGGGTCAGGTGATCCTCGCCGTGGACCGGGAGCCGCGCGGCGAAGTTGCCCATCGCCACGGCCTGGAGCGCGTCTCGAACCGCGATCAGGGTCCGCCGATGCTCCTCCGCTTCCTCCGGATCCCGCTCCCGGGCAGGGCCATCGCCAGGGACAGGGGCGGCGAAGGGGGGGACGCCCCTGGCGAACGCCCGCCTCCGATGATCGGATGTCCGTGGTGGCTTCCTCACGAGCTGTCGGACCTGCTCTTCAAGGGCAGCGATGCCCCGGCCGCTTCCATGCGCTCCCCCGGTCTGCCACCCAAGTTGGAGCCGCTCCTTCTGCACCGCAAGGATCGGCGTCGGCCTCCGGGCCGTGGGGACCCGGCGCGCCTCGCCCGCGCTCGGGTCGACGCCGGGCGGGGGCCTGGCGCAGATGGAGCCCTCGACGGGCCCGGCAGGGGCGAGCGCCGCTGCAGGCCGCCGGCCCTGTGGGCCTCGCCGCCAGCGAACGCTTGCGGCGAAGGGGGCGGCGGACTATCGATCGTGTCGGAGGTTCGCCATGGAGCGCTCGACGCGGCTGAGATGGGCGACCATGGCGACGATGGCGCTGCTCGCCGCCGGAACCCAGGCGGCCTGCACCGCAGCCCCCGACGAAACCACCCCCCACCCTTGGGCCGGCAAGAGCGCCGGCGACGAGGCGAGGAAGATGTCCAAGACCTACACCAAGCCGTCAGACGAAGAGCTGCGCCAGAGACTCTCGCCCCTCCAGTACGAGGTCACCCAGAAGGCGGCGACCGAACCCCCGTTCCGGAACACCTACTGGGACAACCACGCCCCGGGCATCTACGTGGACATCACCACCGGCGAGCCGCTCTTCAGCTCCCAGGACAAGTTCGAGTCCGGGACCGGCTGGCCGAGCTTCACCAGGCCGCTGGACCCACGGCACGTCGACACCGTGGAGGATCTCAGCCACGGGATGAGGCGGACGGAGGTGGTCTCCCAAGTGGGCCGCGCCCATCTGGGGCACCTCTTCAACGACGGCCCCGCCCCCACCTACCAGCGCTACTGCATGAACTCGGCAGCGCTCCGCTTCATCCCCCTCGAGCGCCTCGAGGAGGAGGGCTACGGCGACTATCTGTCTCGATTCTCCGAGGGCGGGGCCTCCATGCCCGCCGCGGACGCAGCGCAGATCGCGGAACCGAACGCGTGCACGGCGGACGGGGAGGCCCCGGGGTGCAACGCCACCATCGAGGTGGCCATCCTGGCGGGCGGTTGTTTCTGGGGCATGGACGATCTCCTCCGCAAGGTCCCCGGCGTCCTCGAGACCGAAGCGGGCTATACTGGCGGCTCCACCCCCAACCCCGTGTACTCCGCTGTCTCCACCGGCAAGACCGGGCACGCCGAGGCGGTCAAGGTGCTCTTCGACCCGGCGGTGATCACCTACGCCGAGCTGCTGGAGCACTGGTTCTTCCGGATGCACGACCCCACGACCCCCAACCAGCAGGGGAACGATCGGGGCAGCCAGTATCGCTCTGCGATCTTCACCACCTCGCCGGAGCAGGCCAAGACCGCGAGGGCCGTGATCGCCAAGGTCGAGGCGAGCGGCAAATGGAAGCGGCCGATCGTCACCGAGGTGGTGGAGGCGGGGACCTTCACCAGGGCGGAGGAGTACCACCAGGACTATCTGAAGAAGAATCCTGATGGATACACCTGCCACTACCTGCGGGACTTCTGAGGCGTTCAGTCCCCTGTCTCGGGATCGACCGCGAGCTGCGCGGTCTCCTCCCCCTGCAGGGCCCGCTGTCCCTTGCGGACGTTGTCGATGGCCATCCCCAGGATCCGCGCCGCCTCCTGGGGCGCGTGGAAGCCCACCGAGTTCTCGGACTCGATGTAGTCGATCATGAATTGGGCGCGGCGCTGGTAGTACCAGGGCCTCTCGAGCTGCGCGTCCGTCTTGCCCGCCTCCCGGGCCGCCTTCAGATCCCCGATGAACTGGGTCAAGGCGTCGAGGGCGGCGCTGCGCAGCTCGACCGTCCGCTCCTGGATCTGCTCCACCCGCGCCAGCAGCTCGGACTCGGGCCAGTTGTGGCAGGTCTGGCAGGCGTTGTTGATGTTGAGCATCGGGCTCTGCACGTGGTGGTTGGTGATCTTCATCGCGCCGACCCGCTCGTAGGGCATGTGGCAGTCGGTGCACGACACGCCGGAACGGGCGTGGATCCCCTGGCTCCAGAGCTCGAACTCGGGGTGCTGCGCCTTCAGCACCCGGTTGCCCGTGTCCGCGTGGGTGAAGTCGGTGAAGCCGATCTCCTCGTAGTAGGCGAGGGCGTCCTCGATCCGCAATCCCTTCGCCCACGGGTAGGTGACCCGCTTGTCCTCGGGGCGGAAGTAGTACTCCACGTGGCACTGGCCGCAGACGTAGCTGCGCATCTCCTGCCGGGTGGCCATGGTGTTCGGATCGTAGTCCTGGACCCCCTGGCTCGCCTTGTACGCCCGGATCCCCTCGATGAAGCCGGGGCGGGTCACCCGCAGCTCCATGGTCTTGGGATTGTGGCAGTCGATGCATGCGATCGGATGATCGGCGTATTCGCGCGCCTCGTGGAAGGTCATCTGGTTCATCTTCGCGATGCCCGCCTCCACGTCTCCCTCACCGATCTCCCGGTACACCCCCACGGTCGAGGCGTGGCAGTGGAGACAGTTTCCAAACTGCTCGAACTCGTGCACCCGCCTGGTGGTCTCCTGATCCAGGAGCATGTACGCGTGCCCGCGCGCCTCCCGGTAGTCCACCGCGAAGGCATAGCCGGCCCACATCGTCTTCAGCCTGGGATCGCTCTCCACCTTCGACCGGGCCACCACCGAGCGCGGGTCCGCGTCGGTGGGCGTCCGGGGCAGGGCCTCGCTCCCGCCGTAGCGGGTCCGGACCATGTCGGTGGTGCGCAGGTAGGTGTCGTATTGGAGCGGGAAGTTCTTCCCCCAGATCGCGGGGTCGGTGACCGTCTCGTCCAGCTCGACCACTCGATAGAAGGGATTGATCGCCTCCGCCTTCCGCTCGAAGATGTTCACCAGGAGCGCGCTCGTCCCAGCGGCGGCGACCGCCGCCACGATCACGACGGCGATCAAGGTGCCGCGGCCGAACTTTCGCTTGGATGTCGTCTCAGTCATGTCTCTCTCCTAGCGCAGATGTCCTACGGAGTCGTGGCATCGGATGCATGACGTGGGCTCCACGTCCGCGTGCATCCCGTCGATCGCCTGGACGATGCGCTCGTGGCACCCCCTGCAGGCGAGCTCGGTCACCTCGTGGTTCTTCGGTCGGATCTGGATCGGCTCGTGGAAGTTCCCCAAGGTGAACTTCAGCGAGTGCCAGAAACCGTTCTCGGCCTTCACCCAATACTTGGCCAGGGTCCCGGGCGGGGTATGACAGTCATTGCAGCCGGCCACCGAACGATGGCTCGAATTCGTCCAGCCGTCGTAGTGGCCCTGCATCACGTGGCAGTTCGCGCAGGCGGCTGGGTTGTCTTGCAGGTAGGAGTGCCCCTCCGCATAAACAAACGCATATCCGCCGACCCCCAGGGTCACGCCGATGGCGACGCTCAAGAGAATCGAGTAGATCACCACCGGTCTCATCCCGTTCCCCTTTCCTTCCTCGAGCCCGTCCGGCTCCCCTTCTCTGGACCTAACGCCGAGCCGCGGACCTTCCGCTCGATCTTCGATCCCATCAGCCGAATGGATGCTGTGGAGAAGAGTAGAGCACGCAGAGAGTGAGAAGAAAAGGAACAGAGGGCCGGGGACCATGACGTTACGTCACGGCGACGGGCCGTTCCGCCCCCAACACTTCTCGTGCACCAGACCAGCACGAGGAGGGCTCCCGAATCGGGATAGGGGCGACGGGCTTTCCCCCGTCGATCCCCTCCCACACCACCGGACAAGCGGGTCCGCATCCGGCGGTTCGATAGGTTGAGGTTACGCGGCGAGCCTGGGGACTCCAAGCTCGT